>JAESGE010000086.1_pt1 | contig 103271 bp, 106 predicted proteins | sample 9269601 | NCBI WGS metagenome assembly JAESGE01 (sample SAMN14515569, study PRJNA621662) | algae metagenome | isolation source: Tolypothrix brevis GSE-NOS-MK-07-07A and co-occurring heterotrophs from wet... | place: USA: Grand Staircase Escalante National Monument, Utah | collected 2006-04-16
AAAACCAGCCGGACAAGACCTATCTTGGCGGTGGTCATGCGCTGAAGGTCGCCGGGTTCGGGACTTTCAACGTGCCCAACCTGTCGCCGCATCCGACCGATGGGATCGGCAACTGGACGGTCGAGCAATTCGCGACCGCGATGGTTCAGGGTGTGTCGCCGGATGGCCGGCATTATTACCCGGCCTTTCCCTACACGTCCTATCAGCGGATGACCGGCAAGGACCTGCGCGACCTGTTCGGCTACATCAAGACATTGCCGGCGGTCGCGGGGCAAATCCGGGACCATGAACTGGTGTTTCCGGTCAATATCCGCCGCAGCCTGGGCGGTTGGAAATTGCTGTTCCTGGACAACGCGCCGTTCGTTTCCGATGCTACAAGATCGGCCGAATGGAATCGTGGCGCCTATCTGGTGGAAGGTCCCGGCCATTGCGCCGAATGTCACAGTCCGCGCAACCTGATCGGCGTGATCGCAACGGGGCGGCGTTTTTCGGGCGGCCCCGATGCGGAAGGCAAGGGCTTCGTGCCCAATATCACGCCTCACAACACCGGCATCAAATCCTGGTCGAAAGAGGATATCGCCGAGGCACTCTCGAGCGGGCTGACACCGCAATTCGATTCGCTTGGTGGCTCGATGGCGGCGGTGACGCGCAATTTCGCGCAGTTGACCAAGGCGGACCGGCTGGCGGTGGGAGAATATCTGCTGTCGCTGCCGCCGCTGGAGCGGACACCCCGGCCCTGAGCATTGGCTGGCGGGGGGTCATTCCATCACGGCGGCCTTGAGAATGCAGACCATGAAGGCCGAACCCGGCTTGTCGCCGATGCAGCGCACGGTATGGGGTCGGTCGCAGCGGTAGCGCAGGGTTTCGCCGGCCTTGCCGCGCTGGGTGATGCCGCCGACCTCGACCTCGAACTCGCCCGACGAGATCGATAGGGACTCGATGGAGCCGCGCTGGTGGCTCTCGGAGTCGAGTTCGCCGCCGGGTTCGGCCGTCACATCGTACCATTGCAGCCATTCGACGGTCTTGATCCAGCCGACAATGGCAAGGCGGAACTTGCCATCCTCCGAGACAAGGATTGGTGTGTCGGCGCGGCTGCTCTTCTCGATGAAGGGCGCTTCCTCGCCGGAGGACAGCACCCGTTCGATCGAGATGTCGAGGGCCTGCGACAGCCGCCAGATCGTCGCCAGCGTCGGATTGGTTTCGTTGCGCTCGATCTGGCTGATGATTGATTTGGCGACGCCCGATTGCTCGGCCAGTTCCGACAGCGACAGATTGTAGGCTTTTCGCAGGCGCTGGATCGTCTTGCCGAGCTGCCCGGACACGATCTGCGCGCCGCTTTCCATCTCGCGCGATTTTTCCCTGACCTCGATACCCATGATGATGTCCTGGTCCTCCAGCTTCCGCTCAAACGTTTGCGAAAGCGAACGATCGTTTGTCTTGACGGACAATGCCTCAAATCGGGCCTTGCTCGCAAGGCAATTGCCGCGACTAAATCGTGCGATCGGGGCCGGCTTCGCGCGTTTCGCGCTTCAGGAGGCCAAGTCGCTGTTCGCGCCAGATGACGAACAATCCGGCCGCGACCACGATTGCTGAGCCGATAACGATCGCCGGCACCGGAAGTTCGTCGAACAGGATCCAGCCGACGGCGACCGCCCAGATCATCGTGGTGTATTCGAACGGCGCGATCAGCGAGGTTTCGGCGTAGCGATAGGCCTGCGTCAGCATGATCTGACCAAGTCCACCCAGCACGCCCATCAGCAGCAGCAGCGCCGCATCCGTCCGATCCGGCATTCGCCAGCCGAACAGCGATGTCGCCAGACCAAGGCAGGTCGTCAGCAGCATGAAATAGAAGACGATGGCGCCGGTGTTCTCTGTTTCGGTCAGGCGTCGGATTTCGATCGTGGCGCCGGCCGAGCAGAAAGCCCCCAGAAGCGCCAGCGCCGCTCCCAGTGTCGGTCCCGGCCCCAGGCCCCTGGCGATGTCATTTGCCTGGAAATGCGGGGAGATCATGATCAGCACGCCGACCAGACCAACCACGACCGCGCTCCAGCGGTACATCCGGATCTTTTCCTTCAGCACGACCGCCGCAAGCGCGACCACGATCAGCGGCGCCGCATAACCGATGGCGACGGCATCGGGAAGTGGCAACAGCGCAAGGGCCGCGAACCCGCAGAACATGCCGGTCGAGCCAATCAGGCCGCGGCGCAAATGACCCTTGAGGTTTGTCGTGCGCAGGGCGGAGGGCAGTTCCTCGCGCCACCATAGCCAGAGCAGCAGGGGGATCATCGCGAAGAAGGACCGGCAAAAGATCATCTCGCCAACCGGATAGCGCGATGAGACGGCCTTGACCGTCGCGGACATCAACGTGAAGGCGAGCGCCGAAATAACTTTGAGGAGAATGCCGGTCAGTGGGGACACGTGTTCTTTTCGGCGCGCGGTCTGCGGGTTTGCCTGTGTCTCACGCCACCGAACCGAGGGGAAGTTCGATTGCTGCAAGGGGGGCAGGCATCACGGACGCGCCTTCACGCGAAGTCCGGTCAATGTTCACCCACATTGCCGGATGCTCTCGCGGTCCCTGCCTCAAAAGGTGCCTTTGAAGTAGCCGCCGTCGATCAGCAGGTTCTGGCCGGTGATATAGCCTGCGTGGCTGCTGGCGACGAAGGCGCAGAGCTTGCCGAATTCCTCGGCATTGCCGAAGCGACCGGCTGGAACCTCCTTCTTGCGGAGTTCAACCATTTCTTCGGGATCGACGCCACGCATGGCGGCCATCCGCTTGGTGCTGCCCTTGAGACGGTCGGTGTCGAACATCCCGGGAAGGATGTTGTTGATGGTGACGTTCGATGATGCCACTTCGCGGGCGACACCGGCCAGGAAAGCCGTGAGGCCCGCGCGGGCGGCAGAGGAAACGTCGAGACCCGTCAGCGGCATCCGCACGCTCGACGACGTGATGTTGATGATGCGGCCGAACTTGCGGGCGATCATGCCGTCGATCACGCGTTGTGTCAGTTCGAGCGGCGTCACCATGTTCTGGACTACGCCTTCGATCAGGCCCTCGCGCGTCACCTCCCGGAAGGGCTTGGGCGGTGGCCCACCATTGTTGTTGACCAGGATGTCAGGCTCGGGCGCGGCCTGAAGCAACGCATCCTGCCCCTGCGCGGTCGAGACGTCCGCTGCGACCGCGATCACGGTGGCGCCTGTGCGGGCCCGAATGTCGGCGGCGGTCAGTTCGAGCGTTGCGGAATCGCGGCCATTGATGATCACGACGCAACCAGCTTCGGCGAGCGCCAGGGCGCAACCCCGGCCCAACCCCTTGCTCGAAGCGCAGACGATGGCCGTGCGGCCGGCAATTCCAAGATCCATGTCACTCTCCCACAGGCACGTCGCTCATCCGTGCATTTCCGTTATGGCTGCTCAGGAAGGCGCAATCCAGTGGCTGGGGGAGGGCGTCGACCGCTAATTTTGCATGGCTGCTCATTTTGCATGGCTGCTTATCTTGGCGGCCTGCGTGCGTGGACATGCGCATGATAGGCGCGTGTCAGCGTGCTAGCGAAACACGATGAGTTTTTCGGTGTCCGAGAGGCCGTCAATGGCGTGCAGGGATACACGATCGGTGCCGGCTCCCATTCCGTTAGGCGGAGCGACCGCTTCAGGTCGGTCCAGTTTTTCCGCGGACATTGCCGACGTGCGGACGCTGAGGCCGTTTGTGGCCTGGAGGTCTCTGTCGCCTGCGGCTCGGGACATATCCTGCGTCTCGGAGGCGGCTGAAGACGAATCGAAACCGGAAAGCGAATAATCATCGACGATGACGACATCGACATCCGACTGACTGAGCGGAGCCGTAAGATTGAGAACTTCGTTCTCATAGTCGTCGGCCGCAGGGCGAGGGCCAGCCTGGGGGCCGGCGGTCGCATTGCCGCCGGTGCTCCAGGCATCGATCAAGGCGTTGATGCGGCCTTCCAGGAAGCGCAGGGTCCGCACGACCTTCTGGGTGCGCTGCGCCGTCAGATCCTGAAACGTACAGGCTGTATAGATGTCGGCGGCGCGGCGGTCGAGCACATCGCACAGTGCATGATCCGCTCCTGCCTCGCGCAGCGTCCAGGCGGCTTCCTGTATCTGCTCGGCGGATTCGAGTATGCTTGAGGTTGCGCATTCTGTGGTGCGCACCACCGCATCGAGCACTTCGGTCGCTTCCATGAAGCGCGATTGTTCGCCATCGGTTCCCGCCGTCGCGACCTCGACCTTGAGACGCGCGATGGTCTTCGCCATTTCCATCAGGTCGAAACGGACGTGCTCGATCTGCTGGACGGCGCGCTCGCCGCTGACCGCCTGTTCGATCCGCTTCATGGCATCGAGCAGGACATTGGTTTCGGCGTGGCGGTTCCGGCGTGCGAATTCGGACAGGAACCAGCGCCCACGCGCCGTTTCCATGACAGCCGCTTCGATGGCCCCGTAATCCATCTCGCTTAAGGGCGATAGCGAACGGATTTCGCTCATCCTGTACCGGTCTCGCGTGAACTGGCCGAATCACGGCATTGGTGACGATGCTCAATGTGAACTATTGGCGTGGCACTGATTAAGGAAGTGCTGCCATCAGCATGATTTCGTTTTAGGTGCCGCTGGCGATGAGACTGTTTCCGGCCTCGGTCAGCCTGCGCCTGGCCGCGATGCACGCGGCGAATTTTTCCGCCTTTGGCTTCTACATGCCGTTTTTCCCGCTCTGGCTGGACAGCGTCGGGATGAACGAAACGACGATCGGGATGGTGCTAGCCGTGCCGATGCTGGTGCGAATCCTGGCCGCGCCGGCTGTTTCCGGCCTGGCGGATGGTCGCCTGCAACCGGCTGTCCTGCTGACCTTGCTGAACGGACTGGTGATGGCGGGCTATTTCGTCCTCTGGCCGCTCAGGGACGTGTGGCTCATCGTCGCGACGATACTGGTCCTGTCGTTCGGGCTCTCGGGAATCATTCCGGTCGCGGACGGGCTGACGAATGGATTCGCGTCGCTTGGACGCGGGGTCAGCTATGGCAGGGTGCGCGTCTGGGGCTCGGTCAGTTTTCTCGCGGCGACGCTCATCGGTGGCTTCGTCCTTCAGGCCGCCGGTCCATCAGTGGTGCCTTTGTGCCTGGGTCTTTGTGCCGGGCTCGCGGCATTGATGGCCTGGCTGGCGCCGCGATTGCCGATGACCTTTCCAGAGGCGTCGGAGCAAGTCCTCCCCGTTGCACCGACACCCGCCAGCCCCTCCGGCCGAACACGGCGGGCGTTCCTTTATCTGCTTGCGGCGTCCGCCTGCGTCCAGGCGAGCCATGGCGCGCTTTATGCCTTCGGCACCTTGTACTGGAAGGCGGCGGGCATCGGCGATGTGACGATTGGCGCGCTCTGGGCGGTGGGTGTCGCGGCGGAAATCGGGCTTTTCGCCTTCGCGGGTTCAATCGGTGGGCGAGGCGTGGCGGGCCTCGGCTGGATCATGGCCGGGGCCGGCGTGGCCATGCTGCGGTTCACGATCATGGCGTTCTGGCCCGGACTCGGCGCCGCGCTCGTGCTCCAAGTGCTGCATGCGGCGACCTTCGGCATGACCCATCTGGGCGCGATGATCGCAATCTCCGCACTGGCTCCGGGCGACCAGCGGTCACGGGCGCAAGGGCAACTGACCGCCGCCCATGCCATCGCCACGTCCGGTGCGACGGTGCTCGCCGGGTTCTTCTACGCGCGCTTCGGCGGCCTTGCGTTCCTGGCGATGGTTCCGGTGGCGGCCGCCGGGCTAGCTTGCGCCGTGATGGCAGCCCGACTGGCGAGGGAGGACGGCCCTACCCCTGATATCACGGCTTGAACCGCGCATGCAGCGTTGCGACACGCGCGATGGCCGATCCCGCGGAAGCTGCCGGATTTCATGGGCCAGTCGCGGCCAACGCGCGCGCCATCCACCATTCCGCCGCCTGTTTCATCTGATACGGGCTGGTTAACGCCCGCGCATCGGCTTATCGTTGAGGCTTGTATTCCGGATCAACGATTGCCCGATGACTGTCGCCAATCTCATGAGTGCGCCCCTGGCGATGTTGCCCGATCAGCCGGACGATCCGGATGTGAGCTACACGCTCGATCCGGATGCGGCAGCCCGTGATGCCGGACTCGAGGGCCATTCGAGCGCGTTGGTCAAGCTGACCGGCAACTGGACCGCCGACCGGGCGCCACGCGTCGAACGGCTGATGAACGATGTCAAACAGCGCCTGGGCTCGTCGACCGACGCGCGCATCGATCTGACCGATATCGGCCGCATGGATACGATGGGTGCTTATGTGATCGAGCGGCTCCGCCACGAGGCGGCGGCGGATGGGGCATTGGTGCAGATCGTCGCGGGCAAACCCGAGCATGGCATTCTGCTGCGCGCGATCGCCACACGGCGCGACGATAAGGTGACGCCACCGCCGCGCTCCGGCATGGTCACGTTCCTGGCCGATGTCGGGCAGGTCATCGTCGGGGCCGGGCGGGACCTGCTGCAGGGCATCAGTTTTCTGGGAGAGGTCGCGACTTCGTTCGGGCGGCAGGCTTTCAACCCCTCGCGCTTTCGCGGCATCGCCGTTGTCAACCAATTGGAACAGATCGCCTTTCGCGGCGCGCCGATCATCGTCCTGATCTCGTTCCTGGTCGGATGCATCGTCGCCCAGCAGGGTATCTTCCAGTTGCAGCGTTTCGGCGCGTCGGTCTTCATCGTCGACCTGACAGGCATCCTGATCCTGCGCGAATTGTCGGTTCTGCTGACCGCGATCATGATTGCCGGACGATCTGGGTCCGCCTTCACGGCTGAAATCGGTTCGATGAAGATGCGCGAGGAGATCGATGCGTTGCGGGTGATGGGGCTCGATCCGATCGAGACGCTCGTGGCGCCCCGTCTGCTGGCGCTGATGATCGGCTTGCCGATCCTGACCTTCCTGTCGGCCATGGCAGGCCTACTGGGCGCGGGGCTCGTCGCCTGGCTCTATGGCGGCATCGGGCTCGACAGTTTCATCGCGCGGTTGCAGACCGTGATCACCTGGAAACATTTCACGGTGGGGCTGATCAAGGCGCCATTCATGGCGGTGGTCATCGGCGTGATCGCCTGTATCGAGGGGCTGGCCGTCAAGGGCTCGGCGGAATCGCTTGGCCGGCAGGTCACATCGTCCGTGGTAAAGGCGATCTTCATGGTCATCGTCGTCGATGGCCTGTTCGCGATGTTCTTCGCTGCGATTCGGTACTGACATGGATGAGCCGGACATCCTTGTCGTCGCCGAGGAGACGGACGCGCAGGTCGCCAAACCGCCGGCCGTATCCGAAGCGATCATCAAGGTTCGCGATCTCAAGGTCGCGTTCGGCGAGAAAGTCATCATGGAAGGCCTTGATCTCGACGTGTTTCGCGGCGAAATCCTAGGTTTCGTGGGCGCGTCCGGTACCGGAAAATCCGTTCTCACGCGGACGATCCTTGGCCTCGTCGAAAAGCAGCACGGAACGATCGAGGTGCTCGGCAAGGATCTGGATTCTCTCGACGATAACGGCCGTCGCCTTCTGGAGCGGCGGTTCGGCGTCATGTTCCAGCATGGCGCGCTGTTCTCGGCGCTATCGGTCAAGGAAAACATCCAGGTGCCGATGCGCGAATATCTTCAGCTCTCGCCGGGACTAATGGATGAACTGGCGATGCTGAAGATCGAGATGGCGGGACTGAAGCCGGATGCGGCCGACAAGATGCCATCGGAATTGTCCGGCGGCATGATCAAGCGCGCGGCCCTGGCCCGCGCGCTGGCGCTCGACCCGGAGATCGTTTTTCTGGATGAGCCGACATCGGGGCTCGACCCTGTCGGCGCGGCGGAATTCGACGAACTGATCCAGACGCTGCAACGCACTTTGGGGTTGACGGTGTTCATGGTAACCCACGACCTCGACAGCCTCTATTCGGCTTGCGACAGGATCGCCGCGCTTGCCGACCGGAAAATCATCGCTACAGGATCACTGTCGACCATGATGGCCAGCACCCATCCCTGGCTGAAGACGTATTTTGGCGGCGATCGCGCGCTGGCCCGCTCCGCCGGGCCTGTGCCGGCCGGACGCCGCTAGGGAGAGAATCTGCGCATGGAGACCCGCGCCAATTACGCGCTTGTCGGCCTCTTCACGCTCGCGGTCCTCGCGGCGGCGTTCGGCTTTGTCTATTGGTTCTCGAGTTTTGGCGCGAGCGCCCGCCGCGAGCCCGTGCGGATCATCTTCGTCGGCACCGTGACGGGGCTTGGGCGTGGTTCAAGCGTGCTCTTCAACGGCCTGCGTGTCGGCGAGGTCACGGATATCCAATTGCAGCGCGATGACCCCAAGCGCATCTATGCCACCGTCGAGGTCGACCGTTCGACGCCGTTGCGCACCGACACCCGGGCCCGCATCGAGGCTCAGGGCCTGGCGGGTGTCGTCGCAATCCAGCTCATTGGCGGCGAGCCGGACGCGCCGGTGCTCGAAGCGTTGCCGGGCCAGCCGGTCGCCACAATCATCGCCGAGAAATCGGAGTTTCAGGACATCCTGGAATCGGTTCGAACCTTGGCGAAACGGGCGGATGGCGTAATGGACACCGTCGAGAACCTGTTCAAGACCAATGAAGCGTCGATCAGCACGACGGTTCGCAACATCGAGAAATTCTCGACCGCGCTTGGCAACAATTCCGACGGGCTGGATCGACTGATGGCCAGTTTCGGGCAGATCGCCACGTCGATCACGCCCTTGGCGGGCCGTCTCGAAACGCTCAGCGTTGATATCTCCAATCTGCTGAAGAGCGTCGACGGTGAAAAGATCGGCCGCACCCTCGACAATGTCGACAAGTTCGCCGCCGCGCTTGGCGGGTCCAGCGACGAGGTCGGAGGTGCCATCAAGGATGTCGCCAGCATCACGCAAAAGCTCAACAAGGCCGCCGATCAGGTCGAGGGCGTTCTCAAGGGCGCCCAGGCGTTTCTCGGCTCGGCGGGCGGAGGCGAAGGGCAGGGCGCGCTCGCCGATGTCGCGGCCGCGGCACGCTCGATCCGAACGTTGGCGGACAATCTCGATCGGCGCACGGGCGAGATCACGGCCGGGCTGTCGCGATTCACAGGATCGGGCCTGCGCGATATCGAGGCGTTGGCGACCGACGGGCGGCGCACGCTTGGCGACCTGAACAGAACATTGCGGTCCCTGGAACGAAACCCGCAGCAGTTCATTTTCGGTAGCAAGCCGTCAATTCCCGAATACAGTGGTCGGCGCTGAGTCTTGTTCTGTATGATTGTCATATCCGCCAATGAATTCGCCCCCGCCTTTCCCAGACAAATCTCTCCGGTGATGCGGCATATCCTCGCCGTCGCTTTGATGATGTCATTGGCCGCCTGCGGCGGTGGTTCCGTGCCGACCACTTTCGATCTCAGTGCGCCCAATCCCGGCCCGACCAGCAGTGGGGGACGAAGCTATATCGTGGTGGCCGAGCCAACCACCGTTCAGGCACTCGATTCCGACCGGATCATCGTCAAGGATTCCGCCGGAGCGATATCGTTTCTCGGGACAGCGCAGTGGGCGGATCGTGTGCCGAAGCTGGTGCAGACACGGCTGATCCAGACATTCGAGAATGCCAGCAGGCTCGGTCGTGTCGGCCGGCCCGGCGATCGCATCGTTTCCGATCTGCTGTTGAATACCGACATCCGCTCTTTCACGGTCGAATTGGGTCTGGGGGAAGCGGTCGTTGAGGCGACGGTGAAACTCGTCAACGACAAGACAGGGAGGGTACGGGCCGCCAAGCTCTTCGTGGCTCGGGTGCCGCTCGGCAAGATCGACGGCCCCGCGGCAGCACAAGCGATGGATGTCGCGCTGTCACGTGTGCTTGTCGACATCGTTCGCTGGGCCGGCAAAAGTTGATCGAAACCGATCCCCCGAGGAACTCCAGGCACCATCGCGGGCTTTCACGGCTCGATTCAAACCTTCCCCCTTCCAAACGGAGAGCGCCGAACATGCCGTGCTCGATCTGAGGTGGAACTTCTAACCGCCGCGACTTGCCTCGAAGTCTTGGCTCGAAGTCTCGCCTCAAAGGCTTGCCAGAGGCGCGTCACCGCAAGGCTCTAGGCCAAAGCGCTGGGGCCAAGAACCGTCATCCAGCAATGCATCCATATCGAAAAACCCGTGGGTGACTCCAGTCTGCACATAGCCGCTGACTTCGACGCCTGGCTCCCTCGGTTTATCCGCCAACAGCTTTTCATCCGATTCCAGTGGATCGATATTGGCATCGATGATGCCGGCCGGCGGCATTCGCGCGAGACTGGCCTTCGCATAGAGGTTCAGAATCGGGCTTTCCTTATCCTCGGGCGTAGGCAGCTACAGCGCGAAACGGAGGCCCAGGGCGAACGTCACATATCAGATGTGGATTTTCATCGTGCTTTCGGGAATTCCGAGATTTTGGAATGGAAGCCGCCCCGAAACGATTCCGAGGAAACGCGAAAGTGCGCGAAATCGTTCCGCGCCCTCATCCATGCCGCCCTCATCCATGCCGCCCTCATCCTTGCCTCCCTCATCCTTGCCGCCCTCATCCATGCGAGGCGGTTTCCAGACTTGAAAGCGTTGGCAGGCTACTCGAACCGGCCGCTGGCATGACCAAGCATTGTGTAGACCTTGCCGGTTTCAGAGGTCAGGTAGCTGCGTGTCACGGCAGGGTCTGCGTCATTGTTGGAGGCCTCGCTCAGCAGGCGCTCGAACTCCTCGATATAGAGATCGACTGTCTCGCGAAATTCGACATCGCCGCGATACTTGCGGCGAATTTCGTCGAAGGTCTGTTGCCCCTGGAGCGTGTAGAGACGGCGGGTGAAGATATTGCGCTCGCCGCTCTTATAGCGCTCCCAGAGTTCGATGGCCGCGTCGTGATCGATCATGCGAGCGATATCGACCGAGATCGAATCAAGTTTCTCGATGGTGTTGGTCGAGGCGCCGCGCGCCGGCGGCCGGGGTTCCTCGCGCGAGGCACGATTCAACAGATCCGAAAGCCAACCACCGCGTCCGTTCGACGACGCTGCCGGCGCGGGGGGCAGTGCCGGTCGCGCGGCCGCGGGGGCGGGCGCGGGCACAGGGCTTCGACGCACGGGCTCGCGCGGCACGTCACGGGACGGATCACGCTGCGGTTCCCGCTGGAAGTCCCGCGCGATCGCGACATCGCGCTGCATGTCGGGTGTGGCCCGAAATTGCGTCGGCGTTTCCACGGGCGGCGCCACAGCGCGACGGGGCGCGGGCGCGGGTTCGGCGGGAGGACTTGTATCGAAGTTCCGCCCTGAACTCGCGACGATCTCGCTCAGTTCACTGAGCGCCTTGATCTGATCGGAAACAACGCGGCGCATCGCCGTGGTCGCCTCCTGTGTCTCGCGAGGCATATCGAGCACACCGCGGCGCAGTTCGGCGCGGGTCGCCTCCAGCTCACGCTGGATTTCCTCCGTCATGCCGCGCATGGCGGCCGCGGCCTCCTGGAAACGTTCGGTGGCCTTGCCAAGTTCACCGCCAACGGTGTTCGAAACCTGCTCGTAGGCCGAGCGGAGGGCCGTGGCGGTGCGCTCGCGCTCCTTGCCGGTCTCGGAGCGGATGGCCTCGAACTGCTCGTGGATCGCCTGCGTGCTGCTCTGGGCCGACTCCGCCAGCACGCCGCCGATCCTGCGGGCCCGGTCTTCGGCGCCCTTCAGCGAATCTTCGATCAGCGCGGCGAAGGACCGGGTCAGGGATTCGACATCGTCGGTGCGGACGGAAACCGCGCCGATCAGATTCTCGAGTGCCTCCTTGCGCTCGGCCAGGGCGGCGCCGACGCGTGCCTCCATTTGCTCCAGACGCGATGCGGTCGAAGCCAGCGCATCGACGCTTGCGCGCGCGTTCTCGCTGAAGGACCGGCCGCGTTCATCGAGCTTGCTTGAGAGCGTGTCGACGTCACGCACTGCGGCGCCCGAAACACTTTTCAGCGCCTCGATCTGTTCGGCGATTTTTGTCGCGGCGCCACCGGTTTCGTCCGTGACGTAGGACAGGACGGATTGCAATTCCGTGACCCGGTCGGACAACCCGGTTTCGACCGCAACCAGATTGCGATTGGCGCTGCCAACGATCTGCTGCATCAGCTTGTTGGCCTCCGCCAGACGGGACAGCATTCCGCCCAGTTCGGTGCGCAAGGTGTCGTTGGTCGCCATGAGTTGATCGATCGACCCCTTCGTGCCGGTCGATACCGTCTCCTGGAGACGGATGGCCGATGCATCGATCGCCGAGGTGATCTCCCCGCCGCGTTCGCGCAGGCCATCGACGATCGACATCCCGCGCCCCTCGATGGTGCGCACGACGGTTTCACCGACAGCGGCCATTTCCGTCGCGATCGCGTCGCCGCGGGTGCCGAGGGCGTTCACCACGCCAGCGCCAGTTTCGTCAAAGATGGCACGCAGTTCGTCGGCCTTTGTGCCGAGAATGGCCGAGATATTGTCGGCCCGCAGTTGCAGGTTGTCCGAGATAAGGCGTCCACGCTCGTCGAGGGTCCCGGACACCGTATCGAGCCGGTTGACCACCCGCTCCTCGAACTGGCTGATCCGCTCGTCGAGCGTATTGGCGATCTCGACGGCACGGCCGCCAAGCGTATCGTTGATCATCTCCGCCTTTTCGCCGAGCGTGCGGGTCAGGGCCTCGCTCTTGCTCGTGACGATCATGCCGATCTCGTCGGCCTTGGCCGCGAGCGCCTGCGTGACCTCGCGCCCGCCCTCGGCCAGAACCCGGGCGATGTCGATCGTCCGCTCGACCAGGGCGTCGTTGAGCGAGGATGCCCGTCCGCCGAGGTTGGCATCGATGCGGGCAATCAGGCCATCCAACGAGCCTGCGATCTCGGCGCTCTTGGCGGCCGATCGGTTTTCGAATGTCTTGATCTGCTCTTCCATGGCCGCGGTCGCTTCTTGCGTCCGGGCGGACATGGCCGCGGTCACTTCCTGCGCGCGATCGGTGATCTTATCGACGAGCGCCTGACCTTCGAGCGTCATGACACGTTCGACATCGCCGAGGCGGGCATTGACCGTGGTCGTGAAGGACAGCGCATCGTTGGCCAGCCGCTCGGCGAGGGCACCGCCGCTACCGACGACGATGTTCTCGAATGTGCTAAGGCGGTCGGCAAGGGTGGTGTCGATGCCGCTGGCCCGCTCCTCGAACAGGGTATTGATTTCGGTGGTTCGAGCGTTGAATTCATCGGCGAAACGCTGGCCATGGTCGGACAGCAGGCTGTTCAGTTCGTTCACCCTGGCCCCGATGCGGTTGTCGAGGGTCGTGTTTCCATTTTCGAAAATTCGCGCGACGTCGCTCAATCGCCCGACGATCCGCTCGTTCATCGCCTGACCACGGGTCTCGAACAAATCGGTCAGGGCCTCGATGTTTTGGCGGATTTGGGCGTCGAGAGCCTGGCTGCGGGAATCGAACACCGTGGTGATCTCACCGATGCGCCCACCAATCTCGGTTGCGAGGCTGGAGCCGCTCGTTTGGAACAGTTCGGTTAGCGCCTCGATGTTCTGTCGCACCTGACCATCGAGGGTCTGGCTGCGCGAATCGAAAACGGTTGCGATTTCGCCAAGACGTCCGCTGATCTGCTCGGTCAACTCGACGCCGCGCGTGTCGAACAGATCGGTCAGCGCCGCAACGTTGGCCCGCACGCGATTGTCCAGTGTTTCGCTGTGCTTCTCGAAGACAGTGCTGATCTCGCCGAGACGACCCCCGATCTGCCGTGCCAATTCGCCGCCACGTGTATCGAACAGCTCGGTCAAGGCGTCGACATTGGACCGGACACGCTCATCCAGGGTTTCGCCATGCGTCTCGAACACGGTTGTGATCTCACCGAGACGATTGCCAATTCGGTCATGCAGCGTCGCTCCGGCTGTATCGACCAAGGCGGTCAACTCGCCAAGGCGTTCGCCGATGCGTCCGGTCAGCGCCTCGCTTCGGGCATCCACCGATTCCATCAGTATTGCCGTGTTCTTCGCGAGCGCCTCGTTGACGCGGGCCCCCTGGGCCGATAGCGCGATCACGATATCCTTGCCCGTGGTCGCGAACGCGGTGCGGGCTTCGTCGGTGCGCTCCTTCAGTGTCGCGCGCATGTCCTCGGATCGGGCGGCAAGATCATCGGCCAGGGCCGCGCCATCGACCGTCACGGTTCGGTGCAGGGCCTGCCCGATTTCGCCAAGGCGACCTGTCAGTGACACGCCTTGGTCCTGAAGCATCCGTTCGATATCGCGCGAGGCCCCGGACAGGCGCTCGATCGTGGCGTTGCCGGTATCGGCGAGCCGTTCGGCGACCGCGTCGCTGTGGCGCGCAAGGGCCGATTGCATGTCCTGGCCGGTTTCCCCCAGGCGGCTGACAAGAGCGTCGCCCTGCTGACCGATCATCTCCGACAGGGTGCGTCCCCTGTCCTCGAATTTCTGCGTGACGTCCGCGCCGCTCGCGTTGATCTCGTTCGCGACGGTTTCACCCGTGTTTTTCAAGGCTTCGCTGACTTCGCGTGCGCGCAAGGCAAGCGAATCCGCAACTTGCGCTCCGGTTTCGCCGATTGATCGCGTGACCGACTCCGCGCCCGCCGCCAATCCCTCGGTCAGCGTCGCGCCTGTGCGCTCGAGCAGGGTGGAAATGTCGCGCGCCTTGGCATCGAGCGAACTCGCGACCGTATCGCTGGCTTCCGTGAGCTTGTGGCTGACCTCGTTGGAGGTGATCTGCAGACGGTCGACAAGATCGTTGCCGCGTCCTGTGATCTGATCGACCATCCGGTCGCCGGCGAAGCCCAGCGCGCTGCTGACCTGTTCACCCTTTTCGGCGATTGAAAGGGTGACGCGTTCACCGGCACTGGCGACGGCGGCGGCAATCGACTGGCTGGCATTGTCGAGATCCTTGGCGAGGTTCTCGTGCGCCCCGGTAATCGCCATGCGCACGCGCTCGGCATTGCCGACGACCGCCTCGCGCTGCGTGATCAATTCATCGACGAGCGAGCGCAGCCGGATCTCGTTGTCGGAATAGGCGCGCTCCAGCGTCGAAATTTCGCTGCGAACGATGGTTTCGAGTTCCCCGGCGCGGGCAACCGCCCGTTCAATGCCGTCGCCCATGGCGGCGACCTCGCGGCGGATGGCCTGGCTCAGCGAGACAATGCTGTCGGAGGCCGCGGCTTCGGGCTCGGCCAGGCGCAAGGCAACGTCGGTCATGGCCCGCGACACCAGGCGCATTTCCTGCGTACGGGTGTAGAGCGCGGCGAGAACGAGAAAGAATAGAACGGGCCCGACCGTTGTCAGGGCCGTCAACGTCCATTCCGCCGCACCGAGCGAGGTCAAGCGGCTCGTCAGATCACCGGCGGCACCCAATCGGCTGGTCAGCACGAAATACGCGCCACCCAGCCAAGCGAGCGAGGCGAAGGCGGCGAACCAATAAGCCTTGCGTGACGGGCGGACCGAAAACGCATGGACCAGGGCGGATGCATCGCGGCGATCGTCGTTTGCGACTCGGGTTGTGTCCGGAGCAATAACGGGGCGGACGGGCGGCACCTCCGGCATTGATGCCGTACGTGCCGACAGAGCGGAATCGCGCGAGGCCGATAGCCTGCTGTCGTCGGGAACGTATCGGGCCAGTTCGGATTCGATCTGTCCGAGGTCGACCTTGAAATCCTTGGCCGAAGCTCCGGGAAGGCGGATTCCGGCATCGGGCGGGCGAACAGCGTCGGCGTCTCGGGAAGGCTCGGTTTGGTTGTCGGTCGGTGGGCCCTTGTCGTTGCCGTCGGGGGAGGGCGGGCCATCGGCGCGGGACACGTCGTGCATCAACGCTTCCTCGATCGCCGATAAAGCTGCCGTTCCCGGATCGTTGACTTTGGTCTGTTTGGCCATGATCTGCCGCCTTCTCACGCCCGCATGACAGGGAATGGGTTCGATCCGCTCCAGATCGACGGCGATTCCTCCTGAATCGGCCGCCGGACAAGCGCAACTCCCGCCCTGTTTACCATCTCGTAACCTAAAGGAGGGCGTTTGCCTTTGAAAGACGCGGCCAACCTCGTTTTCAAAACGTCGTTAACGCCTCCTTTACCATGTTGGCGTGTCATAGGGGCAAACGCGTTGCGACTGCCCACAGCATTCCTTCGCGGCGGCGTTTCCCACGCCGCTACCTCGCTCCAGCCGATCCTCGCATCAATCCGGAAAACGGCCATGCCTCATCGTGCGATCGATCTCGTTCACCTCGCGCGCCAGACCGGGGGCGACGAGCAACTCGAACATGAGTTGCTGGCGCTGTTCGCAGAGCAGTGCGACCGGCAGATCCAGGTGATCCGCAGCGCTGGCGAGATGATGAAGCGCCAGGATGCCGCCCATACATTGAAAGGTGCCGCCCGTGCCGTTGGCGCCTGGCATGTAGCCGATGCCGCCGAACGCGTGGAAGCGGCGTTGGGAGCGCTACAGTCGCGGGGGACCGCTACGATGGAAATCGAAACGCTCTCGGCGGCGGCTCGCGAAGCCCGCGACGTTATCGCATCGTTGAATCTTGCCGCCTAGACCGGCTCGCCCCCTCGCCAAACCCAGTCGCGTGCATTAATCCGTTCCAATCGGATTCAATCACTCTTCGCCGGTATCGCACGATAGCGGCCGATCGCAGCCCACAGGACGCGTTCATGCCAAGGATAACGTTCGTCGATCACGCCGGCCAGTCCAGGACCGTCGAAGCCGATGTCGGCACGACCGTGATGGAGGCAGCAATTCGCAATGCCATACCCGGCATCGAGGCCGAATGCGGTGGTGCCTGTGCCTGCGCGACCTGCCATGTCTATATCGCAGATGAGTGGAAAGAGCGGGTGGGCGGTCCAGAGTCGATGGAAGAGGACATGCTCGACTTCGCCTTCGACGTCCGGCCGTCCTCGCGCCTGTCGTGCCAGATCAAGGTCAAGGCCGAATTCGACGGGCTTGTCGTCACAACGCCGGCACAGCAGGGCTGAGCCGCGCCCAAGCCCGCCCCGGACCGGGGCCGGCCGGCACGACGCTCGGCCGGCGGCTTTTGCCGTTACTCCGCCGGCTGGACTGTGGCAGCGCCCTTGCTGCCTGAAAGTGTCGTCTCATTGCCCGGGCCGGGGTGGCGCGGCACCAGCAGCGACAGCAGCAGCGAAATCGTGGCAATGCCGACACCGATATAGAAGACCACCGCCGGCTGGGTCCGGGTCCAGAGCAGACCGAATGTCACGGGCAACGCCACAGCCATGATGTGGTTGATGGTGAAGGCGACGGCGGCCGTCGGCGCGATATCGGCTGCGTCGGCGATCTTCTGGAAGTAGGTTTTCTGCGCGATCGTCCAGATGAAGAACACGCCGTCCATGATGAACAGGGTACCGGCCACCGTGCTGCCCCAGCTGCCGAAGACCTCCTGGCTCGCCAGCGCATAGCCGAGAAACACGACGATAAGCGAGATATTCTCGATCTGGATCGTCAACCGTTCGCCAAGCCGCGCGATCAGTCCACCCATGTACGAGCCGGCGAAGGTGTTGATCGTATAGGTCACGAGCAGTAGCGAGGCCGTCGCGGCGACATCGAAGCCGAAGCGCTCGACCAACAGGAAACCACCGAAGGCCAGGAAGATCTGGCGCCGCGCACCTGACATGAAGGTGATGGCGTAATACAGCCAATAGCGCTCGCGCAGGATGATACCGCGGTTCTGTCTCACCTCGCCGTCGAATTTCGGAAAGACGAGCATGCAGGCGATGGCGCAGCACAAGGTGCCGCCACCCGCCACGAGAAACAGCGTTTCCCAGCTTGGCTTGAAAAAGCTCCAAACAAGCGCGATCGCGCCGAAGGCGATCAGTTGCGCCACCGCGACGGCGCTGGCAACCTTCCCCAGCGTCCGCGCGGTTTCGGCTTTCGGCAGAATTTGCAGCGAAAGCGCCTGCTGCGCCGTTTCCATATAGTGGAAACCCAGCGACATGATCGTGGTCGTGACGAGAATGCCGCCAAGCGACGGATAGAAGCCGGTAAGCGCGATGCCGAGTCCCAGGACCAGCAGGCTCACATAGGCCAGCGCCTGTTCGCGCATCATCATGAAAAGGAATACCGCCGTGAAGGCCATGAAACCGGGAATTTCGCGAACGGACTGCATCAGCCCGTTATCGGCGCCGGTGAAACCGGCCGCTTCCTTGGCGAAATTGTTGATCAATGCCTGCCATGACGCGAAGCCGATCCAGTTCGCGAAGCCTAGGCACATCAGAAACACGACAGGCGATGCTAGCCGACTTGCCGGCGTCAAGGGAGCCTTGGCATCAGGCGTCTGTGCGGAGGGAAAGGGGTCGGCCATATCGCACGCTCCTGCTCGCACGCTCCTGCTGGCATGCGCCGCGCGTCAGCGCCATCGACCATTAAACCACCGCTCTTTCACGTCAAATGTCGAGGGGTCATGCTCCGCATGCGCGCGATGCCCGGTCAGGCGCGATTTTGCCGGCTATCGCCCTTGCGCTGCATCAAGGCGCGGTGGAGCGGTAACGCTTATCCGGAGGTTCAACCGGCAGCTTTTCGGCATTGCCGCTCAGTTCAAAACGCGGAGGTGATCATGTTTTCCTCGATTCTCGTTCCGGTCGATCTGGCCGAGCCGGCGCTGGCGATGCCGGCCATCAACGCGGCTGTCACCTTCGCGAAATCGACCAATGGTCGGGTGCGTCTGGTATATGTGCGCTCACTGGTGCCGGTGACCTACATGGAATTCGTTCCCGCCGACTTCGATGTCGAACAGCAGGCCGACTGCGAGCGACGGCTCAACGAACTCGCTCCGATGGTCGATCTGCCCAAGGACAAGGTGTCGACGAAGGTGCTGCTTGGGTCGATCCACAGCGAGACCTTGCGCGAGGCCGAAAGCTGGGGCGCCGATCTCGTCGTGGTCTGGTCGCACCGTCCTGGCTTTGCCGCCTACCTGCTCGGCTCCAACGCCGCGACGATCGTTCGGCACGCCAAGTGCTCCGTCCTGGTGGTGCGCGATCCGCTGCAAAAGAGCTGAGCCTCTTTAAGGCATCAGCCAGCGCGGAACCTCGCCGGTGCGCAGGGACCGGGGCTGGTTGAGCCGGATCAACGGGATCAATTGCCAGAGACCGGCGGCGGTCAGGAACAGGGTCAGCCATGCCGCGTTCGCCTGCCCGCGCTGCCACGACACGAAGGCAAAAACGATCATGCCACCCAGCGCGGTCACGGCCATGATCGCCATCATGGCCCACTTGATCGGCGGCTTGCCCGCGACGAAACGGCATTCGGGATTGGCCTTCGCGATGCTCGCGCAAAGCGCATCGACGAAACGCGTGTAGCGCGGCGTGTCGCGCTCGATATTGACCATCGATTTCCAGGACAGGTCGCCGAATGTGATTGTCTTGCCGTCGAGAAGCCTCAGCTCGACCTTGTAGCCTCGCGACGAGATGTTGCCGGGATCGAAGGTGAAGCGCACCTGCTCCACGGCCGCGAGTTTGACCCGGTCGATTTTGCGAGTGGAATCGATGACGAGTTCGTCTCCCTCGAGAACGTAATGCAGATCATAGCCCACGGGCCTGGCGCGCTGCCGCAGGGAAGGGAGCGTGACGTCGTCGGGTTCGGGCGAAAGATCCAAGTTTGCAGTTCCGGCTGTTCGTGCCTCGCGTCATCGCGGATTGATGGATGGATAGCAAGCGTTCGTCCCGACCCGACGTCGCCGGGTTCTTCAACGGCCAAGTTCGCGAATGGCGCGGTCAAGACCCTCAAGCGTCATGGGAAACATGCGCCCTGCCATCAGGCGACCGAGCATGAGGATCGACTGCGTGTAATTCCAGTGATTCTGCGGCACCGGATTTAACCATACGCACTTTTGAAAGTGGCTCGTGATCCGGGCCATCCAGACTTGACCCGCCTCGGGATTGGCGTGCTCGACCGAGCCTCCGGGCTGGACGATCTCGTAAGGGCTCATCGAGGCGTCGCCGACAAAGACCACGCGATAGTCGGCGCCGTAGGTGCGCAGGATATCGAGGGTCGGAATCGTCTGATCGAAGCGGCGGCGGTTTTCCCTCCAGACCCGCTCGTAGACGCAGTTGTGGAAGTAGAAATGCTCGAAATGCTTGAACTCGGCACGCGCCGCCGAGAACAATTGTTCCGCCTGCTCGACATGCCAATCCATCGAGCCGCCGACATCGAGAAACAGTAACACTTTGACCGCGTTGCGACGCTCGGGGCGCAGTTTCACGTCAAGCCACCCATGCTCCGCGGTCGAGCGGATGGTGTCATCGAGATCGAGTTCTTCCGCCGTCCCAGTGCGGGCGAATTTGCGCAGCCGCCGCAGGGCGACGCGCATGTTGCGAACGCCCAGTTCCCTTGTGTCGTCGAAGTCCCTGAAGTTGCGTTCGTCCCAAACTTTCACGGCACGGAAATTGCGGTTGCCGTCCTGACCGATGCGGATTCCCTCAGGGTTGTAGCCGTAGGCGCCGAAAGGGGAGGTCCCGGCGGTGCCAATCCATTTCGAGCCGCCCTGGTGGCGCTCTTTCTGTTCGGCCAGCCGCTGGCGCAGCGTCTCCATTAGCTTGTCCCAGCCCATGGCTTGCAGCTCGGCCTTTTCGGCGTCGGTCAGGTGTTTCTCTGCGAGCCTTCGCAGCCAATCGTCCGGCAGGTCGACAGCCTCGACAGCGTCGGCCAGCGTTTCAAGGCCCTTGAAGACCTGCCCGAATACCTGGTCGAAGCGGTCGAGATGGCGTTCGTCCTTCACCAGACAGGTGCGGGCGAGAAAATAGAAATCGTCGATCCGATGGCTTGGCAGATCGGCATCGAGCCCTTCGAGCAGGGTCAGGTATTCCCGCAGGGTGACGGGAACCTTGGCCGCGCGCAATTGCGTGAAAAGGTTCAGGAACATGGTTCGAGACGTGGCCCCAGCCCGCCGCGCGCGTCAAGTCCGACACTCGCATCTGACGCTCGCATGACATCGATCTCGTCGGCCATCCAGACTCATTTTTCGCTGAGCCAGTCGCGAACCGTGCGAAACGCCTGGCAGTTCGGGGCAAAATAGGTTTGCCGATCGAGATATTCCTGGACCGGCTTTGACAGCCACCAACTCATCGAGACATTCTTCAATCGCGTCTCACCCTCGGTGACGCTGGGCTCGAAACAGCCGTCGCCACCCTCCCGGAACGGCGTGATGTCGTCGCGCTTGCGGAACCGCGTATCGCCGCGGGCCGGCTCTCCGTAAACGAGAAACTCGACCATGCCGGCCTGAAGCTCCCGTCGCAACTGCTCGACGGCGTAGCTGCCATGGGCGACACGCGCCGCGAACATCGCTTGCAACGGGCCGTTGATCGCGGAGAAATAGCGGCGTGAATCTGGGGTCGCTGGTGGAACGGGTAACTGGGTGTTGGCGAGCCGGGCCGCCTGATAGATCAGCGGATCGTTGGCGATATGGATGACCTTGGGCTGAAGCTGGGCCTCCTTCAGCGCCCGGACAAGTTCCATGGTGGTGGCCGCGCCGTCATTCTCGAAATAGCCGCCGTCGACGATCCGGTCGACCAGCCTATCGTTGGACTTCAACTGCCCCGATGGCGAGATGATGGGGAAACGGGCGCTATTGCTCGCGCCGCTTGCCAGGGTGAAATCGCAGCCTTGCAACGACTTCGACCGATCGCAGACCGTGCTGCCCACAGGGAAACGGCCGCTGGCCTGGGTGATCAACTCATGCGCATCGTACGCGTCGACATGAAGCCAGCGATCTTTCTGGTCGGGGCGCCGCACGGAGGACACGGTCGGCATAAGATGATTGGTAAGAATGCGGCGGCCGGTATCCTCCGAGGTGCCATTGAGTATGAGCGCCGGCTGCCAGTCACCGCGCGGCACACTGAATGGCCCCAGTTCGGTGAAGCTGCGGGCAAGGCCGCCCGTCAGTTCGGATGGCGAACTTGCCTGAACGCTGGTTCCTGCAGGGACAGCCACGGGCTTGGTCCATTCGGCGTAGGACCTGATCCACTGCCGTTCTAGTACCGCGGCCCGGTCCGGCATGAGCGGTGCGGCGGGGTTTGAGCCAGTCAATCGATTCACGAAATGGAACGGATCGCGAAAGGCGAGGGCGACCGTCGTTGCAGACAGGAAGTCGGCCGAGGCCAGGATCTGCAAGCAATGTCGCCAGGTCGAGGGCGTTCCGCCAACGAACCAATGCGCAGCCGGTGTGCCGCAAGGCGCGCGCCCGGCGCGATGATCGGCGATCGCGGCGGCAATCTGCACCGCCCCCAACGATCCCCCGGAGACGCCGGAAATCGCGAAAAGTCGCCGCGCGAACAGCGGACGGTCGCCGATGACGCCGACACAGCTCTGGTTTTCGTCAGGACAAGGTTTGTCCAGCAATTCGCCGACGACGGTGCCGGTAAAGAACGCAGCGCGCGACGCGCCGCCGGCGGTCGTGACGATGATCGGGCTCGGGCAGCGCCGATCCGTACAGTCATTGGCGAGCTTCCAGCGCTCGATCGCGGCCGCGATCGGTCCCCGGTCGCGCGGAACGGTCGTTGCCCGGCCGACATCATGCATCTCGCCGACAAAGGCCGCGAGCAGGGCGAGGATGACGACGGTTCCAAAGATCAGCGGAACGCGTGTGCGCATGCTCCAGTCGCCGAGCGCGGTCAGAACTGGAACCCAGGCGCCGAACAGAAGCGGTACCAGAAACATGCCACTGAGATAGGTGAGCACCGTGTCCGCGAAGACGATCACGAACAGCAGCACGATGAAGACGCCATAGAGCCAGGCCCTGGCCAAGCCATCCGCCGCCATCCCGAGCACGCGACCATAACGGCCGCGTCCGGCCGGCAGATCCTTGTCCAGAGGATCGAGGGAGCCATTGCCGGAGCCGTTGCCGACCATCCCGCGCTCGAGCGCCGCCAGCCAAAATGGATACGTCACCGCCGCCAGCGCGAAGGCAATCCAGAAGCCGGGCGCGCTTTCCCGCAGGAAATCGGCGGATTGATTGAGGATCAGCCGGGGCGGCTGCGGCGGTGTCTCGCGCAGGTCAAGCTGCCGCAGAATCTCGGCCGAGGCGTTGAGCGCTCGGGAATCCGCCAGAACCGGCGTTGCGCGCGGCAACTCGCCGATCGCCATCGCATAGCCGATCGCCACAGCAATGAAGGTTCCGAAAGCCAGCACGTATGGCATGGCCTGCACGATGCCCTGGAAGCGCGCCCGGTAGATGCGCAGATCGCGCGGCGTCAGGTCACGTTTTGGACCGACAAGCCAGGCGGGGTTGCGCAGCGCGCGCCGTGCCGAGGATTGGACCACGATCGTCCAGGTCAGAATGTGCACGAGAAAGAAAACCAGCCACGGAAAGAGCCCGTGCACGAATGAGGGAAAATCCGGTTCGGGGGGCGTAGCGCCCGGAAGGCTGGCGGCGGCCGGCAAGGTCGTGATGACTGCGTGGCCCGCGAAATCAAGGAACAAATCCCGTGATTGCGGCACCCCGATGAAGACGAGCAACGCGAGCAGGACGCTGCACCAGGCGACCCGGCAGGCGAACATGACGCGCAGCGTGTCCCCGACCCAGTTAAAGGGCCACGGCCCGACATCGCGAAGCGCGGGGGCCGCCAGCAAGAGCGGCTCGATATTGGAAAATGGCGGGCGGGCATGGTCCATCAAATGAACTCCCGGGCACGCCGACAATCATAGCTCAAATCCAATGGGCCGTCATCGCTTGAAAATCCCGCGCGCGACGGAAGCCGCGCTGGACCAGCCGAAACATCCAGAGTATCTGCGGCAAGCGGCATGTGCCGTTTTTGAAAGCCCGATCGCGCTTACCTGCCGTGTTTGCAGGAGTGAGCCTGGAGACCCAAGATGATTTCGGTTACGTTTCCCGATGGCGCCAAGCGCCAGTACCCGGCCGGCACGACCGGCCGCGACATCGCCGGCGGCATTTCCCCCTCGCTCCTGAAGCGCACGGTTGCGATGGCCCTCGACGGCATCGTGCGCGACCTCGCAGACCCCATCACCAGCGATGCGCGGCTCGAACTCCTGAACCGCGACGATCCGCGTGTGCTGGAATTGATCCGACATGATTGCGCGCATGTGCTGGCTGAAGCGGTACAGGCGCTTTATCCGGGCACGCAAGTGACCATCGGCCCCGTGATCGAGAACGGTTTTTTCTACGATTTCTTTCGCGAGACGCCGTTCACGCCTGAGGATTTCGCCGCTATCGAGAAAAAGATGCGCGAGATCATCGCGGCGGATGCACCCTTCACCCGCGAGGTCTGGACACGGCATCAGGCGAAGCAGGTTTTCGCCGAGAAGGGCGAGACGTTCAAGCTCGAGCTGATCGATGCGATTCCCGGCGACGAGGATCTCAAGATCTATCATCAGGGCCAGTGGTTCGACCTCTGCCGCGGCCCGCACATGACCTCGACCGGCAAGATCGGCACGGCCTTCAAGCTGATGAAGGTCGCTGGTGCCTACTGGCGCGGCGATTCCAACAATCCGATGCTGACCCGCATCTACGCCACGGCCTTTGCCAACCAGTCCGATCTCGATGCCCATCTCAAGCAGATCGAGGAAGCCGAAAAGCGCGATCATCGCCGCCTCGGACGGGAGATGGACCTGTTCCACTTTCAAGACGAAGGACCGGGCACCGTCTTCTGGCATGCGAAAGGCTGGACAATGTTCCAGCAACTCGTCGCCTACATGCGCCGGCGCTTGACCCGCGACTACGAGGAGGTGAATGCACCCCAACTTCTCGACAAGTCGCTCTGGGAAACGTCCGGCCACTGGGGCTGGTACGCGGACAACATGTTCGCGGTCAAATCGGCCTCGGCTTTCAACAACCCGCTCGATCCGACGCAGGACCAACGGGTTTTCGCGCTGAAGCCAATGAACTGCCCCGGCCATGTCCAGATTTTCAAGCATGGCCTCAAAAGCTATCGCGACCTGCCGATCAGGCTCGCGGAATTCGGCACCGTTCACCGTTATGAAGCTTCCGGTGCGCTGCATGGGCTGATGCGGGTGCGCGCCTTCACGCAGGATGACGCGCATATCTTCTGCACGGAGGAGCAGCTCGAGGCGGAATGCCTGAAGATCAATGACCTGATGCTGTCGGTCTATCGCGATTTCGGCTTCGAGAGTGTTGTCGTCAAACTCGCGACCCGCCCGGAAAAGCGGGTCGGTACCGATGCGATGTGGGATCAGGCCGAGACCGTGCTGCGCCGGCTGCTGGCGCGGATGGCGGACGAATCGAACGGACGCATCAAGACCGGGGTGAACGAGGGCGAAGGCACCTTCTACGGGCCGAAGTTCGAATACACCCTGCGTGACGCGATCGGCCGCGACTGGCAATGCGGCACGACGCAGGTCGATTTCAACCTGCCCGAGCGTTTCGGCGCCTTCTATATCGGCTCCGATGGCGAGAAGAAGCAGCCGGTGATGGTCCACCGGGCCTTGTGCGGCTCGCTCGAACGCTTTCTCGGCATTTTGATCGAAAGCTATGCGGGGCATTTCCCGCTCTGGCTTGCGCCAGAACAGATCGTCGTGTGCCCCATCACATCGGAGGTCGATCACTACGCGGAAGAGGTGACGGAAACATTGCTGTCGCACGGCTTGCGTGCCCGTGCCGACCTGCGCAACGAAAAGATCAATTACAAGGTGCGCGAGCACTCGCTCGCCAAGGTGCCGGTCATTCTGGCGGTGGGCAAGCGCGAGGCCGAGGAGAAAACGGTTTCGGTGCGTCGGCTGGGATCGCAGGCCCAGACGTCGCTGACGCTGAAAGAGGCGCTCGCTCTCTTCAAGGATGAGGCGCTGGCGCCCGACGAACGGCGGGCAAGGGCGCGGTTGGCGGCGGAATGACCTGAAGCTGCCATTTAGCGAAAGCTTCATCGTCTCTTGCGAAAGAGCTAGGCAACATCGCGTCGTTCGAGGCCTTATCGCCCATGCTTCTTTCAAGCTACCGCAAGCGCCTCGAAGCCGATCTGGTCAGTTGGACCAAGGCTGGGCTTCTCCAGCCCGAGCAGGCGGCGGCGATCCGGCGGCTCTCCGGAACGGATGCCGGGCTGAAGCTGCCGTCGGTCTTCGCGATGCTCGGTGGATTGCTGCTAGCCGCCGGCGTCATCGCGTTTGTTGCGGCGAACTGGCAGTTCATTCCGCGCGTCGCCAAGCTGGGAGCGGTCCTGGCTGCGATCGTCCTTGCCGTCGTCGTCGCGTGGGCGCTTTACCGGCGCGGTTCCGCCCGGGCGGCCGATGCGGCCGCGACCTGCGCGACGTTGGTGTTCGGGGCCGGTGTCGCCCTTGTCGGCCAGATGTATCATCTGCCGGCGGACTGGCCCTCGGGCGCCTTGATGGTCGCCATCGGCGCGATAGCCGTGGCGGTGCTGCTGGCTTCCGATGGCGCGCTGGTCATCGCCTTCGCCAGCGCCGCCTTCTGGCTCTTCAGTTCGTATACGAGCGTCGGCGGTGAGGTGCCGCTGGTCTATCTCCTCTTTCTTCTGCCGGGATATGCGTTGGCGATGGGTCGGGAAAGCCGCGCGGTTCACCATGCTGCCGTGCTTGCGCTCGGGCTTTGGTTGGCACTCATTGCCGCTCTGCCCCTGAGCAATATCCTGTTTGGCAGCCTTATCGCCTATGCGCTGGCCCTCTCCATCGCGAGTGTCGCCATTGGCGTGCTGGCCATCGACAGGAATTGGCCGGCATTGTTCAGCGCCTTCCTGCCCTGGGGTCTTGTGGGCTACGTGATCGCCCTGGCGGCGCAACTTGCGCGCATTCTCGACTCGCGCGGCGTTGCCGGCGGCGCGACGCTTCCACTTGTGGTCGCGGGAATTGCGGCCATCGTCGGGATTGCGGCGCTCTATCGCCTGACGATCGACAGACGCAGCGGCATGCTGCTTGCGCTTGCGCTGACGCTGGCCGCCGCAATTCCCCTGCTGTTCTGGAGCGGAATTGGCCTCACCGCGCTCGGCCGCGTCATCGTGGCCGCGCTTCTTCTTGCCTCGGCATCGTTGATGATCGCGGCTGGGTCGACCAGCGGCGTGAGGCGTCTCACGCTTGCCGGCACGGCCGCCTTTGGTCTCAACGTCATCGTACTGCTTTATATTACGGTCGGCTCGCTTCTGGGCCAGGCCGTGTTCTTCTTTGTCGGCGGCATCGCGCTGATCGTCTTCGGGATCTATGCCCGCAAACTTCTGGCGCGGTTCGCGCCACCAGACGAAAGGAGCGGCGCATGAAACTCGCTTCTCCCCGCGTGGCCCTGGCAGGCTCGCTCGACGGGCTGATCGGGCGCGTTCCCCTGACGCTGCGCGCAGCCTTGGCGGCGCTGGTTCTGACCGGGCTGATCCTGGCAATGGTCAAGGAACGCGCCGATATCCTGCGCGGCGGAACAGAGGTCCGGCTGGCGACCGCACCGGTAGACCCGCGCGACTTCTTTCGCGGCGATTATGTGGTGCTGTCGTACGAGATTTCGCAATTGCAGGCGGGCAAGCTCGGCGCGCCGGGGGACTTCAAACCCGGTGAACCGGTTTTCGTGGTCCTGCAACCCGATAGCGAAGGTCGATCGCATGCGGTCGCCGTCTCGCGTAAATTCCCCGCTGCCAGTCCTGGACAGGTCTTCATCGAGGGCAAGGTGGCGTCTCGACACATCTGCCGGCCCACGACCGCCGGACCTCGCACCTGCGCCCCGGACGAATATGCGATCCGTGTGACCTATGGTTTGGAAAGCTTCTTCGTGCCCCAGGGCGACGGCCGCCGCATCGAGCGCAGCGATCGATCCAAAATCGAGGTGGTCGCTGCCGTTTCGCCCTCCGGGAAGGCCGCGATCAAGCGTCTGCTGATCGACGGCAAGCCGCGCTTCGAGGAGGCGCTTTACTGACGCCGCGCCGTCGGCTGGACCGGCAGGCCGGAGGGAACGGAGGCGCCGGGCTGCGCACCGGGTTGGGCCAAAACCTCGATGTCGCGGTCAAGACCCGCCTCGACCTTGAAATCGCGGGTGAAAAGCTGACCCTCCTGGCGGGCGATGAGCACGTATTCGCCCTCGGCCAGGATCATTTCCGGAAAGGCGCCAATCGCCTCGCGGATCACGTCGCCACCCGGGGTGAGCACGCTGAAGGCTGTGCCGGCGAAGGCCTCACCACCACGGTTCGCCACCAGCTTCAGCGTCACGCGGGCGGCGCGGTGATGCAGGGTCGCCTCGGTCAGGCGACCAGGTTCGACCTTGATGTCGGATCGCTGGATCGCGTTCGAATCGCCATAAGTGGAAACCACGTGATAGATGCCCTCCGGGAGCCGGATAATGTCGCCGGCCTTTGCGTTCGCCACCACGAGACGGCCCTCCGAGTTGCCCTGAAGCGGCACGAACACCGAGAAACTGAGGCGTGATGCCGGAATTGGCGTATCGCCGATCGAACCGCCGAGCTTGAGCGCGCCGGCATTCACGGTCAGGCGCTCGCTGAGTGACTGAGATGCATTGATCGTAATGCGCCGCGTGCCGCTGGCAAAGCCGTAGGCGGCATGGATCATGTAGGACCCAGGTTCGAGATTGAAGACGGGCTCGGCAAGTTTTGATCGCGCGACGATCACCGGCGGCGTGCCGGGGCCTTTGTCGACAAGCACGCGCCAGACCAAACCGGAGCGGATGGGTTTGTTGTCGCCGGCAAAGGAGGCCCCGACCGCCAGCCGCGCCGTCGCCAGCGCGGGGTCGATTCGCGGCGCCTCCGAGGTCGGCGCCTGCGGTCTTGCGGCGTCTTGGCCCGGCGCCGGAGCGCCGGATTGCGACAGCGCGGGGGCGGGGCCGCAAAGCAGCAATACGGCGATCAGCCACTTCAGTTTCATCGTGTCTTGTCCGGGCATCCGGTATCTATCGCGGGCCGCCGCGGCGGGTAGCAGGCAGTTGTCCAGTTCATTGGCGTGCCCTAGGTATGGTCGAGGATTCCGACCGGATATTGTCATGCCTGCATTTCTCGACCTTTTGAAGACCCGGCGCTCCGTGGCCCCCCGGTTCATGACCGGGTGCGGACCCGCGCCGGAGCAACTGCATGAGTTGCTGACGATCGGCGCGCGTGTGCCCGATCACGGGCGACTTGTGCCCTGGCGGTTCATTGTATTCGAGGGCGAGGCCCGCCAACGAGCGGACGCAATCATCGCCGATGTGTTCCGGACCGACAATCCCGATGCCGATGTCGAGCGCCAGGCGACAGAGAGCAACCGGCTGTCCCGGGCGCCGCTCGTCGTCGCGGTGGTGTCGACGGCCGCCCCCCACGTGAAGATCCCCGAATGGGAGCAGGTGCTGTCGGCGGGTGCCGTGTGCATGAACGTGTCGATCGCCGCCAAGGCGATGGGTTTTTCCGCCTGCTGGCTGACTGAATGGTATGCTTATGACCGCCGCGTGCTCGATGCGCTTGGAATCGGCCCGAATGAGCGCGTCGCCGGCTTCATCCATGTCGGCCAGTCCGACATGGTTCCCAACGAGCGTGACCGGCCTGACCTCGGCATGGTCGTGACCCGCTTCTGAACGATTGGAATTTCGATGCATTATGCCACCGCCGATGGCCATGGGCTGCCGCATGATCCGTTCAAGGCGATCGTCGCGCCACGGCCGATCGGCTGGATTTCAGCTTTGAGCGCGAAGGGCGAACTCAATCTCTCACCCTATAGCTATTTCAACGCAGTATCCGCACGCCCGCCGATGGTGATGTTCTCGTCCGAAGGGCGCAAGGACGCGGTGACGTTCATTGAGGAGACGGGCGAGTTCACCTGTAGCCTCGTGACCAAGGCACTCGACCAGCAGATGAACATGACCTCGGCACCGCTACGGCGGGGCGTCAGCGAATATGCCCATTCCGGACTCGAGACCGCGCCGTCGCGTTTCGTGCGGCCGCCCCGCGTCGCCGCCTCGCCGACGGCGCTCGAATGCAAGCTCGTATCGCTGCGAGAACTCAAGGATATTCAGGGCCGGTCCGTTGATTGCTGGATGGTGGTCGGTCAGGTGGTTGGTGTCTTCATCGACGACCGATATCTGAAGAATGGCTTGTTCGACACGGCGATGGCCCAGCCGCTCGCCCGCTGCGGTTATCATGATTACGCGATGGTCGATGAGGTGTTTCCGATCATTCGCCCGCCGGGAGCCGGATGACGCGGTCATGAGCCGGCGCGAGCGCGACGAGGAGGATGCGGACCGGCGGATGACGCTGAATTTGCTGACGATCATCGCCGTGCTGCTTCTTCTGCTCGCGGGCTTCTGGCTGATGCGCGAACTCGACCGATCGAAGAAGGCGCAGGATTGCCTGTCCTCGGGTTCCTTGCGCTGCCGCAGGATCCAGGCGAACGACCTGAACTTGCCGAGGCCGATCGCCGCCGGTCTCAGCCGCGCGGTTCAAGCCGCGCGAGGGTCCGCCGTGCCTGCTTGAGATGCGGCATGTCGATCATCTTGCCCTCGATGGCGACCACGCCGAGGCCCGGATTGGCATCGAAGGCGGCGACGATGGCGCGCGCATGGGCAATGCTCTCGGCCGAAGGCGTGAAGGTTGCGTTGATAATGTCCACCTGCGCCGGATGAATTGCGAGCTTGCCGGTAAAACCGTCGCGCCGGGCGGTTTCCGCCTCATCCCGCAACCCGTCCGCGTCGCGAAAGGCGGTAAAGACCGAGTCGATTGCCGCCACGTCCGCCGAGGCCGCCCCGAGCAGGGTCATTGCCCGCGCGATCCGGTAAGGCTCGCTGTAGCGTCCGTCCACCGCGCGGTTCGTTTCGGCGCCAAGGTCGGCCGCCAGGTCCTCCGCCCCCCAGGTCAGAGCGGCGAGGCGGTGACTCGCGCCGGCATAAGTCCCGAGTGCGAAGACGCCCCGTGCCGTTTCCGTCGCGATGGCAATGATCTTGGTACTCCCATCGACAAGGGCCGATTCCGCCTCGCGCACCGCGATCTTCGCCGAAAGATGCTGGATATCGATGCCGCCCTCGGCCTTCGGCAACATAATGGCATCCGGTGCGCACGGCATCAGCGCGTCAAGATCTGCTTCGTTTTGCGGCGTTCCCAAGGCGTTGATCCGAACGATCAGTCGCGGGCGGGTTAGCCGCCGCCTGACGTCTTCGAGAAACCCCGAGGCAACATCGCGGGCGACCTGCTTGGCGGCCGGTGATACCGAATCCTCCAGGTCGACGATCAGGGCATCGGCGCCGCTTTCGAGCGCCTTGTCGAGCTTGCGTCGATCGTCGCCGGGGACGAAGAGCAGCGAGCGCAGGCCGATCATACGGGGCGCGTCCGCATGAATGCCTGGCGGCGGCATTCGGCGACGAGGGTGCCATCCTGTTTGTAGGCGCGATGGATGAAATCGATGATACCCGCGTCGGCGCGCGATTTCGAGCGTCGGGCGGCGGCGATCTCGGTCGTGCAGTTGATGGTGTCGCCCTCGAACAGCGGAGCGGGGAAACGCACGTCGCTCATGCCGAGATTGGCGATCGTGGTGCCGACGGTCGTGTCGTTGACCGAAATCCCGATCATCAGGCCGAGCGTGAACAGCGAGTTCATCAGCGGCCGGCCCCACTCCGTTTCCGTCGCACAGAAATGCGCGTCGATGTGAAGTGGCTGCGGGTTCAGGGTCATGTTCGAGAACAGCATGTTGTCCATCTGCGTCACCGTGCGGGTCAGCCGATGCCGCATGATCTCGCCGACCGTGAAATCTTCGAAATAGAGCCCTCCGCGCGGATGGCGCCTGTCGTCGTTCATGATTTCATTATCCCGCGCTGTCCCTGAATGGGACTGACCCCACCAACCCACTTAACGCTTCACTTACCATAACTGCATCACTCTGCGCTGGCGACGCAACAGGCGTCTGTCATGCTGCCGCTTCGAGATTTGCCATGTTCCTGTTTACGACGCCCGCCGCCAGTCCGCAGGCTCCGGCCGCGCCCCTCTCCCTGAACCCGGCGCAAGTGAATCAGGCGCAGGCGCCGGTTGTGAACGCGATCCGCAATGGCGCCGACAAGACCGGCACCGGCTTCGATTTTCTCTTGAAAACCGCGCAGCGCGAATCGGCACTCGATCCGAACGCCAAGGCACGGACATCGAGCGCGACGGGCCTCTTCCAGTTCATTGAACAGACCTGGCTGTCGACAGTGAAGACCGCGGGTGGCAAGCATGGAATGCAGGCCTATTCCGACGCCATCCAGCCCACTGACGCCGGGCGGCTGACGGTCAGCGATCCAACGCTCCGCGACGAAATCCTATCGCTCCGCAAGGACCCCGCCATCGCCGCTGTCATGGCCGGTGAATTCACGCAGAAGAATCGCGATCAACTGGCCAGTGCGATCGGCAGGACTCCGGGACCGGGTGATCTCTATGCCGCCCATGTGCTGGGGGCACGCGGCGCGGCGGACCTTATCCGCGCCGCTGAAACCAACCCCGGGCGCCGCGCCGCGCTCGATTTTCCGGACGCCGCCGCCGCCAATCGTGGCATCTTCTTCGACAAGGCGGGGCAGCCGCGCTCCGTCCAGGACGTCTATGGCATCCTGTCGTCGTCGCATGCGGGGTTAGCCACGGCTGGCGAGCCGACAGCGGCGTCGCACGGTGCTGCGACCGAGATCGCCGCGGCGCTTTCGCCAGGCCGGGCCAAGGGTCTCATCGGCCTGTTCTCGACCGAGGGGCCACGCGGGCCGGTTTCGGAGTCGGTCGCGAAGCTGTGGACCGGCCAGCGCGCGCTCGGCGTTCGCGTCGCCTCGCTCGACCCCGGCCAGCGCTTTTTCCCGCGTGCCGGAGGCCACGATGAAACGCCGTCAGGTTTCCAGGCAGCCCAGGCGTTTCAGCCAGCTAGCGCCGCCATCCTGCAGGACGCGCCCGAACCACCGCTGCGGCCGGCGGAACTGTCGCCGGCGCAACTGTCGGCGGGCGGCGTGGCAAACCCGTCAGGCGGCGGCCGTCACAAGGGCAATGGGCTTCCCCTCGATCTCAGTACCTTCCTGCTGGCGAGGGCGCGGCCATGATCGTCAGACGCTTTCTGTTGTGGGCTCGCGATGCGGGCGCGCAGGACCGGGCGAGCGGCGCCGGTGCGCTGGCCGCGGCCTATCTCCGGAACGAACTATCCGCCGAAGACATGCGGGAGGCGCAGGCCGCGCTGCTGTCGCTGCTGGACGACCCTTCGCCGCTCGTGCGACGCCGGCTGGCGGAGGAGGTCGCGGGGGCGGCCAATGCGCCAAAAAACCTGATTCTGGGGCTGATACAGGATCAAAGCGATATCGCCTCGATTATTCTGGTTCATTCGCCCCTGCTCACTGAAGCAGATCTTGTCGACGCGGCGGCGATTGGCGATGCCCTCTGCCAGCGGGCGATCGCGCATCGGCCGCATCTGCCGGCCGGTGTCGCGGCAGCGCTCGCGGAGGTCGCCGCGCCCGAAGCCTTGATCGCGCTTGCGGGCAACGGCACGGCCGAGGTTCCGGTCTGGGCGCTTGAGCGGATGGTCGAGCGAGCCGGTGAGGACGGAGCCCTGCGCGAAGCACTGCTGGCACGCCGCGACTGTCCGGTAGCGCTGCGCAAGACCATTGCCGACCGGGTCGCGGCGAGCCTGATGGCTTTTGTCACCGATCGGGGCTGGATGACGCAGGAACGCTGCGAGCGCGTCAGCAAGGATGCCGGCGACCGCGTGGTCATCAGTCTTGCCGCGAGCGGTCCTGGGGACGCAGCACAGGCGCTGGTCGCGCAATTGCGCCGCGAGGGGCGGTTGACGGCCGGATTGATCCTGCGGTCGCTGCTTAGCGGTGATCCCGGGCTTGCGGAAGCCTCGTTCGCGGCGCTTGCCGATCTGCCGCCGGCCCGCGCCGCGCAACTGATGCATGACCGGCGTGGCGCCGGCTTTCGCGCGCTGTATCGCAAGGCGAACCTGCCACCCGCGCTGTTTCCGGCGTTCTTCGCGGCGGTGTCGGCCCTTAACGAATTCGGCTTTGCCGCTTCGAATGCCGCGCAAGCCGGTGTCAGCCGACAAATCGTCGAACGCGTCCTCATTGCCTGCGACGGCATGCCGGCGGCCGAAGCTGGGGCGCTGCTGGCGTTACTGCGGCGGCTGGATGCGGAAGCGGCGCGCGAGGAAGCTCGGGCGATCGCGGAGGGGCTGGCCGACGACGCCGCTCTCGCCATGCTGATCGATCTCGATCCAAACTTGCTGGTCGAACTCGATGTGATCGATCACCGTCAGGCCGCCTAGCGCCACGCCCCTGCGCTATCCAACAAAGGTATCGGCCGCCGCCGGCGCGGTTATGCGGCGCCAGGCTCTGGCGAGGCCGAGGAGCCAGCCGAGGCGTCTGTTTCGGCCTTGTCCGAAGGCACTTTTGCCGCGCCTCGGACGAGGACGTGCGTCACTTTTTCGAGCGATTGCGCCAGCAGTATGCCGACAGGGTGGTCATGCGTGGTCGCGTTCTCGCGGACGACAGCACGGATAGCGAAGACGTGCGCCGTGACGATATCATTGGGCACGCGGGAAACGGCATCGATCAGCCGGCAGAGATTGTCAGCGATGCGGCCTGCAAGCGGGAAACCGAACGTACCCGCGTGGCCACGCACGTCGTGCACGACCCGGAAGAACTGGTCGCGCTCCTTGACCGGATTGGCGACATAGACCTCGAGGCTCGCCTCAAGACGCGCCACCTCATTCTCCATCCAGCCGCCGAATTCATGCTTGAGAATGCTCAGCGCATCGTCGGCCTTCGCGATTTGCGCCGCCGCTTCCTTGTCGGAACAACTTACCAGCGCCTGGCGACGCAGGTTGTTGACCGGTTCGATGATGGTGTGGCTACCATGATCGACGGTTTTGCTGACAAGCCGGGACGTCTTTATGCTCATCGGTGCCTTGCCTTCTCGGACAATGTTCTACTGACAATTGTTTCGGCCTTCTGGCCGTTTCTACGATCATGGCCCGAATACGGCACGCCGACGCTGCGACGACGCTCAGGCCCGAAATATGATTTTGTTCTTACAAAACTGCGAGGGTTGGCAACGACGGCAAAGACGCGGTCGTAAAGTGCCTTTGATGAAATTGGTTTGGCCAGGAATTCCGTTACCCCGGCGTCTCGCGCCAGCATCACGCGGCTTTTCTCAGAATGGCCAGAGACCATGATGATCGGTGTGAACGGGTTCGAGGTGCTGCCGGGCGCGCGGATCATCCGGGCGACTTCCAGCCCGTCGAGGATGGGCATCTCCCAATCGAGAATGACGATATCGGGACCGTGGGCGATGAAGGCTTCCAGCCCGGCCGCGCCGTCCTCGGCTTCCAGCACCTCGCGGGCGCCGAAGCCGTGCAGCAGAGCCCGGATCACGCGCCTCATGAACGTGTTGTCGTCGACCACGAGGAAACGCAGATTCGTGAAATCAACACGCATGCCGGCGCCGCCTGCCTTCCCCGGCAACAGCGCATAGCGACGCAAGCCGGCCTGTCCGTCGGCTTCCGGAGGCGGGGCCGATCGTGACGCGCGATGGTTAGCAGAAAGAACTTTCCGATCCGTTGCCAAAATCGGGGGAACTCCAGATCCGGCCGAACTCCTCAAGCGCGTCGACCAGGGCGATCGCGAGTTCGCTGGTCATGGCCTTGGCATTTTCGGAGACGATGGCGCGGATCGCGTCGATATGTGCGGTCAGCACATCGGGCGGAGGACCGCGTTCCATTTCGAGTAGTCGTTGCAGCGCCGCGGCGACGCGGCTTACGAGGGGAAAGCCCATCGTGCCCGCTTGCCCGCGCAATTCATGCAGGTGATGCATCAATTCGCGCGGCACCCTTCCGCCCTCGACGACATAGGTCGCCAGGGATTGCTGCAGATCGGCGCAAGTGGTCTCGAACCAATCGCTGATTTCCGGAGCCATGAGCGACAAGGTCGCGGTGAGATCGACATCGGCGCCGCGCACGTCGAACCGTGGACCGGCGACCAGCGCCTTGCTGGACAGGTCGGCGCCGCTCGTCGCCTGCGTTCGCCGCGATCTTGTCTGCGGCGGCTTGGCGGGGGCGCTCTTGGCCGGATGAACATCGGACACGTCCGGCTCATCGGTGTCGGCCAAGGCGTTCTTTGCTGCGGCGCGGTGCTGGATCGAGGTCATGACACGTCCTGAGCGGTTGCGTTATCGGTTTTGGGCACGGTCGGCCAGGGAGCGGACGACGAAGGTTTCGGCGTGATCGCCCTTTCGGCGGTCTGGCCCCCGCCAGACGCTTTTTACCCCCCGCCGACGGTCGGGGCCGAAGAAGTCGTCCGTCCGGATGAAGTTGCGCGGGAAGGCGACGACGGCATGCACGCGGTCGTAGAGACCCTGCGGCGAGATCGGCTTGGCCAGGAATTCCGTGACGCCCGCATCCCGTGCCTCGGCGATGCGATTACGTTCCGAGTGGGAGGAAATCATGATGATGGGCGCGAACGGATTGGCGCTTTCGGCAGGGTCGCGGATCATTTTCGTCAGGGCGATCCCGTTCAGATTAGGCATCTCCCAGTCGACCAGCACGACGTCTGGGGTGAAATCCTTGAAGGCGACAAAAGCTGTATTGCCGTCCTCGGCCTCGAAAACCTCGCGCGCGCCGAATGAATAGAGGATCGTCCGCAGGATCCGGCGCATGAATGCGTTGTCATCCGCGATGAGAAACCGGATTTTGTCATAGGCAACACGCATGACACCCCGCGGGTTTCACCCATTGGTTGTTTACATGTCAAATACAACCATAAGTGCATTAACGAGGCGTAAACTAGTTCGGTAGGCGGGGCAGATCCCGCGATAACGCCGTGGTTGGCCTGATTTTTCCGGCGGTCAGTAGCCGAACTGCTCGCGCAGGATGCGCTCGTCGAGGCTGTGGCCCGGGTCGTGCAGCATCACCAGATCGATTGCCATGTTCATGGCGATGACGACCGAAGCGACATGCTCGACCTGGGTGTGATCGGCCACCGCGTTGACCGGCCGCTTTTCCGGTTCAAGCACATCGATGCGAACATGGGCGCGATTGGGCAACAAGGCGCCCCGCCAGCGTCGCGGGCGGAACGGTGAAATCGGCGTCAGCGCCAAAAGCGGTGTGTTCAGCGGCAGGATCGGACCGTTGACGGACAGATTGTAGGCGGTGGAGCCGGCGGGCGTCGCCAGAAGCAGCCCATCGGATACCAATTCCTCAAGGCGGACCTGACCGTCGACGGAAATTTTAAGCTTGGCGGCCTGATAGGAGCGGCGCAGCAGCGAAATCTCGTTGATGGCGTTGGCGGTGGTGGTTTCGCCCGCGATCGATGTCGCGGTCATCGCCAGCGGATGCACGGTGCTGCGCTCGGCCGCCAGCAAGCGCTTGCGCAGGCCGGTTTCGCGAAACTCGTTCATCAGGAAGCCGACCGATCCACGATTCATCCCGTAGATCGGCATCGAGGTGCCCATCAGATCGTGCAGTGTCTGGAGCATGAAGCCATCGCCACCAAGGGCGACAACGACATCGGCGGCCTCCAGCGCGACGCTACCGTAGCGGGCGACGAGACGATCGCGAGCTGTCTTCGCCTGCTCGGTGTCACTGGCAACGAAGGCGATCTTCTCGAATCGGGCAGGCATCTCTTACTCCGGCATTAGCCCGCGACGTGTCCCGCAGGCATTCTTGCCCCTGGAAACCGATCGGCCGTCGGCGCGGTCTTGCGCCACACTGGCGCTTCGCCGCGAGTCTGTCTTGCGCCATCGTTGCGTTCCGGTCCAGACGCGGCGGTTTTCGCAAGGGGTGAGTGGAAGCACGCCTCAACAAAAACGGCGGCCATTGCTGGCCGCCGCTCGCAAGCACGCGCGATTGGGCGATCAAATGGCAGGGGCCCACATCACTGGAACCATCTCGTAGCCATTGCCGGATTTCGCGATGTAACCCGTGGCTGGGAAGGGGGCATGATAGAATGCGGTCTGCGCCTTTTCGGACACAGCAACCTCGAGCATGCGCCGACGGGTCGCGCGGGCGACATCGGCATCCATATCGAACACGGCCGACCAGTCCGGATTGCGCACGAACAAAGCGGGGTGATTCGTCGTATCCGACATCACCATCATGCGGCCGCTGCCCGAATTGACCATGAAACCCATATGGCCGGGCGTGTGGCCGTAGGCGGCGATCGCCGTCACGCCGGACACGACTTCCTTGCCCGCCTCGAACATTTTTACATCCTTGGCGATCGGTGCAAAGACGCGCCGAACATTGGCGAACGCACCCTTCATACCTTCGGGCGCGGCGGCCATGCGCGCATCGTCCATCCAGAACGCCCACTCGGGCGTCGGCACCATGATCTCGGCGCCCGGGAAAACGGCTGTGCCGTCCTTGAGGCGAAGGCCATTGATATGATCGCCATGGAAATGGCTGATGACGATCGACGATACATCCTTCGGATCGAAGCCAGCGGCGCGGAAGTTGCGCATCCACAGCCCGGAGGTGGGGGCGCCGGAGTCGCCATTGCCGGTATCGATCAGCGTCAGCTTGCTGCCATTCTGGATCACCAGGGTCGTGAACGAGATCGTCAGCTGGTCGGTCGGCAGGAAGGCGGCCTCCATCGCCTTCTTGACGTCGGCCAATTCCGCATTGCGGATAAAGCCGTCCAGCGGACGACGGGCAACGCCGTCGTTGATCGCCGTGACGACCATGTCGCCGATCTTGTAGCGGTAGAAACCCGGGGCCTGGACCGGGGCTGCCGCTTGGGCGTGGGCGCTGCCGATCGATAGCGGGTTCAGCTGCAAGCCGGCCGCGCCGGCAATTGCGAGAGCCGAACCGGCGATAAATGTGTCGCGACGCGTCATGTCATTGGTCATTTCAATTCCCCTTTTCATCCTGGCTGCCTCCATGACTAGCGGGTTCCGTTCCAACTTCAAGGCTCACCGTCGCCGCGGGCCGGCGTGCCGGCCGGTTTTACTTGTCAGTTGGGCCTGCTATTGCCCTGCGCCACAGTTCTTAGTGGGTTAGTATCGCGATTTACAGCCACAAGACGTAATCCGAATCTGATTTGCAAAAGTGAAAGGCCCCCTGTGCATGAATGCACGACACACCGTCGTCGCCACACCGCGTTTCTTCGATGAAGGCACACGACTATTCCTCGAGCGCGCGGGCGCTGAAGTCAGGATGCCGGAACTCGACGCGGGAACGGGGGACGCGGCCTTTTCCGCAGCCGATCTGATCGAGATGTGCCGGGATGCGGACGCTCTGCTGCTGGGGCAGGCGCGCGTCGACGCGCAGGTGCTCGATGCGCTGCCGCGTTTGAAGATCGTGGCCAGGCGCGGTGTGGGGCATGAGCGCGTCGATCTCGAGGCGGCACGGCGGAACGGCATTTGGGTCACGATCGGCACCGGCGGCAACGATGCCTCGACGGCGGATCACGCGCTGGCGCTGATGCTGGCCGTCGGTCGACGGCTGCGTGAAAGTCAAGAGCGGATGCGAGCGGGAAACTGGGGCATCCTCGTCGGCGGTGAACTCTTCGGCAAGACGGTCGGGCTCGTTGGCCTTGGCCGGGTGGCACGCGGCGTCGTCCAGCGTCTGAAAGGTTTCTCCTGCGACATCCTCGTGGCGACCCCAAGAATCGACCCCGGCTTTGCGGAGGAACACGGTGTGCGTTTCGTCTCGCTGAACGAGTTGCTATCGGCCAGCGACTTTGTCAGCCTGCATACGCCGCTGACTTTGGCCACTGCCAATTTGATCGATGAACAAGCGCTTGGCCGCATGAGACCGGGGGCCATACTGATCAATACCGCGCGGGGCGGTCTGATCGATGAAGAGGCGCTGCTTGGTGCCTTGCGTGCCGGAAAACTGGGTGGAGCCGGGCTCGACGTTTTCGCGGCGGAAACCGATCCCGCCGCCAGGAGCGTGGCAGACGCGCTGATCGCCCTGCCTAATGTGGTGGCGACACCCCATGCCGCCGGTTCCACGCATGAGGGGCTGGTGCGCACGAACATGATCGCGGCGCGGACGATTGTATCGGTGCTGCGGGGCAATGCTCCCGCCGCCGAGACCGTGGTGGTCGCCGGCCGGCGTTGAAGTCCCGCTCCTCGCGCCCGTGACGCCATTCCCGCACTTAACGGCTTCCCCCGAGCAATGGAACGAATGCTCCGGCGTTGCGGTTAATCTGGCGGTCGACCCGCTCGGGTACTCCAGACACCCGAGTGTATATCAGGCCTGCGGGATTTTTGCCCATCGGTCCGGCAATGCCAGTGCCAAAAACGGATGCCTCATGAGCCAGTCCATGAAATCATCATCGGTCGAAACGGCCGTTCCCGCCGCATGGCTGGCGACAGCCGCGGTCTGGACCGTGCTGGGAGGGATGATCCTCATGCGATTTCTGCGCGGGGGCGGTGCAGGACCCCGGCAGGGGAAGGGCGAGCCCGATCGCGCATCTGGGGAAAAAGATCACGCGTCCCCCGCTGTCGCGGCCGAGTCCGGACGAGGCCGCGAGGCGCAGGCACCCAGTTCGATTCCGGCACGGGGCTGGAAGGATGTTCTATGGCGGGTCTATGAGGAGATCGGCCAGGATCGCCTGACCTCGGTGGCGGCAGGAGTCACTTATTACGCGCTGTTGGCGCTGTTCCCGGCGATCGCCGCCCTGGTCTCGATCTATGGCCTGTTTGCCGACCCGCTAACGATTCAGGAACATCTCGAAAGCCTGTCCGGACTTCTGCCGGGCGGAGCGCTCGATGTGATTCGCGATCAGGTCACACGGATCGCCGGGCAGGGGCAGGCGACACTTGGCCTCAGCTTCGTCATCGGCCTCGTCATTTCGCTGTGGAGCGCCAATGCGGCGATGAAGGCGATCTTCGATGCGCTCAATATCGTCTACGACGAAGACGAGAAGCGCGGATTCGTCGCGCTGAACCTGCAATCGCTCGGCTTCACCCTTGGCGCGATCCTGTTCGTGCTGCTGGCAATCGGCGGAATCGTCGTGCTGCCGATCATGCTCGATTTCATTGGGCTGGGCACGCAGGTGGAGTGGCTCCTCACGCTGGCGCGCTGGCCAGCGCTGCTTGCGATCATCATCCTGGCGCTGTCGGTGCTGTATCGCTACGGCCCTAGCCGCGACCGCGCCGAATGGAAATGGGTGACGCCTGGAAGTCTTGCCGCCTCGCTCATCTGGCTTGCCGTATCGATGCTGTTCTCCTGGTATGTCACCAATTTCGGTAGCTACAATGAAACCTATGGCTCGCTGGGTGCGATCATCGGCTTCATGACCTGGATCTGGATTTCAAGTGTCGTCGTGCTCCTGGGCGCGGAAATCAACGCCGAGGTCGAGCACCAGACCGCCCACGACACCACCGAGGGCGCCGCGCAGCCTTTGGGGGCGCGTGGCGCACGGATGGCGGACACGCTGGGGACCGCAAAGGCGTGAGGCGGTAAACAGACGGCACCTGGCGGATGATCGGTGAAATGGTGCCGGATGAGGGGATTGAACCCCCGACCTTCGGTTTACAAAACCGCTGCTCTACCGCTGAGCTAATCCGGCCGCGCCGAAACGGGTGCTAGCAGCCGACGGTGAGCGCGGCAAGTCCGTTGTCGCCTTGGGGCATGGTTCCTAGCGCCGAACCGTTCGCAACGAAAAACCTCGCCCGATGGGCGAGGTTCGTTGTCGGAGCGACGGGAACTGTAGGCCCGAAGGCGGTCAGTTGCCGTCGTAGGTCGTGATATCGCGATCCTTGGTTTCGACCACGAAGAGCAGACCGATCACGAAGGTCATCAGCGCAAAACCCACCGGATACCAGAGGCCGGCGTAGATATCGCCGGTCGAGGCAACGATCGCAAAGGAGGTCGCCGGCAGCAAGCCGCCGAACCAGCCATTGCCGATGTGATAGGGCAGCGACATGGCGGTGTAGCGGATGCGGGTCGGGAAGAATTCGACAAGCGCGGCGGCAATCGGGCCGTAGACCATCGTCACATAGATGACCATGACCGTCAGAATGGCGATGACCGTCAGGGCCTGACCATTGCCCAAGGCGGAAAAGAAGCCGTCGATCTTGACCTTCGCCGGATCGGTTGCGGTGGGGTACCCCGCCGCCACCGCCGCCTTCACGATGTTGGCCGCGAAGTCCTTGTCGTTGACGACTTCGGTGCCGTTCACCGTGACCTTGACCGCAGCACCGACCGGCGCGCTGACTTGTTCGTACTTGAACGACTGCTGCGACATGATGCGGCGCGTGGTGTCGCACGGTTCCGTAAAAACGCGGATGCCGACCGGGTCGAACAGCAGGCTGCACTTTGCCGGATCGGACGCCACCTGGATTTTCACCGTGTCGATGGCCCGGGCCAACGTCGGGTTTGCCGTACGGGCAAGGGCGCCAAACAGCGGAAAGTAGGTGATCGCCGCGATCAGGCAGCCTGCCAGGATGACGGGCTTGCGGCCGATCTTGTCCGACAGCGAGCCGAAGACGATGAAGCCGCCGGTGCCCAGGATAAGCGACCAGGCGATCAGCACGTTGGCGGTAAGAAGATCAACCTTGAGGATGCTCTGGAGGAAGAACAACGCGTAGAACTGCCCGGTGTACCAGACGACCGCCTGGCCGACGACGAGGCCGAGCAGGGCGATCAGCACGATTTTGGCGTTCTTCCACTGGCCGAAGGCTTCCGAGAGCGGCGCCTTGGACTGAGTGCCTTCTTCCTTCATCTTCTGGAAGGCGGGCGACTCGTTCATCTGAAGGCGGATCCAGACGGATATCGCGAGCAAGAAGACCGACAGCAGGAACGGAATGCGCCAACCGCCTGTGAGGCCAAAGAAAAGGGGGTAGGTGCGAGTGAACGCCTCCTCGCCCATGCCGAGGCGAAGCGTCACGATGACGAACAGCGAGAGGAGCAACCCAAGTGTCGCCGTCGTCTGAATCCAGCTCGTGTAAAGGCCACGACGTCCAACGGGCGCGTGCTCCGCCACATAGACCGCAGCACCGCCATATTCGCCGCCGAGCGCAAGGCCCTGCAGCATGCGAAGCGCAATCAGCAGCACGGGCGCGATCCAGCCGGCCTGTGCGTAGCTCGGCAACAGGCCGACGAAGAAGGTGGACGTGCCCATGATCAGGATCGTGACCAGGAAGGTGTATTTCCGGCCGACGAGATCGCCGAGGCGACCGAAAACGAGCGCGCCGAAGGGGCGGACGAGGAAGCCGGCCGCGAAGGCCAGCAGCGCAAAGATGTTACGGGTGTTGACGTCAAAGGCCGAGAAGAATTGCGCCGCGATGATGGCCGCAAGCGAACCGTAGAGGTAAAAATCGTACCATTCGAAAATCGTGCCGAGCGAGGAGGCCAGAATGACCTTCTTTTCCTCGCGCGTCATCGGGCGGATCGCGGCGCGGCCGGTCGCCATCGTTGCTGTACTCATTGCGCGGTTCCTGCTGATGATGTGGGTCCGGATTGCTCCAGATCGGCCGCCGGACATTTCACCGTGCCTGCCTGTGATATGCATGCTCGCGTTGGCACGGCCTCGCAATCCACCCATTGGTCGCGCGACTTTAGTTGCACGGTAGAAGCCGCCATCGCCTGCGCGCCGACAGCCTCGGCTCGTCACAAGATACCGAAACGAGCAAGGCGATCGGCGGGGTTTTGTCATCGGCTCAAGGTGTTAAGCCTGAATCTACGCGCGTCACGAATTGTCGTGATCGTGAGGGAAAATGCCGAAGCGGGGCTTGGCAAAGCCCGAGAACAAGGCCTAGATCGGAGGCGGAGGCCGTCATCGTATCGTGTCAAGGAGGAAGCATCATGCTTCATGCCTCGCATATCCGGCCGTTTCCATTGTCATTCGTTCTGAAAAGTTGCCTCGGCGTTGCCGCCGTTGCAGGTGCCCTGATGGCGACATCCAGTCCGAGTGCCGCACAGGCGCGCGCTCCAGGCGGGTTCGCCGCCGGTGGCTACCATCCTTCCGGCGGCCATGGGGGCGCGGCGTTCGGCGCGAATCGGTCCTTTAGCCCAGGGGGCGCTGGATATCTATCGCGCGGCGCGGGGCGGGCCGACAGCCACGGCCTTCGTCATGCCGGCTCGGGCTTTCAGCGCTCGGTCGGTCATTTCGGCGCCGGCTTCCGCGGATTCAGCCACACGGGTCGTGTGAAGTTCGGTGGCTTTGGCGGATACGGCTACGGTTATGGCCATGGCTATGGCTATGGCGAGCGCACCTATCAGGCCGCTGGCCGTACGTCCGGCGATGTCGAAACGCGGCCCGAAGGTCCGATCTCCTTCGACCGGATGCCGGCGAGTACAGGCATCGCCCGCGCGCCGTCGAGCGAGCCGTTGATCATCCGGATCGGTGGTCGGGGAGCACGGTACGGCACCATCGGAAATCGGTCGCATCGTGCCGGGCCCCGTGTTCTTCAGGTCGGCAATGCTTTCGTTGGCACCGACCGGCAGGGCGTGCTGGTTGCCGGTGGGTCGAAAATCATCGTCCTGCGCTGATTGTCGGAAGCGCGGTCTTCAGCCGCGCTTCATCGCGGCATAAAGAGCGATCGCGGTCGCGTTGGAGACGTTCAGGCTCTTGATCGCGCCGGGCATGTCAAGCCGGGCGAGCACGTCGCAGTTCTCGCGGGTGCGTTGGCGCAGGCCCTTACCCTCGGCGCCCATCACCAGCACGAGGGGATGGTTCAGGGCGACCTGATCCAATGGCACGTCGCCTTCGGAGTCAAAGCCGACCCGTTGAAAACCGCGCGAGCCCAGTTCTGTCAGCGCATCGGAGAGGTTGCGGACCGCAATGATCGGCACGTGTTCGAGCGCGCCGGATGCGCTTTTGGCCAGAACTCCCGTCGCCGCGGGGCTGTGGCGAACGGTGGTAATCACGGCAGCGACCGCGAAAGCCGCGGCCGAGCGCAGGATCGCGCCGACATTGTGCGGATCGGTGATCTGGTCGAGGGCCAGCACCACGGCATCGGCGGCGAGGGTGTCGAGAGCCGGCGAGGGCAGGGGATCGCAGACGAGATACAGCCCCTGATGCACCGCATCGGGGGTCAGAAGACGGTCTATGTCGTGCGGGCGGACGATCTCGGGTGTCAGGGGCAGTGCGCCGACCTCCTCCTCCAGCCGGCGGACGCCGTTTTCCGTTGCGATGAGCTTGCGAAACCGACGTGCCGGATTGCGCAGCGCCTCAACCACGGGATGCAACCCATAGAGCACTGCCTCGTCGATATCGCCCGGACGATGGACGGGCGCGCCGGTGCGGGCATTGCGAGGAATTCGCGTGTCGGGTCTGCCGTCGCGATGCGGGCCCTTGCGCTCCCAGGGTTTCTTGCCGCCTGGCCGGCCCGCCAAGGTCGTCTTGTCCGATCCGTCGCTCATGTCACGTCCTGCCGCCCGGCCTGTTCCACGGCCGGACATGCCACAGCCGTGGCACGCGCAACCGGCTTTGGCCAGAGCCGAGCGATGTTTTCGTCGGCCTGCGGGACGTCACGGCGGCTATGCCGGCAAAGATACGGTTTACCGTTGACATGTCCCGGCCTGCCAACCATAAACCGGCCCGCACCGTCATCCAACGATCCGGCGCGAACTTCATGCGGCGGGGTGCCGGCCACCTTGCCCTGCGGTTGTGATGGGGGAATGTCCCGAGCGGCAAAGGGGGCGGACTGTAAATCCGCTGGCTATGCCTTCGCAGGTTCGAGTCCTGCTTCCCCCACCATCCACCGACACGAACGCCGATCATTACCGCCTGTTCCGCTTTCAAAGCAGGACTAGTTGCGATATCCAGATGGCGCGGACGCGGGTGTAGCTCAATGGTAGAGCAGCAGCCTTCCAAGCTGAATACGAGGGTTCGATTCCCTTCACCCGCTCCAACCGCATTCGTTTCCTGAAAGATTGAGGGAAACCCGCTTCTTTCGGGTTGTGCCGCGATTGAAGTGGCCGATGGCGTCAGTTGCAAATTGCCCGCCGCCGATGTTCCGCTTCGCCGGCGATGGATTGTTCGACCCGCCGTGAGCGGCTTGCGACAATGCTCGGGCTTGCGGGGCGCGAGCGCCGATGCGATAGACTAGGGCGGGTGTCGGCCCATGGCGTGCCGGCAGGTCTCAGCGCCGGTCGGGCCGCCAGCGCGGGAGAATTGCGCGCATGTCCCAGGCTTCCCGTTCCCAATCCCACTTTCGTGCCTTCCTGTCGAGCGAGTCGGCTTCCGGCCTCGTTCTGATGGCCAGCGCGATCCTCGCGCTTATCGTCGCGAACTCCGCCTGGGCACCAACCTACTTTGCCACCTTGCAGGCGTATGTCGGGCCGCTGAGCGTCCTCCATTGGATCAACGACGGGCTGATGGCCCTGTTTTTCCTGCTGGTCGGACTGGAGATCAAGCGTGAGCTTCTGGATGGCCAGTTGCGCACCTGGCCGGATCGCGCCTTGCCCGGAATCGCCGCGCTCGGCGGCATGATCGTGCCGGCACTCGTCTATGTCAGCGTCAATTGGCAATCCCCGGAGACGCTTAAAGGCTGGGCGATACCCGCCGCGACCGATATCGCATTCGTGCTGGGGGTGCTTTCGCTGCTGGGCCGCCGTGTTCCGGTCTCGCTCAAGGTGTTCCTGACGGCGCTCGCGATCCTCGATGATCTGGGAGCGGTGCTAATCATCGCGATTTTCTACACGGCCAATCTTTCTCTGACGATGCTCGCCTGCGCCGGCCTGACCCTCGCGGCGCTTTACGGATTGAACAGGGCCGGAATTGGCCGCTTGCTGCCCTATTGCGTGCTTGGCGCGCTGCTGTGGTTTTTCGTCCTGCGCTCGGGGGTCCATGCGACCGTGGCCGGCGTCCTGCTGGCGCTGATGATCCCGCTGCGACTAAGTATCGGCAAGCCGGACGACCCCACTTCGCCCTTGCATGTGCTCGAACATGGCCTTCATCCCTGGAGCGCCTTTCTTGTTCTTCCAATCTTCGGCTTTGCCAATGCCGGCGTCTCGTTGACGGGGTTCACGCCGGCGATGCTGCTGGAACCGGTGACGCTCGGGGTGGCGGCGGGTCTGTTCGTGGGCAAGCAGATCGGCGTCTTTGGCGCTGTCGCCGCCGCCGTTCGACTTGGCTGGGCCCAGCTTCCGGCTCACGCCACATGGCTGCAGGTTTACGGTATCGCCCTGCTTTGCGGGGTCGGCTTCACCATGAGTCTTTTCATAGGGCTGTTGGCGTTCGCCGACATGCCGCAATTGGAAGCCGCGACGAAAATCGGCGTTCTTGCAGGCTCGCTACTCTGCATCGCCACCGGTGCCTTGGTGCTGTTTCTCGCTCCTGCACAAAAGCGGGCAACCCGCCTTCGCGATCGGACCGACGCGCCGACAGTCTAGAGGCTGGCGCGATCTAAGCCCGCGCGCGACTATTGGACATGCCGCGATCCACCGATGGTTCCGGCTTCGTTTGGATGTCCTAGCCTCTAGGGCGAAACGACTCGCAGCTTCGGGCGAATTTGCCGGCCAAGAAGACGAATGGTCGTGGATCGACGATCCTGCGAGAGCGTCAGGCAGCGATAGCCAAAGTGGCGTGCGAGTTCTTGAACCTGCACGACCGATCCAGGTCGGAACTTGCGCACGATGTCGGGATAACCCTGCGCCAGATCAGCCAGCACCAGGCCGATCTCGACACCCTCGACAAAGGCGGCCTCGCGACCGGGAAAGCGGATGCGAAGTCGATCCTCGACCTCGATCATGCTGTCATTCATGCTCATGGCCCGAACTCCTGTTCGGGCCATGTTCTGCTGTTCTGATTAATGGCGCGTAAAGGCACGATTTCGTTAGCTGCGGCGTGTGCCCATGGTATCGTGGCCGGTGTCGCGGTCGTCCTCGATCTCAACCTCGGTGCGGCGCACCGTGTCCCGGACTTCTTCGGTGCGCTCGGTCGCGTCCTTGCGGATGACGACCTCGCCCGTGACCCGTGCCGTCTTCGAAACCACCGCCTCCTCGCCGCGTTCCTCGATCTCGATGGTTCGATCCTGAAACAAGGCGTCGTCGGCGCGCACCGTCCTGTCGGCATCGCGGCGTTCGACCTGCACGTGCTCTTGCCGCAAGGTCACGTTCTCGCTGACCGGCTCCTCGATCACATAGGACCGTACGCGAATGCGGCCGTGATTTACGTCACGCTTGCCGACGCGAAGCGTTTCCTCGGTGATCGGCAATACTTCCTCTTCGCCATCCCGAAGGCTATCGCCGCCCTGGGCGGCCGCGCCAATGTTCGCACCGGCGAGCGAGGGATCTCGCACACGGGTGGCTTCGGTGTCGGAGCGGGTCGTCTCCGTGCCGGCCATGCCCGTATGTGTCATATCCGAGCTTTCCGTATCGGAGCCTGCCAAATCGGAGCCCGCCATACGCGAACCCGCCGTGCCGGCGCCAGGCGTGTTGACGCCGCTTAACGGCGCGCCAGTCATGCCAGCGACCGACATGTTTTCTTCCGAGGTCGACATCGTATTCGCGCTGTCGAGATGGGCACCGGTCTGATGAGCGGCCATAGCACTGGGGCTCCAGCCCTCGGACCGCCAGGTCTGCTCGCGCGTGCCGATGTCGACGGTGCCTTCGTCATCGAGGATGTCGAGGGCGAAGCCGTAATGCTCGTCGTCGACGCGGGCGGTGACAACATAACCACCGCGGTTGAGGCCCTCGGCATAGGCGTGGCGGTCATCCTCGGGAATGAAGAAATCGGCCAGGGATTCGAAGAAGCCTTTTTCCCGACGCTGGCCCGTGCCTGAATGGCCCATGTCCTGTGTGCGGGTATCTTGCGTGCCAGTATCTTGCGTGCGGGTATCGTGAATACCGTTGTCCATGTAGGTTTCGGAATCGGCGGATGAGGCGCCTTCGACGAGGTTGATGGCGTTGCGTGAAATGCCTGATGCGGTCAGGCGCTCGATGGCCCGCATCGCTTCCTCGCGATCGTCGAAAAAAGCGGTCACGATCCGGTTCGCGCCAAATTCTGTATCGCTGGGACGTGCATCATCTTGGGGATAGCTCATGGTTCCATTCTCCGGCTGCTGCTGATTGGTTGTTCCCCGGCCCCATCGCGCTCGACGACAACGTCGAGCTTTCGCAGCGAAACCGGCATTTCGACTGGTTTGCTGACTGTTTTCTTGCGGATGTGAAGCTCCTCCTTGAGCACCAGCCGCTTTTCGACGATGAGAATCTCCTCGACGACAGGAATGATCATGACGTCGCCATCCTGACGCGCGTTCGGTGCGGCCTCGATGACCCGATCGCAAGGCACCCGCGTCACCTCGACCTCCTCGCCCCATAATTCGGCCTTGACGGTTTGATCGATGGTCCGAACCTTTGAATGGAACCGGACCCGTCCCGTCACGACGGTGGACGTTTCGATCGCCGCTTCTTCCTCGATGAGGGGTAACGTGGCTTTGTCTTGCCCAGTTTTGTCTTGCCCAGTTTTGTCTTGCACAACGGCCACGCGAGGTCCTTTTGACGGGCTTCACGATCACAACCGGCACCGGACTCAGATGTTCCGGTAAAAACCCGTATATGGTCGTGAAATGCGCGGTTTTCCGGTGCGGTCGTGTTTCGCGGATCGAAAGGCTCATCCGCGCCACCGCTCGGCGATGAAACGGCTTGCGAAACCTGTTCTGGCTTTGTAGGGGTGATCGCCACAGGGGAGTAGCTCAGTTGGTTAGAGTGGCGGTCTCCAAAACCGTAGGTCGTGGGTTCGAATCCCTCCTCCCCTGCCAATTTCATTCGTCATTCGATTGATTTCACGGGTCCGTGACGGCTCGCGTGGTGCTTGTCCACGATGGGACGGTCAGCCGTCGACCTGACCTGAGAAGAATATTCTCTCGCGTATGTGAAATTCAGAAAATACCAATAAGAATAGTGAATTGAAGCAGGGTTCGTCTTTCTCTACTTATCGTTCTGTAAAACGAACGATATTGGAAACGCCGAATGCCAACCCCCAGGGACGTGTCGATACAGTCTTTGATCGGCCAGCTATCGACTCTCGATCTGCCAGGCCGCTTGATCCTTGTGCGCAAGACAATTCCCGGCCGGATTGTCCTTACCACCAGTTTCGGGATTGAAGACCAGTTGTTGACGCACTGGATTGCCGAGACCGGCCTGGACATCGCACTCGCGACGCTCGACACCGGTCGGCTGTTTCCAGAGACGCTTGACGTGTGGGCCGCGACCGAAGCGCGCTACGGTCTGACCGTCGAGGCGTATGCACCCGATGCGGCAGCGGTGGGGCAGTTACTCCGGACCCAGGGTGCGTTTGGTTTCAAGGAATCCGTTTCGGCACGGAAAAACTGCTGCGGAGTTCGCAAGATCGAGCCTCTCGGCCGGGCATTATCGGGCGCAAGCGGCTGGATCACGGGCGTGCGCGCTGACCAGTCTGAAAATCGCTCCCGCACAGGATTTGCAGAGGTCGATGTTCTCCACGACCTGCTCAAGATCAATCCTCTGTTGGATTTGACCCGGAACGATATCGTCGCGGAGACGACACGTCTCGATATTCCGGTCAATGCGCTTCATGAGCGCGGGTTTCTCTCCATCGGCTGCGCTCCCTGCACCCGCGCGCTTCATCCGGGCGAGGCAGAACGCGCCGGTCGCTGGTGGTGGGAGGACGAGAGCGCGAAGGAATGCGGCCTTCACCAAGGCCGAGATGGAAAGCTCGTGCGGTCATCGACGCCGGAGGCGCGGCCATGAAGACACCGAACCATCTGGATACTCTTGAAGCTGAAGCCATCTTCATCTTGCGCGAGGTCGCGGCCACCGCCGAAAAGCCGGTGTTGCTCTATTCCATTGGCAAGGATTCATCTGTTCTTCTGCATCTTGCCATGAAGGCCTTTTTCCCAGGCAAGCCGCCATTTCCGCTGCTTCATGTCGATACGACCTGGAAATTTCGTGAAATGATCAGCTTTCGCGATCAGACCGTTGCGCGGCTGGGTCTCAATCTCATCGTTCATGTCAACAAGGCCGGCCTTGACGCAGGTGTCAGTCCGGTGGCCTCGGGCTCGCGCATCCACACAGATGTGATGAAGACGGAAGGTTTGAAGCAAGCGCTTGATCTTCACAAGTTCGACATGGCCATCGGCGGAGCGCGCCGCGACGAGGAAAAAAGCCGGGCCAAGGAACGTATATTTTCGCACCGCAGCGCCGGTCATCGCTGGGACCCCAAGCAGCAGAGGCCGGAGCCCGGTCATCTTTACAATACGGCAAAAAAACCCGGTGAGAGCTTCCGGGTGTTTCCGCTTTCCAATTGGACCGAGGCGGATGTCTGGGCTTACGTCGCGCGCGAGAACATACCGGTCGTGCCACTTTATTTCGCCGCGCCGCGTCCCGTGGTCGAACGCGATGGCACGCTGATCATGCGCGACGATGAACGGTTGCCACTGCTGCCGGGCGAGACGGTCCAGACCAGGATGGTGCGCTTTCGCACCCTCGGATGCTACCCGCTGACCGGAGCCGTCGAAAGTGAGGCAGCTGATCTGGCTTCGATCATCGACGAGATGGCCGCATCGCGCTTTTCGGAGCGTCAAGGCCGTTTGATCGACAGCGATGGCGGTGCGTCGATGGAAACAAAAAAACAGGAGGGGTATTTCTGATGAACGCACCGCTTCGCGAATTTGAAATAGCAGATGCTGTCACGCCCACGCTGGTCGAGGTGCCTCAAGTCACGCCGCGCACGCTGCTGCGTTTCCTCACCTGCGGCTCGGTGGATGACGGAAAATCCACGCTGATCGGTCGCTTGTTGTTCGAAGCGGGGGCTGTGCCGGACGACCAGCTTGCCGGTCTCGATCGCGATTCCGATCGTCATGGCACCACGGGTGGCCGTGACTATGCGCTGCTGGTGGACGGCCTCGCCGCCGAGCGGGAGCAGGGTATCACCATCGACGTCGCCTACCGGTATTTTTCGACCCTCCATAGATCGTTCATCGTCGCGGATACGCCGGGTCACGAACAGTATACCCGGAACATGGCGACTGGCGCGTCGACCGCCGATCTGGCTGTCATCCTGATCGATGCCAGCAAGGGTGTACTGCCGCAGACGCGCCGCCATGCCTATATCGCCGCCATGCTCGGAATCAGCCATGTAGTGCTGGCCGTGAACAAGATGGATCTGGTCGATTTCAGCGAGAAACGTTTCCGCGAAATCGAGCAGGATGCCTTGGCCGCGCTTGCTCCCCTCGGATTCGATCTTATCACGGCGATTCCGTTGGCCGCGCGCAGCGGCGACAACATGATCCGACGCTCGCCGGCCATGCCATGGTATCAAGGCTCGACCCTGCTCGGCTATCTGGAAAATGTCGATATCAGCCGCGAGACGTTCGCAGGTTTCCGTTTTCCCGTGCAATGGGTCAGCCGCCCGGATGCCAGCTTTCGCGGCTTCAGCGGCCTCGTCACGTCCGGGCAAATCGGACATGGCGATGCCGTCAAAATCTTGCCGTCCGGACTTGAAGCACGTGTGCGCCGCATCGTTACTGCCGATGGGGACCTGGAGATGGCCGGTTCTGGAATGGTGCCCACCCTGGTCCTCGACCGCGAGATCGACATTTCGCGCGGTGACGTAATCGTCGCCGTCAACGACCTGTTGCGGCCTGTTCGTAAATTGTCCGGGCGATTGCTCTGGATGGCGGAGCATGCGTTCGATCCAACCCGCAAGCTCAGGCTAAAACTTGCCAATGTCGACGCGAATGTGATCGGCCTGGAGATCGAACATCTGATCGACGTCCACAGCTTTGGGAACTTGCCGGCTGGACTGCTGGGCGCCAACGCTCTTGCCGCCGTCACGCTGGCGCTGGACCGGTCCATTGCCGTCGTCGATCATCGTGAAGACCGTATTCTTGGCCGTTTTATCCTGATCGATGCGCTGAGCGGAGCCACGGTCGCGCTCGGCGTTGTCGATCGTCGCGCATTTTCGGACATCAAGCCTGGCAGCGTTGGCAGCCACTTCCGCCGGCTATTCCGGCCGACCGGCGAGCGTCCTCTGCGCAGCGTCGTCAAGGCTGTCACATGGCGCATAACGGGCAGTGCCGATACGTTCCTGTTGTCGTGGCTGTTCACGCAGAGTGCCAAGGTTGCTGCCGCCATCAGCCTGTCTGAAGTCGTGACCAAGCTTGCGTTGTATTATGTTCACGAACGCGCCTGGGCCCGAAGTACATTCGGCCTTCGAGCGGCATCGGAGCGGAATGCGGCCGACAGCATGGATGGTGCCGGTATCTGACAGCGCAGGCCAATATGCAGTTCGAGCCTGCACCGTAATCCCGCGACTTTCATTTGACGGATGGCACCTGAAGCGGTATGCGGCGAGCATTCATTGACAGCGTCGTCTCTTCGTAACCGCCGGGTGGCGGCACGAGGGGGCTCGTTCGCACAGCAAGGCTGAAGGCCCCATGGCCAAGATCGATCCGTTCGCGTTTCTGCAGGAAGTCCGCAATGAGGGCTCGAAGGTCACGTGGCCGTCGCGGCGCGAAACCTTGATCACGACGGGGCTCGTCCTGCTGATGGTCGTTGTCTCGAGCCTGTTTTTCCTGTTTACCGATACGGTCATCAAGTGGTCGCTCGGTTTGATCCTTGGCGCGCGCTGAGGGGAGCGAACGAACGTGAATAAACGCTGGTATATCGTCCACGCCTATTCGAACTTCGAGAACAAGGTCGCGCAATCCATCAAGGATCAGGCGGCGCTGCGGAAGCTCGACGATCATTTCGAGGAAGTGCTGGTTCCGACCGAGAAGGTCGTGGAGGTTCGCCGCGGCCGCAAGGTCGATGCCGAGCGCAAGTTCTTTCCCGGCTACGTGCTGGTGAAATGCGACCTCTCGGACGAAGTCTACCACCTGATCAAGAACACGCCGAAGGTCACCGGGTTTCTGGGGACCGACAAGGCCAAGCCGATGCCGATCCCCGAACACGAGGCCATGCGCATCAAGGGCCAGGTCGCGGAAGGCATCGATCGTCCCAAGCCGTCGATCACCTTCGAGATCGGCGAGCAGGTCAAGGTCGCCGACGGTCCGTTCGCGTCCTTCACCGGCGTGGTGGAAGAGGTCGACGAAGGCCGCGCCCGCCTCAAGGTCGCAGTCTCGATCTTCGGCCGCCCAACACCGGTCGAACTCGAATACACCCAGGTCGAGAAGCTCTAGGGCGCGGTTGCGTTTCGAAACAGCCGCCACGGCGGCATTTGCCGGGCGAATGTGCTTTTCATCCGCGGTCGATTATGCGATAGGCCGCGTTCACCCGCGTGGGAGGCTTGCCGGATTGCCATCCGGAGCACCTTGCCGCACCACGCACTGCAATCGCCGAGGTTGAATGTCCGCAGGGACAAAAACTTCGGGTGTCACCATCCGGGCAGGCTCCCGCATGGTCGACAGGAGCAGCCACAATGGCAAAGAAGATCACAGGCTATGTGAAGCTTCAGGTTCCGGCAGGCGCCGCGAACCCGTCGCCGCCGATCGGTCCCGCGCTTGGACAGCGCGGCCTGAACATCATGGAATTCTGCAAGGCGTTCAACGCCAAAACGGCGCAGATGGAAAAGGGCACCCCGATCCCGGTGATCATCACCGCATATCAGGACCGCTCCTTCACCTTTATTCTCAAAGAGCCGCCGGTATCGTTCTTTCTGAAGAAGGCCGCTGGCCTGACATCCGGCTCGAAGACGCCCGGTCGCGGGTTCGCCGGCAAGGTCTCGAATGCGCAACTGCGCGAGATCGCCGAGAAGAAGATGGTCGATCTCAACTGCTCGTCGGTTGACTCAGCTGTCGAGATGATCCGTGGCTCGGCCCGTTCCATGGGCCTGGAAGTCGTGGGCTGAGGGGGAACGGATCATGGCACATATCGGAAAGCGCATCCGCAATTCCCGCGAGGGCATTGATCGGAACAAGCTCTACAAGCTCGACGAGGCCGTCGGCATGGTGAAGGACAAGGCCAATGCCAAGTTCGACGAGACGGTTGAAGTCTCGATGAACCTCGGCGTCGACCCTCGTCACGCCGACCAGATGGTTCGCGGCGTCTGCAACCTGCCGAACGGCACCGGCCGCGTCCTGCGCGTCGCTGTGTTCGCCCGCGGCGCCAAGGCCGATGAAGCCCGAGCTGCCGGCGCCGATGTCGTCGGCGCCGAGGATCTGGTCGAGATCGTCGGCAAGGGCACGATCGATTTCGACCGCTGCATCGCGACGCCGGACATGATGCCGCTCGTTGGCCGTCTCGGAAAGGTTCTCGGGCCGCGCGGCATGATGCCCAACCCCAAGGTCGGCACCGTGACCATGGACGTGACCTCCGCCGTCGCCGCCTCCAAGGGGGGTTCTGTCGAGTTCCGCGTCGAGAAGGCGGGCATCGTCCATGCCGCCGTCGGCAAGGTTTCGTTCTCGGCCGAAAAGCTCGCGCAGAACATCAAGGCTTTCGCCGATGCGGTGGCCAAGGCGAAGCCAAGCGGTTCGAAGGGCATTTACATCCAGCGTGTGGCGATTTCCTCGACCATGGGCCCCGGCGTAAAGATCGAGCCGGCTTCCGTCACGGCCTGAGCGCTGCCGGGATGATGTCCCGCCGCAAAGCCAGGACTTGACGCGTTTGAATTGCGCGACCGCCGCGACTGCGGCGGATTGTGACTTGTGTTCGCGAAGAGAGGGCTTGGCAGATCGGCCTCGAACCTCTAGAAGCGGGCCGAGTCGTCGGGAACGGAGAAAGCGGGTGTTCCCGACTTCGATGTTCCATATTATTTTCGACGGGAAACCGTTGAAGACCGGACCGTCGGGTGCAGGAGAAATCCTACGCCCGGTCGGTCCATGTCCTGTCCGAGACTGCAGGTTTCCGAACGGCTCCGGCCATTCGGCATAATCTCGTCAAACATGCGGCCCATTTGGGATGCATAGAGGCCTGCATAGACGGGTTAAGACCGAGATTCGGGATTTAGGTCCTGTCGGTTCGAACCTTCTCACCTTCGCATGGCTTGCCGTGTTGGGGGACAGGGCGCTGAGCGTCGTTTCGAAACGATGGCCGCGCCTGGCGTGGTTGTCTGGCTGAAGCGACTAAGTGCATCTGGCGGTACGGGCATGTTGACCCGCCCGCCAACCGGAGAGAGCCCAGTGGATAAAATCGCAAAGCGCGATGCCGTCACCTCGCTCAACGGTGTCTTCAAGGACACGTCAGTTGTCGTGGTGGCCCACTATTCAGGCCTCACTGTCGCCCAGATGCAGCGTCTCCGCGGTGAGATGTCGAAAGCTGGCGCAACCGTGAAGGTCGCGAAAAATCGGCTGGCCAAGATCGCTCTCGAAGGCACGGACGTTGCGTCCATCGGTCCCCTGCTCAAGGGGCCCACCCTGATCGCTTACTCTAACGATCCGGTCGCAGCGCCCAAGGTCGCCGTCGCATTCGCCAAGGACCACGAGCGTTTCGTGATCCTGGGCGGCGCGATGGGTACGACCTCTCTGAACATTGATGGTGTCAAGGCCCTGGCCACACTGCCATCACTGGACGAACTGCGCGCCAAGCTCGTCGGCCTGCTTCAGGCTCCGGCGACCAAGCTGGCCCAGCTCTCGACCGCACCGGCTGCCAAGCTGGCGCGTGTCTTCGGAGCCTATGCCAATCGGGACGCGGCCTGAAGGCCCGTCAACCCTCATCGTTCGAACCGCATAACAGGAAGTACACATCATGGCTGATCTTGCCAAAATCGTCGACGAACTGTCGAGCCTCACGGTCCTCGAGGCCGCTGAACTCGCCAAGATGCTTGAAGAAAAGTGGGGCGTCTCGGCCGCCGCCGCCGTTGCCGTCGCCGCCGGCCCCGCCGCCGCCGCCGCTCCCGTCGAAGAGCAGACCGAATTCACGGTCGTTCTTGCCGCCTTCGGCGACAAGAAGATCGAGGTCATCAAGGAAGTCCGCGCCATCACCGGTCTCGGCCTCAAGGAAGCCAAGGATCTGGTGGAAGCCGCTCCCAAGCCCGTCAAGGAAGCCGTCGGCAAGGACGAGGCCGAAAAGCTCAAGAAGCAGCTCGAAGCTGTTGGCGCCAAGGTCGAGCTCAAGTGAGTTCGGCCGGCATGCGCCGGTATTCTTTCCGCTGAATACGATGGTCCGGGGGCGAACACCCCCGGGCTGTCGGCGTCTTTGTTTCATATCGGCGTCATTTCACGCCGAGCGGTTCACCCGGCGCTCGCAGGAGAGCGTCCGTATTCCAGCCGGCGAGCGCCCGGTGAGCCGTTTGCATCCATACGAGGAACGACATGGTCAATTCGCTTCATAGCAGCAGGCGCGTCCGCAGGTTCTTCGGTCACATGAAGGAAGTCGTCGAGATGCCGAACCTCATCGAGGTTCAGAAGGCATCCTACGATCAGTTCCTGATGGTCGACGAACCCAAGGGCGGCCGCGGCGATGAGGGCATGCAGTCGGTCTTCAAGTCGGTGTTTCCGATCTCCGACTTTTCCGGCGCGTCCTTGCTCGAATTCGTCAAGTACACGTTCGAAGCGCCCAAATACGACGTAGACGAATGCCGCCAGCGCGGCATGACCTATTCGGCGCCACTCAAGGTGACATTGCGCCTGATCGTGTTCGATATCGATCCCGATACCCAGGCGAAATCGGTCAAGGACATCAAGGAGCAGGATGTCTACATGGGCGAAATGCCGCTCATGACCGACAATGGCACCTTCATCGTCAACGGCACCGAGCGCGTCATCGTCAGCCAGATGCACCGTTCGCCCGGCGTGTTCTTCGATCACGACAAGGGCAAGACCCACTCGTCCGGCAAGCTGCTATTCGCCGCGCGCATCATTCCCTATCGCGGCTCGTGGCTTGACCTCGAATTCGACGCCAAGGATATCGTCTATGCCCGTATCGACCGGAAGCGGAAGCTGCCGGTGACGTCGCTGTTCTATGCGCTTGGCATGGACGGCGAGGAAATCCTGGCGCGCTTCTACGACCGGATCATCTACAAGCGCGACGGCTCCGGCTGGCGCCTGCCTTACGATGCCGAGCGCTACAAGGGCTTCAAGGCTTCCGTCGACATGATCGATGCCGACACCGGTGAAGTGGTGATCGAGGCCGGCAAGAAGCTGGTCGCCCGCACCGCGCGCCAACTCGCCGAGAAAGGCCTCAAGGCGCTGCGTGCGACCGATGAGGACCTGATCAGCCAGTATATCGCCGAAGATATCGTCAACATGGAAACCGGCGAAATCTTCGCCGAGGCCGGCGAGGAAATCACCGAGAAATTGCTCGCCAGCCTGACCGAGCTTGGCTTCGACGAACTGCCGCTGCTCGACATCGATCACATCACGATCGGTCCCTACATCCGCAACACGCTGACGGTCGACAAGAACTCACGCCGCGAAGAAGCGCTGTTCGACATCTACCGCGTCATGCGTCCCGGCGAGCCGCCGACGCTCGAGACCGCTGAGAACATGTTCCAGTCGCTGTTCTTCGACTCGGAGCGCTACGACCTGTCGGCCGTCGGCCGCGTCAAGATGAACATGCGCCTCGATCTCGATGCGGAGGACACCGTGCGTGTCCTGCGCAAGGATGACATGCTGGCCGTGGTCAAGGCGCTGGTCGATCTGCGCGACGGCAAGGGCGAGATCGACGACATCGACCATCTCGGCAACCGCCGTGTCCGGTCGGTCGGCGAGCTGATGGAGAACCAGTACCGCCTCGGCCTGCTCCGCATGGAGCGGGCGATCAAGGAGCGGATGTCGTCGGTCGATATCGACACGGTGATGCCGCAGGACCTGATCAACGCCAAGCCGGCAGCCGCCGCGGTGCGCGAATTCTTCGGCTCGTCGCAGCTGTCGCAGTTCATGGACCAGACGAACCCGCTGTCGGAAGTCACGCATAAGCGTCGTCTTTCGGCGCTTGGACCCGGCGGTCTGACCCGTGAGCGCGCCGGCTTCGAGGTGCGCGACGTGCACCCGACCCATTACGGCCGCATCTGCCCGATCGAGACGCCGGAAGGCCCGAACATCGGCCTGATCAACAGCCTCGCGACCTTCGCGCGGGTCAACAAATACGGCTTCATCGAGAGCCCCTACCGCCGCGTGCGCGACGGGCAGGTGACGGATGAGGTCGTCTATCTGTCGGCCATGGAAGAGGCGAAATACAACGTCGCGCAGGCAAACGCCGTCGTCGATGCGACCAACAAGCTGACGGACGACCTGATCGTCTGCCGCCGCGCCGGTGAAGTCATCGTCACGCCGGTCGAGAAGGTCGACTTCATGGACGTGTCGCCGAAGCAGCTTGTTTCGGTTGCGGCCGCTCTCATCCCGTTCCTCGAGAACGATGACGCGAACAGAGCGCTCATGGGCTCGAACATGCAGCGTCAGGCCGTGCCGCTCGTGCGGGCCGATGCGCCGTTCGTCGGAACTGGCATGGAATCGATCGTGGCGCGGGATTCAGGCGCCGCCATCGCCGCGCGTCGGGCCGGCATCGTCGACCAGGTCGATGCGACCCGTATCGTCGTGCGCGCCACAGAAGAGACCGACCCGACCAAGCCCGGCGTCGACATCTACCGGCTCCAGAAGTTCCAGCGTTCCAACCAGTCGACCTGCATCACGCAGCGGCCGCTGGTGCGGGTGGGCGAGGTTGTCCGCAAGGGCGACATCGTCGCCGACGGACCGTCGACGGATCTGGGCGAACTCGCTCTCGGGCGCAACGTGCTCGTCGCGTTCATGCCCTGGAACGGCTACAACTTCGAGGACTCGATCCTGCTGTCCGAGCGGATCGTGGGCGAGGACGTGTTCACGTCCATCCACATCGAGGAATTCGAAGTGATGGCCCGCGACACCAAGCTCGGTCCGGAAGAGATCACCCGCGATATTCCCAACGTCTCGGAAGAGGCGCTGAAGAATCTCGACGAGGCCGGCATCGTCTATATCGGTGCCGACGTGGTGGCGGGCGACATCCTTTGCGGCAAGATCACGCCAAAGGGTGAAAGCCCGATGACGCCGGAGGAAAAGCTCCTGCGGGCCATCTTTGGCGAGAAGGCTTCTGACGTTCGCGACACCTCGCTGCGGGTTCCGCCCGGCGTGCAGGGTACGATCGTCGAAGTCCGTGTGTTCAACCGTCACGGCGTCGACAAGGACGAGCGCGCCCAGTCGATCGAGCGCGAGGAGATCGAGCGTCTGGCGAAGGATCGCGACGACGAGCAGGCCATCCTCGACCGCAACACCTATGTTCGCCTGGGCGATATCCTGAACGGCAAGGTCGGTCTTGCGGGCCCCAAGGGCTTCAAGAAGGAAACCACGATCACCCGCGAATTGCTGACCGAATATCCGCGGTCGCAGTGGTGGATGTTTGCGCTCGGCGACGACGCGCAGATGACCGAGATCGAGGCGATGCGCAAGCAGTACGACGATTCGAAAAAGCGCCTCGAACAGCGCTTCCTCGACAAGGTCGAGAAGCTCCAGCGCGGCGACGAACTGCCGCCTGGCGTGATGAAGATGGTCAAGGTCTTCGTCGCGGTGAAGCGCAAGATCCAGCCCGGCGACAAGATGGCCGGCCGTCACGGCAACAAGGGCGTCGTTTCCAAGATCGTTCCGGTCGAGGACATGCCGTTCCTGGCCGACGGCACCCATGTCGACATCGTGCTGAACCCGCTCGGTGTGCCAAGCCGCATGAATGTGGGCCAGATTCTCGAAACCCACATGGGTTGGGCGGCTGCCGGCCTCGGCAAGCAGATCGCCGCAGCCTGTGACGCCTACAAGAAGTCGCATGACGGCAAGAAGCTGCGGGAGGCCTTCGTATCGGTCTATGAGGGCGATACGCAGATCAAGGACTTCAGCGACGAGGAACTGCACTCCATGGGGCAGAACCTGCGCCGTGGCGTGCCGATCGCGACGCCGGTGTTCGACGGGGCCAAGGAAGCCGACATCGAGCGTCTGCTGACCAAGGCTGGTCTCGACAAGTCGGGCCAGGTAACCCTGTATGACGGCCGCACGGGCGACGCCTTCGACCGCAAGGTGACGGTGGGCTACATCTACATGCTCAAGCTGCACCATCTGGTCGACGACAAGATCCATGCCCGCTCGATCGGACCGTACTCGCTCGTCACCCAGCAGCCGCTGGGCGGCAAGGCGCAGTTCGGTGGACAGCGCTTCGGCGAGATGGAGGTCTGGGCGCTCGAAGCTTACGGCGCCGCCTACACCCTGCAGGAAATGCTGACGGTGAAGTCGGACGACGTGGCCGGCCGCACCAAGGTCTACGAATCGATCGTGCGCGGCGAGGATAACTTCGAGTCCGGCATTCCGGAGAGCTTCAACGTGCTCGTCAAGGAAATGCGGTCGCTCGGCCTCAATGTCGAGTTGCAGAACAACAAGCCGAAGACCGGCGAACTGCCGCCGGCGGAAGCCGCCGAATAAGCGGGAGCCGCAGGGCTTTCGCTGCCGGGCGCGACACAACGCGCCTGGCCAGAATATTCAGCCAGCCGTATCGATGCGGCAGGCGACCTGAGACCAGCAGGGCAGGGCACGCAGACATTGCGACCCTCACAGCCCACAGGAGACGGCGATGAACCAGGATGTCATGAGTCTTTTCGGCCAGCAGCCGCAGCCCCAGGGCTTCGATGCGATCCGCATCTCGATCGCGAGCCCGGAGAAGATCCTGTCGTGGTCGTTCGGCGAGATCAAGAAGCCGGAGACCATCAACTACCGCACCTTCAAGCCGGAGCGCGACGGCCTGTTCTGCGCGCGCATCTTTGGGCCGATCAAGGATTACGAGTGCCTGTGCGGCAAGTACAAGCGCATGAAGTACAAGGGCGTCATCTGCGAGAAGTGCGGCGTCGAAGTCACGCTTGCCCGCGTCCGGCGCGAGCGCATGGGCCATATCGAGCTTGCCGCCCCGGTCGCGCATATCTGGTTCCTGAAGTCGCTGCCCTCGCGCATTGGCTTGCTGATGGACATGCCGCTCAAGGATTTGGAGCGGGTGCTCTATTTCGAGTCCTACATCGTGCTCGAGCCTGGCCTGACGCCGCTCAAGGACCGCCAGCTTCTGAGCGAGGATGATTACGTCCGCTGCCAGGACGAATACGGCAACGATTCCTTCACGGCCATGATTGGCGCGGAAGCCATCCGCGAGATGCTGCGGACGCTCGATCTGGAAAAGATCGCCGCCGATCTCAAGCATGAGATCGCGACGACGACGTCCGAGCTGAAGCCCAAGAAGCTGATGAAGCGCCTCAAGATTATCGAGGCTTTTCAGGAATCGGGTAACAAGCCGGAATGGATGGTGCTTCAGGTTGTGCCGGTCATCCCGCCAGACCTGCGCCCCCTCGTGCCGCTGGACGGTGGGCGCTTCGCGACCTCCGACCTGAACGATCTCTATCGCCGGGTGATCAACCGCAACAACCGCCTGAAGCGTCTGATCGAATTGCGGGCGCCCGACATCATCATCCGCAACGAAAAGCGGATGCTGCAAGAGTCGGTCGATGCGCTGTTCGACAACGGCCGCCGCGGTCGGGTCATCACGGGCGCCAACAAGCGCCCGCTGAAGTCGCTCGCCGATATGCTCAAGGGCAAGCAGGGCCGGTTCCGCCAGAACCTGCTTGGCAAGCGCGTCGATTACTCGGGCCGCTCCGTCATCGTGGTCGGTCCGGAACTGAAGCTCCACCAGTGCGGCCTGCCGAAGAAGATGGCGCTCGAACTGTTCAAGCCCTTCATCTATGCGCGCCTTGACGCCAAGGGCTTCTCGTCCACCGTCAAGCAGGCCAAGAAACTGGTTGAGAAGGAAAAGCCGGAAGTCTGGGATATCCTGGACGAGGTCATCCGCGAGCATCCGGTGCTGCTGAACCGCGCGCCGACGCTGCATCGTCTCGGCATCCAGGCGTTCGAGCCCGTTCTGATCGAAGGCAAGGCGATCCAGCTCCACCCGCTCGTCTGCGCGGCGTTCAACGCCGACTTCGACGGCGATCAGATGGCGGTTCACGTGCCGCTGTCGCTGGAAGCGCAGCTCGAAGCCCGCGTGCTGATGATGTCGACGAACAACATCCTGCATCCGGCCAACGGGCAGCCGATCATCGTGCCCTCGCAGGATATCGTGCTCGGGCTCTATTACGTGTCGCTGATGTCCGACGGCGAGCCAGGCCAGGGCATGGTCTTCGGCGATCTGGGCGAACTGGAGCACGCGCTCTACGAGAAGGTGATCACGCTCCATACCAAGATCCGCTATCGCTGGAGCGGCGTTGGCCATGACGGCAAGCGCTACAGCAAGATCTATGACACCACGCCGGGTCGCGCGCTGCTGGCGACGGCGCTACCCGACCACCCGAACGTATCCTTCGACGTCGTCAACAAACTGATGACCAAAAAGGAGATTTCGGGAATGATCGATGCCGTCTATCGCGGCTGCGGTCAGAAGGAGTCGGTGATCTTCTGCGACCGGATCATGTCGATCGGCTTCACCAACGCGTTCAAGGCCGGCATCTCGTTCGGCAAGGACGACATGGTGATCCCCGAGAACAAGTGGTCCATTGTCGATACGACGCGCGCGCTCGCCAAGGATTACGAGCAGCAGTATCTCGACGGCTTCATCACGCAGGGTGAGAAATACAACAAGGTCGTCGATGCCTGGGCCAAGTGCTCGGACAAGCTCGCGGCCGAGATGATGCTGCGCATTTCCTCCGTGAAGAAGGACGAGCACGGTCGCGACAAGCCGATCAACTCGATCTACATGATGAGCCATTCCGGGGCGCGCGGTTCGCCCGCCCAGATGAAGCAGCTCGCGGCGATGCGTGGCCTGATGGCCAAGCCGTCCGGCGAGATCATCGAGTCGCCGATCATCTCGAACTTCAAGGAAGGCCTCAACGTCCTTGAATACTTCAACTCGACCCATGGCGCCCGCAAGGGTCTCGCCGACACGGCATTGAAGACGGCCAACTCCGGCTATCTCACTCGCCGCCTCGTGGACGTCGCGCAGGATGCGATCATTTCGGAGGTCGACTGCGGCTCGCAGAATGGCATCAAGATGCGCGCCATCGTCGATGCCGGCCAGATCGTCGCTTCGCTCGCGACCCGCATCATGGGCCGCAGCGTCGTCGAGGACGTGGTCGATCTCGACGGCAAGGTCATCGTGCCGGCCGGTGTGATGATCGAGGAAGAGCACATCGCCGCGATCACCAAGGCGGGCATCCAGGAGGTCAAGATCCGCTCGGTCCTGACCTGCGAAACAAAGAACGGCGTCTGCGCCACCTGCTATGGCCGCGATCTCGCGCGCGGCACGCCGGTGAACATGGGCGAGGCTGTCGGCGTCATCGCCGCGCAGTCGATCGGCGAACCTGGCACCCAGTTGACGATGCGGACCTTCCACATCGGCGGCGCGGCCCAGATCGCCGACCAGTCCTTCGTCGAGTCGAATGCGGAAGGGACCGTCAAGGTTCGCAACCCGAACTCGGCTCGCAACTCCGATGGCGATCTGATCGCGATGGCCCGTAACTCCGCCATCGTGATCGTCGGTCCCGATGGCGCCGAGCGGGCGGTCTACCGCATCCAGTACGGGTCGAAGCTCAAGGTCGACGAGGGCGACAAGGTGAAGCGCGGCCAGCGCATCGCCGAATGGGACCCCTATTCTCGTCCGATCATCTCGGAAGTGAGCGGCGTCGTCGCGTTCGAAGATCTCATCGACGGCATGTCGATGACGGAAACGACCGACGAGGCCACCGGCATCAACAAGCGCGTGGTGATCGACTGGCGCGGCTCCAGCCGCTCGGCCGATCTGCGTCCCGCGATGGTGGTGAACGGGCCCGACGGTAAGATTCTGAAGCTGCCGCGGGGCGGCGATGCCCGCTACATCCTTCCGGTCGACGGCATCATCTCCGTCGATCCGGGGCACAATATCTCGGCCGGCGACGTGCTCGCCCGTGTCTCGACCGACAGCGCCAAGACGCGCGACATCACGGGCGGCCTGCCGCGCGTGGCGGAGCTGTTCGAGGCAAGGCGCCCGAAGGATGCGGCGATCATCGCCGAGAAATCGGGCACCATCCAGTTCGGCCGGGACTACAAGAACAAGCGGCGCGTCACGCTTCTTCCGCATGACGGCTCCGATCCGGTCGAGCACCTGATCCCGAAGGGCAAGCACATCCATCTGCAGGACGGCGACGTGGTGGAAATGGGGGATTATATCCTCGATGGAAACCCGGCGCCGCACGACATCCTGGCGATCAAGGGCGTGGAGGAACTCGCGGCCTATCTCGTCAACGAAATCCAGGAAGTCTACCGCCTCCAGGGTGTGAGCATCAACGACAAGCATATCGAGGTGATCGTTCGCCAGATGCTGCAGAAGATCGAGATCACGGATGGCGGAGATACCGACATCCTGACCGGCGATCAGGTCGACAGGCTCGAGTTCGATGCCGCCAACACCAAGGCGGTCAGCGAAGGCAAGAAGCCGGCGCAGGGCGTTCCCGTCCTGCTCGGGATCACCAAGGCCTCGTTGCAGACGCGCTCGTTCATCTCGGCGGCCTCGTTCCAGGAAACGACCCGCGTGCTGACCGAGGCTGCCGTCAACGGCAAGGTCGATACGCTGGAAGGACTGAAGGAGAATGTCATCGTCGGCTCGCTGATTCCGGCCGGTACGGGCGCGACGATCGCCAAGATCAAGGCGATCGCTACAAGGCGCGACGATCTCATCATCGCGCAGAAAGCATCGGCCGCCGCCAAGGTCGCGGCGGAAGCCTCGGCCGCCGCCGAAGCCCTGCCCTCGGCTGCTGCCGAATAGGGCGGCGTCGATACCTTTGATCCTCTAGACGGGCCGCCCTCGGGCGGCCCGTTTCGTTTGACAGCCTCATCCCGCCCGTCAGGTGACTGGCTCACGGCATTCCAGATAAAAATGCGCATGTGATTTGGGGTTGACGCGAGTCGGACAGCGAGTCATAAGCGCGCACGAACTCGGCACACGTCGGAACCGTATGTTGCTCGCTCCTCCGAGAGCCGGCAGATTTCGCGACCGAAACGACGCCGTACCCAGCCGACCGACCATCAGGTCAGACGATGCATGAATGCGGCTCGCCCGTGTTCCTCTGCGGCATGTTCGCGCCAGCGGTTCCGATTGGAAACCGGCGGTGCGATTTTGTTTTGCGTCTGCGTGACGTTGGCTGGTCAACACCGACGATTTCCAAACGCTCCACGAGCGAGAGGCCATAATGCCGACAATCAGCCAGCTGATCCGCAAGCCGCGGACTCCTGTAAAGGCCCGCAACACAGCGCCGGCGTTGCAGTCCTGCCCGCAGAAGCGCGGTGTCTGTACCCGCGTCTATACAACCACGCCAAAGAAGCCGAACTCCGCGCTCCGCAAGGTCGCCAAGGTTCGTCTGACGAACGGCTTCGAAGTCATCGGCTATATTCCAGGCGAGGGGCATAACCTTCAGGAGCACTCGGTTGTCATGATCCGCGGCGGTCGCGTTAAGGATCTGCCCGGCGTGCGCTACCACATCCTGCGCGGCGTGCTTGATACGCAGGGCGTCAAGGACCGCAAGCAGCGCCGTTCCAAGTACGGCGCGAAGCGGCCGAAGTAAGGGCTTGTGCCATCGGCGTTCCGGAACATTCCGGGCCGCCATCGAGACTGAAATTTTCAGGATCGCGACCTCAGGTTCGTCGATCCGCCAAGTAGAGAATAGAGACGGAGCCCGTCATGTCACGTCGCCACAGTGCCGAGAAACGCGAGATCATCCCGGACGCCAAGTTCGGCGATGTCATCGTTACGAAGTTCATGAATTCGGTCATGTACGAAGGCAAGAAGTCCACAGCCGAAGGTATCGTCTATGGCGCGTTCGAGATCGTCGAAGGCAAGACCAAGTCCGATCCGCTCGGCGTCTTCAAGCAGGCGCTTGAGAATGTCGCGCCCGCCATCGAAGTCCGGTCGCGTCGTGTCGGTGGCGCCACCTATCAGGTGCCGGTTGAAGTGCGCATGGAGCGCCGCCAGGCTCTCGCCATTCGCTGGCTGATTCAGGCCGCGCGTGGCCGCAACGACAAGACGATGGTCGAGCGCCTGTCGGCCGAACTGATGGACGCCGCCAACAACCGCGGAAACGCCGTGAAGAAACGCGAAGACACCCACCGGATGGCAGAGGCGAACCGCGCCTTCTCGCATTACCGCTGGTAATTGACGCAGCAGATTCAGGACACGGACAACCGCAATGGCCCGCACCCACGCAATCAGCGATTATCGCAACTTCGGCATCATGGCCCACATCGATGCCGGGAAGACGACGACGACCGAGCGTATCCTGTATTACACCGGCAAGTCGCACAAGATCGGCGAAGTCCATGACGGCGCGGCCACCATGGATTGGATGACGCAGGAGCAGGAGCGTGGCATCACGATCACCTCTGCCGCGACAACCTGCTTTTGGCGCGAAAAGCGCCTGAATATCATCGACACACCCGGTCACGTCGACTTCACCATCGAAGTCGAGCGTTCGCTGCGCGTGCTCGACGGCGCCGTCTGCGTTCTCGACGGGAACCAGGGCGTCGAGCCCCAGACCGAGACCGTCTGGCGCCAGGCAGACAAGTATGACGTGCCGCGCATCGTCTTCGTCAACAAGATGGATAAGACCGGCGCCGATTTCTACAACTGCGTCAACGACATCATCGTGCGCGTCGCCGGCAAGCCCGTCTGTCTGCAAATCCCGATCGGCGCTGAAGCTGAATTTGCTGGCGTCGTCGATCTCATCAAGATGAAGGCCATCGTCTGGAACGGGGAGGCGCTCGGCGCCACGTTCGAAGAGGGTGAAATTCCTGCGGACCTGGTCGAGAAGGCCAAGGAGTACCGGTTCAAGCTCGTCGAGGCCTGCGTCGAACTCGACGATACGGCCATGGAAGCCTACCTTGAAGGCACCGAGCCTGACGAAGAAACCCTACGCCGGCTCGTCCGCAAGGCCGTCCAGCTGCGCCATTTCCACCCTGTTCTGTGTGGTTCCGCGTTCAAGAACAAGGGCGTACAGCCGCTTCTTGATGCGGTGGTCGATTATCTGCCGTCGCCCGCCGATCGCGAAGCCATCAATGGCATCGACTTCAAGACCGAAGAGCCGACCCTGCGTCGTCCGACGGACGAGGAAGCCTTCTCGATGCTGGCCTTCAAGATCATGGACGACCCTTTCGTCGGCACGATCACCTTCTGCCGCGTCTATTCCGGCAAGGTCGAATCCGGCGCATCGCTGGTCAACTCGACCCGCGACAAAAAAGAGCGCGTCGGCCGCATGCTTCTGATGCATGCGAACAACCGCGAGGACATCAAGGAGGCTTTCGCCGGCGACATCGTCGCCCTGGCCGGTCTCAAGGAAGTCCGTACGGGCGATACGCTCTGCGATCCGGCCAAGCCCGTGATTCTCGAGAAGATGGAGTTCCCCGAGCCCGTCATCGAGATCGCGATCGAGCCGAAGTCGAAGGCCGACCAGGAAAAGCTGGGCATGGCGCTGGCCAAGCTCGCCGCGGAGGACCCGTCCTTCCGCGTTTCGACCGACCAGGAATCCGGCCAGACCATCCTCAAGGGGATGGGCGAACTGCATCTCGACATCAAGGTCGACATCCTGCGCCGCACTTATAAGGTCGACGCCAATATCGGCGCTCCGCAGGTCGCCTATCGCGAGACGCTGACCAAGAAGGCCGAGATCGACTACACCCACAAGAAGCAGACCGGCGGTACAGGCCAGTTCGCCCGCGTCAAGCTGGTGATCGAGCCGAATGAGACCGGCAAGGGCTTCGAATTCGAATCCAAGGTCATCGGCGGTGCCGTTCCCAAGGAATACATCCCGGGCGTCGAAAAGGGCCTGAACTCTGTCATCGGCTCCGGCGTCCTTGCGGGCTTCCCCGTGGTCGACGTCAAGGTGACGCTGATCGACGGCGCCTATCACGAGGTCGACTCGTCGGCGCTCGCCTTCGAGATCGCCTCGCGCGCCGCACTTCGCGAGGGTCTTCAGAAGGGCGGTTCGGTGCTTCTCGAACCGATCATGAAGGTCGAGGTCGTGACCCCTGAGGATTATACCGGCTCGGTCATTGGCGATTTGAACTCGCGCCGTGGTCAGATCCAGGGCCAGGACATGCGCGGCAACGCGGTCATTGTGAATGCGATGGTCCCGCTCGCCAACATGTTCGGCTACGTGAACCAGCTGCGTTCGTTCAGCCAGGGACGCGCGAACTACACGATGCAGTTCGACCACTACGAGCAGGTTCCTTCGGCGGTCGCCGCCGAGGTCCAGGCCAAATACGCCTGATCTACCCCCGACTACGTGATAACCCGACAATTCTGACCGACGGAGGCTACGATGGCCAAAGAGAAATTTGCGCGGACCAAGCCGCACTGCAACATTGGAACCATTGGTCACGTCGACCATGGCAAGACATCGCTGACTGCGGCGATCACGAAGGTCCTGGCGGAATCCGGCGGTGCCACGTTCACGGCCTATGACATGATCGACAAGGCGCCTGAAGAGAAGGCCCGCGGCATCACGATCTCGACCGCCCACGTCGAGTACGAGACTGCCAACCGCCACTACGCGCACGTCGATTGCCCCGGCCACGCTGACTATGTGAAGAACATGATCACCGGCGCGGCGCAGATGGATGGCGGCATTCTCGTCGTCTCGGCTGCCGATGGCCCGATGCCCCAGACCCGCGAGCACATCCTGCTCGCCCGTCAGGTCGGCGTTCCCGCACTCGTCGTGTTCATGAACAAGGTCGACCTGGTCGACGATGCCGAGCTTCTCGAACTCGTCGAGCTTGAGATTCGCGAACTGCTGTCGAAGTACGACTTCCCCGGCGACGATATTCCGATCACCAAGGGTTCGGCTGTCTGCGCGCTTGAAGACAAGCAGCCGACGATTGGCCGCGATGCCATCATCGCCCTGATGAAGACCGTCGACGAATACATCCCGCAGCCTGAGCGCCCGATCGACCAGCCTTTCCTGATGCCGGTCGAAGACGTGTTCTCGATCTCCGGCCGCGGCACCGTCGTGACCGGCCGTGTCGAGCGCGGCATCGTCAAGGTCGGCGAGGAAATCGAGATTGTCGGCCTCAAGGACACCGTCAAGACGACCGTCACGGGCGTCGAGATGTTCCGCAAGCTGCTCGATCAGGGCCAGGCCGGCGACAACATCGGCGCGCTGCTGCGCGGCACCAAGCGCGAGGACGTCGAGCGCGGCCAGGTGCTGTGCAAGCCGGGTTCGGTGAAGCCGCATACCAAGTTCAAGGCCGAGGCATACATCCTCACCAAGGAAGAGGGTGGTCGTCATACGCCGTTCTTCACCAACTACCGTCCCCAGTTCTACTTCCGCACCACGGACGTGACCGGTGTCGTGTCCCTGCCGGAAGGCACCGAGATGGTCATGCCTGGCGATAACATCGCCATGGAAGTGGCCCTGATCGTGCCGATCGCCATGGAAGAAAAGCTGCGCTTCGCGATCCGCGAAGGTGGCCGCACCGTCGGTGCCGGCGTCGTCGCCAGCATCATCGCCTGACTTTCTTTCGAACGGGGCAGGAGCCTCAACCCGGCACCTGCCTCTTCGACTGATGGAGATCCAAGACCATGAACGGTCAGAATATTCGCATTCGCCTCAAGGCGTTCGACCATCGTATTCTCGATGCCTCGACGCGTGAGATCGTTTCGACGGCCAAGCGAACCGGCGCGCAGGTGCGTGGGCCGATCCCGCTGCCGACGCTGATCGAGCGGTTTACGGTCAACCGGTCGCCACACGTCGACAAGAAGTCGCGCGAGCAGTTCGAGATGCGGACCCACAAGAGGGTTCTCGACATCGTCGAGCCGACACCACAGACGGTGGATGCTCTCATGAAGCTCGATCTCGCCGCCGGCGTGGACGTCGAAATCAAGCTTTAGTTTTCGCCGGGTCCTCTGCATCGCAACAGCGACTGGCATGACCCAAGAGAAAAGGTGGACACCGATGCGTTCCGGTGTAATTGCACAAAAGGTCGGCATGACCCGCATCTTCACGGATGCCGGCGAGCACGTTCCTGTTACGGTACTTCGGCTTGACGGATGTCAGGTCGTTGCTCACCGCACGGTCGAGAAGAACGGCTACACGGCCGTCCAGCTCGGTTCCGGCACGGCCAAGGTGAAGAACGTCTCGAAAGCCGAGCGCGGCCATTTCGCCGTCGCCAAGGTCGAGCCGAAGCGCAAGATCGTCGAGTTCCGCGTGTCGGACGACTCGCTGATCCCGGTCGGCGCCGAGCTGACCGCCGATCACTTCGTGGTCGGCCAGTTCGTCGATGTCTCGGGCATCACCATGGGCAAGGGCTTCGCGGGCGGCATGAAGCGCTGGAACTTCGGCGGGCTTCGTGCCACGCACGGTGTTTCGGTATCGCACCGCTCGATCGGTTCGACTGGTGGCCGTCAAGATCCGGGCAAGACCTTCAAGAACAAGAAGATGCCGGGGCACATGGGCGCCGATCGCGTGACCACGCAGAATTTGCGTGTCGTGCAGACGGATGCCGATCGCGGTCTGATCCTGGTTGAAGGCTCGGTTCCCGGCACCGCCGGCGGCTGGATTCATATCCGCGACGCCATCAAGCGTTCGCTGCCGAAGGAAGCGCCGATGCCGGGCAAGTTCCGTGTCGTCGGTTCGGAGACGCCGGTTGCCGATGTGGCTGCTGCCGAAACGCAGGAGAACGCGTCGTGAAAATCGATATCACCACTTTCGAGGGCAACGCGGCGGGTTCCGTCGAGTTGTCGGATGAAATCTTCGGTCTCGAGCCGCGGGCTGATATCCTGGCGCGCATGGTGCGCTGGCAGCTTGCCAAGCGCCGTGCCGGCACGCACAAGACCAAGGGTCGGAGCGAGGTCGATCGGACCCGCAAGAAGCTCTACAAGCAGAAGGGTACGGGCAACGCGCGTCACGGCGCAGCTTCCGCACCGCAGTTTCGTGGCGGCGGACGTGCCTTCGGCCCTGTCGTGCGCGAACACGGTCACGATCTGCCGAAGAAAGTGCGTCAGCTCGCGCTCAAGCTCGCGCTGTCGTCCAAGGTGAAGGTTTCCGGTCTGATTGTGGTCGACGACGCGAAACTGGAACAGCCCAAGACGCGGGCGCTGCTCGACAGCTTCGCCAAGATCGGCCTGTCCAATGCGCTGATCATCGGCGGCTCGGAGATTGATACCAATTTCGGTCTCGCGGCCCGCAGCATTCCCAATGTCGATGTGCTGCCGGTGCAGGGCATCAACGTGTATGACATCCTGCGTCGGGAGAAGCTCGTGCTGACCCGCGCCGCCGTCGATGCGCTGGAGGCGCGCTTCAAATGAGCAAGGTCTCCCAGATGGACCCGCGTCACTACGACGTGATTGTGTCGCCCGTGATCACCGAGAAGGCAACCGCGCTCTCCGAGCAGAACAAGGTTGTGTTCAAGGTCACGCGGACCGCGACCAAGCCGCAGATCAAGGCGGCGGTCGAGAAGCTGTTCGATGTCAAGGTCAAGTCCGTCAACACGATGGTGACCGAAGGCAAGATGAAGGTGTTCAAGGGCCGTCTCGGCCAGCGTTCGGACGTCAAGAAAGCGATCGTGACCCTCGAAGCGGGCCAGTCGATAGACGTGACGACCGGGCTTTGATGGCGGGAGGAGCGATCAAATGGCATTGAAATCATTCAAGCCGGTCACCCCGAGCCTGCGTCAGCTGGTTCTGGTCGACCGCAGCGAGCTCTACAAGGGCAAGCCTGTGAAATCGCTGACCGAGGGCAAGTCGTCCTCGGGCGGTCGCAACAATCTTGGCCGCGTCACCGTGCGCTTCCGGGGTGGCGGCCATAAGCAGACCTACCGTATCATCGACTTCAAGCGGCGCGCCCATGCCGGCGTTCCGGCAACGGTCGAGCGGATCGAATACGATCCCAACCGCACCGCGTTCATCGCGCTCATCAAGTATGAGGGCGGCGAGGTTGCCTATATCCTGGCGCCGCAGCGCGTCTCGGTTGGCGACACTGTGGTGTCCGGCGATCAGGTCGACATCAAGCCGGGCAATGCCATGGCGCTGTCGAGCATCCCGGTCGGTACGATCGTCCACAATGTCGAGATGAAAATCGGCAAGGGCGGCTCTATTGCCCGCTCCGCTGGCAACTACGCGCAGATCGTCGGCCGCGACCAAGGCGACGTCATCCTGCGGCTGAAGTCGGGCGAGCAGCGTTTCGTCAACGGCCTGTGCTATGCGACCGTCGGGGCCGTCTCCAATCCCGACCACATGAACATCAACATCGGCAAGGCCGGGCGTTCGCGCTGGCTTGGTCAGCGCCCGCATAACCGCGGCGTCTCGATGAATCCGGTCGACCACCCGCATGGCGGCGGCGAAGGCCGCACGTCGGGTGGGCGTCATCCTGTCACCCCGTGGGGCAAGCCCACCAAGGGCAAGAAGACGCGTTCCAACAAGCGGACGGATCACTCGATCGTGTCCAGCCGCCACGCCCGCAAGAAGAAGAACTGAGGTCCGTCATGGCTCGCTCACTCTGGAAAGGTCCGTTTGTCGACGGATACCTCCTGAAGAAGGCCGAGGTCGCCCGCTCGTCGGGTCGGGCCGAGGTTATAAAGATCTGGAGCCGCCGCTCCACGATCCTGCCGCAGTTCGTCGGTCTGACGTTCGGCGTCTACAATGGCCAGAAGCACGTGCCGGTGTTCGTGTCCGAGGAGATGGTCGGTCACAAGTTCGGCGAGTTCTCGCCGACCCGGACCTTCCACGGCCATGCCGCGGACAAGAAGTCGAAGAGGGGCTGAGCGATGAGCAAGACCGCCACCCCCCGCGCTCTTCCCGACAACGAGGCGCAGGCCATCGCCCGCAACCTTCGCGTCAGTCCGCAGAAGCTGAACCTTGTGGCCCAACTGATCCGGGGCAAGAAGGTTTCGACGGCGCTGGCCGATCTCGAATTTTCGCACAAGCGCATCGCCCGCGATGTCCGCAAATGCCTTGAAAGCGCCATCGCCAATGCCGAGAACAACCACGATCTCGACGTCGACGATCTCGTCGTGGCACAGGCCCATGTCGGCAAGGGCATCGTCATGAAGCGGTTCCACGCCCGTGCCCGCGGTCGAGGCGCCCGCATCCTGAAGCCATTCTCGCACATCACGATTGTGGTGCGCGAAGTCGCAGCGAAGGCCTGAGGAGCACAACGATGGGTCAGAAAATCAATCCGATCGGTCTGCGGCTCGGCATCAACCGGACCTGGGACTCCCGCTGGTTCGCCGCCAAGGGCGAATATGGCAAGCTGCTGCACGAGGACATGGCGATCCGCGCCTCGTTGATGAAGCTGCTGAAGCAGGCCGCGATCTCCAAGATCGTTATCGAGCGCCCGCACAAGAAGTGCCGCGTCACCATTCACTCGGCACGTCCGGGCGTGGTGATCGGGAAGAAGGGCGCCGACATCGAGAAGCTGCGCAAGACCGTGGCGACGATGACGAAGGCGGATGTGACGATCAATATTCTCGAGGTCCGCAAGCCGGAAATCGACTCGACGCTGGTGGCCGACGCCATCGCCCAGCAGCTGGAGCGCCGCGTTGCGTTCCGCCGGGCGATGAAGCGATCCGTCCAGTCGGCGATGCGCCTGGGTGCAGAAGGCATCCGCATCACCTGCTCTGGCCGTCTCGGCGGCGCGGAGATCGCCCGCATCGAATGGTACCGCGAGGGCCGCGTGCCCCTGCACACACTGCGTGCCGACGTGGATTACGGTGTCGCCACCGCATTCACGACCTATGGCACGTGCGGAATCAAGGTCTGGATCTTCAAGGGTGAAATCCTCGAGCACGATCCGATGGCACAGGACAAGCGTCTGAGTGATGAGGGCCCCCGTTCAGGCGGTGGTCGTCGCGATCACCAGGCTGCGTAAGGGCTGATCGAGAAAAGCCATGTTGCAACCAAAGAAAACCAAGTTCCGCAAGCAGTTCAAGGGTCGCATCAGCGGCACCTCGAAGGGCGGCACGGACCTGAACTTCGGCCAGTTCGGCCTGAAGGCCATGGTGCCCGAGCGCATCACCGCGCGCCAGATCGAGGCGGCCCGCCGCGCGATCACCCGTGCGATGAAGCGCGCCGGCCGGGTCTGGATCCGGATCTTCCCGGACGTGCCGGTGTCGCAGAAGCCGACCGAAGTCCGTATGGGCAAGGGCAAGGGCGCGCCTGAATTCTGGGCCGCCAAGGTCGCTCCCGGCCGGATCATGTTCGAGATCGACGGCGTGCCGGAAGATATCGCCCGCGAGGCCTTGCGCCTCGGTGCGGCCAAACTGCCGATCAAGACCCGCTTCATCCAGCGCATCGCTGAGTGAGGGAGACAGACATGAAAACGAAACAGCGTTTTTCCGATCTCAAGGTGATGAGTGCCGACCAGCTCCAGGATGAACTCCTGAAGCTTAAGAAGGAGCAGTTCAACCTGCGCTTTCAGCGGGCGACAGGCCAGCTTGAGAATACCGCCCGCGTCACCCAGGTCCGCAAGGACGTGGCCCGCGTGAAGACCTTGCAGGCGGCAAAGGGTGCCGCCGCATCCGCCGCCAAGTCGTCCTGAGGGGATCGAGATGCCAAAACGCGTACTTCAGGGCGTCGTGGTCAGCGACAAGCAGAACAAGACCCTTGTGGTCAAGGTCGAGCGGCGCTATACGCATCCGCTTCTCAAGAAGACGGTTCGCCGGTCCAAGAACTATCACGCCCATGACGAAGCCGAGCGCTTCAAGACGGGCGATCTGGTCTGGATCGAGGAGTCAAAGCCCATCTCGAAATTGAAGAGCTGGGTCGTGCTGGATGGTGCGCCGAAGGCGTAGCATCATGTTGGAGGCCAGGGGGCTCGAATAATCGAGACTCCCGTCAGCCGAAGTCCCGAAATCGTCCGCAGGACGCTCATCGGGAAACCGGTCTGAAACGCTAGAAAGGATCAGCTCCATGATCCAGGTACAGACGAATCTCGACGTCGCAGACAATTCCGGTGCCCGTCGCGTGATGTGCATCAAGGTGCTCGGCGGTTCGAAGCGGAAATATGCCGGTGTCGGCGATATTATCGTCGTTTCGATCAAGGAAGCGATTCCGCGCGGCCGCGTGAAGAAGGGCGACGTCATGAAGGCGGTCGTCGTTCGCACCGCCAAGGACGTGAAGCGCATCGATGGCTCGGTGATCCGATTCGACCGCAATGCGGCCGTGCTGATCAACAACCAGAAAGAGCCCGTCGGAACGCGCATCTTCGGACCGGTTCCGCGCGAATTGCGCGCAAAAAACCACATGAAGATCATCTCGCTCGCACCAGAGGTGCTGTAATGGCTGCGAAAATCAAAAAGGGCGACAAGGTCGTCGTGCTTGCCGGCCGTGACAAGGGCAAGGCGGGCGAGGTCGTGCAGGTCATGCCGAAGGAGGACCGTGCCTTGGTCCGCGGCGTGAACCTGGTCAAGCGTCATACCAAGGCGTCTGCGAACCAGGAGGGTGGGATCGTCTCGAAAGAGGCCGCGATTCAGCTCTCCAACATTGCCGTGGCCGATCCCAAGGATGGCAAGCCGACCCGCGTCGGTTTCCGCGTCCTTGACGACGGCCGCAAGGTTCGTTTCGCCAAGCGTTCGGGAGATCTGATCGATGGCTGAGGCCGCACACTACACACCCCGGCTGCGCAAGCACTTCGACGAGGTCGTTCGTCCGGCGCTGATCGAGCAGTTCGGCTACAAGAACAAGTTCCAGGTTCCGACGATCGAGAAGGTCGTGCTGAACATGGGCGTGGGCGAAGCGACCGCCGACCGCAAGAAGGTCGACAACGCGGCCGCCGACCTGGCTCTGATCGCTGGCCAGAAGCCGGTCATCACCAAGTCGCGTCTCGCCATCGCCGGCTTCAAGCTGCGTGAGAACATGGCTGTCGGCTGCAAGGTCACCTTGCGCCAGGCCCGCATGTTCGAATTCGTCGACCGCCTGATCAACGTGGCGCTTCCCCGCGTCCGTGACTTCCGCGGTCTGAATCCGAAGTCGTTCGACGGGCGAGGCAACTACGCGCTCGGGATCAAGGAGCACATGGTGTTTCCGGAGATCAACTACGACAAGACCGAGGCAGTCTGGGGTATGGACGTAATCGTTTGCACGACGGCGAAAACCGACGCGGAAGCGCAGGCCCTGCTCAAGCTGTTCAACTTCCCGTTCCGGCAGTGAGCTGACCGCTCAAACGCGGACACCAGGAGAGATCGATGGCCAAAAAAAGCTCCGTCGAGAAGAACAACCGCCGCAAGCGCCTCGTGAAGCAGTTCACAGGCAAGCGGACGCGTCTTCTCGCAGTCGCCAATGATGAAACGAAGTCGATGGACGAGCGGTTCACGGCGCGGTTGAAGCTCGCCGAGCTTCCCCGCAACGCGAACCCGACCCGTGTCCGCAATCGCTGCGAGATCACGGGTCGCCCGCGTGCGTTCTACCGCAAGGTGAAGATGTCGCGTATCGCGCTGCGCGAACTCGGTAACAAGGGCCTGATCCCAGGCCTCGTGAAATCGAGTTGGTGAGGGGAGACGCAACATGGCCATCATCGATCCATTGGGCGACATGCTCACCCGCATCCGCAACGCGCAGCTACGCCGCAAGACCCGCGTCTCGACGCCGGGTTCCAAGCTGCGGGCCCGCGTCCTCGACGTGCTCCAGTCCGAAGGCTATATCCGCGGCTATTCGGCCACGGAATTCGGCGACGGCCGGACCGAGTTCGAAATCGAGCTGAAGTATTACGAGGGCCAGCCCGTCATTCGCTCTATCCAGCGCGTCTCCAAGCCCGGCCGTCGGGTTTACGCGTCGGTCGGGGCCATGCCCCGCGTCGCGGACGGCCTTGGCGTCACCATCATCTCGACGCCCAAGGGCGTCATGTCCGATCACAGCGCCCGCGAGCAGAACGTGGGCGGCGAGGTGCTCTGCCAGATCTTCTGATCCGGCAGACTTCCCCCCGCTCAAGGAGAAATCCGATGTCTCGTATTGGTAAGAAACCGGTTCCCGTTCCGGCTGGCGTCACCGCCAACGTCACCGGGCAACTGGTCAAGGTCAAGGGCGCAAAGGGCGAACTGTCCTTCTCTGTTCCCGAGGACGTGTCGGTCGCGATGCAGGACGGCGCGATCGCCGTGACACCGCGGACCGATTCGAAGCGTGCCCGCGCGATGTGGGGCATGTCCCGCAGCCAGGTCGCCAATCTGGTCGCCGGCGTGACGACGGGCTTCGAGAAGAAGCTCGAGATCAGCGGCGTCGGCTACAAGGCTGCTGCCCAGGGCAAGATTCTCAAGCTGTCACTCGGCTTCAGCCATGACGTCGACTACGCGGTTCCGGAAGGGATCACGATCGCGACGCCGAAGCCGACCGAGATCACCGTCACCGGCATCGACAAGCAGAAGGTCGGACAGACCGCTGCTGAAATCCGCGAGTATCGTGGACCCGAACCCTATAAGGGCAAGGGCGTGAAGTATGCCGGCGAATTCATCTTCCGCAAGGAAGGCAAGAAGAAGTAAGGACGCGAGGAACAGTCATGACCAAATCCAATCAGGCGACCTCGCGCCGCAAGGCCCGCGTCCGCCGCACCATCCAGAAGGCCGCCAATGGCCGTCCGCGCCTGTCGGTGCATCGCACCGGCAAGCAAATTTATGCGCAAGTCATCGACGACGTGAAGGGTGTGACGCTTGCCGCCGCCTCCTCGCTCGAAAAGGACATGCGCGGCGAGCTGAAATCTGGTGCGAACCTCGCGGCAGCTGCTGCCATCGGCAAGCTCGTTGCCGAGCGCGCGACGAAGGCCGGTGTCACCGAGGTCGTGTTCGATCGCGGCGCCTATATGTATCATGGCCGCGTCAAGGCGCTGGCCGAGGCGGCCCGCGAAGGTGGTCTGAGTTTCTGACGTCCCGATCCCGGGGCGCTCGAGCGAGCGGCGGCACATCAAGTGGCCTGTCCGCGTAAGTAAGAGGGTAAGATGGCAAGAGAACCGCGCGATCGTCAGGATCGCAAGGAAGTCGATTCGGAATTCATCGATCGGCTTGTCCACATCAATCGCGTTGCCAAGACCGTGAAGGGTGGGCGCCGCATGGCGTTTGCCGCTCTCGTCGTCGTCGGCGATCAGAAAGGCCGCGTCGGCTTCGGCCACGGCAAGGCCCGCGAGGTTCCCGAGGCGATCCGCAAGGCAACCGAATCCGCCAAGCGCGGCCTCGTGCGCGTGTCGCTGAAGGAAGGTCGCACCTTGCATCACGACGTCAACGGCCGCCACGGCGCCGGCAAGGTCGTGCTGCGTTCGGCTCCCGCCGGAACCGGCATCATCGCTGGTGGCCCGATGCGCGCGGTATTCGAAGCGCTCGGCATGCAGGACGTCGTGTCGAAGTCGCTGGGTTCGTCAAACCCCTACAACCTCGTGCGCGCCACCTTCGATGCGCTCAAGGCCGAGGACAGTCCGCGCGGCGTTGCCGCTCGCCGTGGCCTCAAGGTTTCCGCCCTACAGACGCGCCGCCGCGATGCGTCGGCCGTCGAAGCCTCCAGCGAAGCGTGAGGGGGCGAACCATGGCAACCTCACAGAAAACCGTCGTCATTGAGCAGATCGGTTCGCCGATCCGCCGGGACGCGAGCCAGCGCGCGACATTGATCGGTCTCAAGCTGAACAAACTGCATCGCCGCTCCACGCTCGAGGATACCTCGGCCGTTCGCGGCATGATCGACAAGGTTCGTCACCTTGTGCGCGTCGTCGACGCCAACTGAGGGGAGCAGCACGATGAAACTCACTGAAATTCGTGACAATCCCGGCGCTTCCAAGGGCAAGATTCGCGTCGGACGCGGGATCGGCTCAGGCAAGGGCAAGACCGGCGGACGCGGCGTCAAGGGCCAGAAGGCACGCTCCGGCGTCGCCGTGAAGGGCTTCGAGGGCGGTCAGATGCCGCTGCATCGCCGCCTGCCCAAGCGTGGCTTCTTCAACCTCTTCGCCAAGGATCTGAACGAGGTCAATCTCGGTCGCATCCAGCAGGCGGTTGAGGCCGGCAAGCTCGATGCGGGCGTGCCCGTGACCGTCGACGCGCTGGTCAAGGCCGGTATCCTGTCGCGGGCCCGGGACGGCGTGAAGGTGCTCGGCGTCGGCGAACTGACGACGAAGCTCTCCTTTGAGGTCTATGGCGCGTCGAAATCGGCGATCGCCGCCATCGAGAAGGCTGGCGGTTCCGTGACCGTTCTGGCCACCGCCGCCGCTTCACAGGCGTGATCGCAGCGACTATATCCGTTTGGTGAACGGCGGCCGGGCGTTTGCACGCTTTGGCCGCCGTTTGCGTATCGAGACCCGGTTCTGACGGACCTCTCTACATTCCATCGACGCGCGACGTTGTCGTCCGCACCGCAGGCAGGAACCAGATCATGGCATCGGCAGCTGAACAACTTGCGGCGAACCTGAATTTCGGGGCGCTCGGCAAGGCGGAGGAACTGAAGAAGCGCATCTGGTTCACACTCGCCGCGCTCGTCGTCTACCGGCTCGGCACCTATGTGCCGCTGCCGGGCATGAACCCCGATCAGGTCGCGGAACTGTTCAAGCAGACGCAGAGCGGCGTGCTCGGCCTGTTCAACATGTTCTCGGGCGGCGCCGTCGGCCGTCTCGCGATTTTCGCGCTGAACATCATGCCGTATATTTCGGCCTCCATCATCATCCAGCTTCTGACCAGCGTCGTTCCGACGCTCGAAGCCCTTAAGAAGGAGGGCGAGCAGGGCCGCAAGGTCATCAATCAGTATACGCGCTACCTGACGCTGGTGCTGGCCCTTTTCCAGGCCTGGGGCATTGCCGTTGGTTTGCAAGGCTCGGGCAATCTCGTCGCGGAACCCGGCCCGTTCTTCATCGTTTCCACGGTCATCACCCTCGTCGGCGGGACCATGTTCCTGCTCTGGCTTGGCGAGCAGATCACCAGCCGGGGCATCGGCAACGGCTCGTCGATGATTATCTTCGCGGGCATCATCGCCGAATTTCCCGGACAGCTTTTCCAGACGCTCGAACTCGGACGGCAAGGCGCGATCTCCACCGGGCTCCTGTTCGTGGTGCTGATCATGGCGATCTGCGTCATCGGCTTCTGCGTTTTCATGGAGCGGGCGCAGCGCCGGCTGCTGATCACCTATCCCAAGCGCCAGGTCGGCAACCGCGTCTATGAGGGCCAGACCTCGTTCCTGCCGCTGAAGCTCAATACCGCCGGTGTCATTCCGCCGATCTTCGCCTCGTCGCTGCTGCTGCTGCCGACGACGATCGCGAGCTTCTCGGCGGCCGATGGCGGCACCGGCTGGGTCTCGACCATTTCGGCGTATCTCGCCCATGGCCGGCCGCTGTTCATGATCATGTATGCCTCACTGATCATCTTCTTCTGCTTCTTCTATACCGCGATCGTCTTCAACCCGACCGAGACCGCCGACAATCTCAAGAAGAATGGCGGCTTCATTCCCGGCATCCGCCCGGGCGAGCGCACGGCGGAGCATATCGACCGGGTGCTGACACGCGTGACGGTGATTGGCGCGGGCTATTTGACGATCGTCTGTCTTATCCCAGAGTTCATGATCACTTACGCACAGATCCCGATTATCCTGCTCGGCGGAACGTCGCTGCTGATCGTGGTGACGACGACAATGGACACCGTGGCGCAAGTTCACGGACATTTGCTGGCCCATCAGTATGAAGGGCTGATCAAGAAGTCGAAGCTCAAGGGGTCGAGGCGCTAATGAGGTTGATCTTGCTGGGACCGCCGGGGGCGGGGAAGGGCACACAGGCGATGCGGATCGCCACCGCCTATGGCATTCCGCAATTGTCGACGGGCGATATGCTGCGCGCCGCCGTCGCGGCCGGCACGCCGGTCGGCCTTCAAGCCAAGGCCGTGATGGAATCGGGCGGGCTTGTGTCCGATGAGATCGTGATCGGCATTATCGCCGACCGTATCAACGAGCCGGACGCACAGAAAGGCTTCATTCTCGACGGATTTCCCCGCACGGTGGCCCAGGCTGACGCGCTGGCGAGGATGCTCGACTCGAAAAACATGGCGCTTGATGCCGTGATCGAGTTCCGCGTCGATCAGGACAAACTCATCGGTCGGATCGTGAACCGGGCAGAAGAAGCCCGAAAAGCGGGACAGCCGATCCGCAAGGACGACGATCCCGAGATCTTCAAGACCCGGCTGGACGCCTATAATCGCGATACCGCGATCGTCGCGCCCTATTACGACAGCATCGGCCAATTGACCGTGATCGACGGCATGCAGCCGATCGACGTGGTGACGGAACGGGTAATGCAGGTGCTGAAGGAATCGGCGCCGGCGTGAAAATGTCCGTTGCGAGGACCTTTTCGCCGATTGTCGATTTCAGTATTTGAGGGCTTGACGATTCGCAGGCCAGCGACTAGGGACTGCTGATCCGGATCAAGTCATGATGCCGCGATGCCTCCACTGAGGCAGGGCGGCATTTGTTTTTGTGACATGATCCATCGATACGAACCGCAGGGGCCGGACTCCACCGGACGCGGTTTCCACTTGCACCGTCGACCAGCCGAACGCGGCCAGCCGACCGACATGGAGACGAGGGATCATGGCACGTATTGCCGGCGTCAATATTCCGACCAACAAGCGCGTTGTGATCGGTCTTCAGTATATTCACGGAATCGGCGCCAAGAAGGCCGAGGAAATCTGCGAAAAGGTGAAGATTCCGGCCGAACGTCGGGTCAACCAGCTCACCGATGCGGAGATCCTGCAAATCCGCGAGACCATCGATCGCGATTATCTCGTCGAGGGCGATCTGCGCCGCGACGTTTCGATGAACATCAAGCGCCTGATGGATCTTGGCTGCTATCGCGGCCTGCGCCATCGCCGCAGCCTGCCGGTTCGCGGCCAGCGCACGCATACCAATGCGCGCACCCGCAAGGGCAAGTCCAAGCCGATCGCCGGCAAGAAGAAGTAAGCCAAGCCTATCGTTTTAGCGCCGCCCCGTCCTGGGGCGGTTTCAATCTCCCCAGCGCCTGGCATCACGGGCGCGTTTGAAGGATCGAGCCATCATGGCCAAGGAAGCCGCAACGCGCGTCAAGCGCCGCGAACGCAAGAACATCGTCTCGGGCGTCGCCCACGTGAACGCCTCGTTTAACAACACGATGATCACCATCACCGACGCGCAGGGCAATACCATTTCGTGGTCTTCCGCGGGCACGATGGGTTTCAAGGGCTCGCGCAAGTCGACCCCTTACGCCGCCCAGGTCGCCGCCGAGGATGCCGCCCGCAAGGCGACCGAGCATGGCATGCGCACCCTTGAGGTGGAAGTGACCGGACCTGGTTCGGGCCGCGAATCGGCGCTGCGCGCCCTTCAGGCCGCCGGCTTCACCGTGACCTCGATCCGCGACGTGACGCCGATCCCGCATAACGGCTGCCGTCCGCGCAAGCGCCGCCGCGTCTGAGCGATTCCAGGCAGCGCGGCATGTCGTGCCGCGCCAGCCGATGGCGGCCCGATGGGTGCCGCCGCAACACATCAAGACAATGGAAGAGGGTGCAGTCGTGATCAGCAAGAACTGGCAGGATTTGTCGAAACCCAGCAAGCTCGAAGTCAAGCTCGGCGAGGACCCCAAGCGCTTCGCCACGGTCGTCGCCCGTCCGCTCGAGCGCGGCTTCGGTGTCACGCTCGGCAACGTGCTGCGGCGGGTGCTGCTGTCGTCGCTTCAGGGCGCGGCTGTTACCGCCGTGCAGATCGATGGCGTGCTACACGAGTTCTCGTCGATCCCCGGCGTCCGCGAGGACGTGACCGACATTGTGCTGAACATCAAGGCCATCGCCGTGCGCATGCAGGGTGACGGACCAAAGCGCATGACCCTGCGCAAGACCGGTCCGGGCACCGTCACCGCCGGCGACATCAACACCGTCGGCGATGTCTCGATTCTCAATCCTGAGCACATCCTCTGCACACTTGATGACGGCGCTGAAATCCGCATGGAATTCACCGTCAACACCGGCAAGGGCTACGTCACCGCCGAGCAGAACCGCCCGGAGGATGCGCCGATCGGGCTTATCCCGGTCGACAGCTTGTATTCGCCGGTGCGCAAGGTGTCCTACCGGGTCGAGAATACTCGCGAGGGCCAGAACCTCGACCGCGACATGCTGACGCTCTCGATCGAGACCAACGGATCGGTCGGCCCAGAGGATGCGCTGGCGCTCGCCGCCCGCATCCTGCAGGACCAGCTTGCCGTGTTCATCACCTTCGAGGAGCCGCGCAAGGAAGAAGCCGTCTCCACCGCGCCGCAGCTTCCGTTCAATCCGGCCCTGCTCAAGAAAGTCGACGAGCTGGAGCTTTCGGTTCGGTCGGCGAACTGCCTGAAGAACGACAATATCGTCTACATCGGCGACCTGATCCAGAAGTCGGAAGCGGAGATGCTGCGCACCCCGAACTTCGGCCGTAAGTCGCTGAACGAGATCAAGGAGGTCCTCGCGACCATGGGCCTGCATCTCGGCATGGACGTCACCGGCTGGCCGCCGGAGAACATCGAAGAACTCGCGAAACGCTTCGAGGAACATTACTGAAGCGCCACTTCGGGACAGCGAACAACGCTGTTCCTCGGTCAATGACAGGCGTCCGTACCTTGGCACGGCGGGCGTAACAGCGAAGGAGCCAATCCCATGCGTCACGGTTTTAGAGGCCGTCGTTTCAACCGCTCGGCAGAGCACCGCAAGGCCATGTTCGCCAATATGGCGCAGGCCCTGATCAAGCACGAGCAGATCGTCACCACCCTTCCCAAGGCCAAGGACTTGCGTCCGGTTGTTGAGAAATTAGTGACGCTCGGCAAGCGCGGCGATCTTCATGCCCGCCGCCAGGCCATCGCGCAGATCAAGGACGTGGTGCTGGTCGCCAAGCTCTTCGAGGTACTGGGGCCGCGTTATCAGGGCCGCAACGGCGGTTATCTGCGCGTGCTGAAGGCGGGTTTCCGCTTCGGCGACAACGCACCGCTGGCCGTGATCGAATTCGTCGACCGCGACGTCGAGGCACGTGGGAAGGACTCCGGACCCGTGCAAGTGATGGACGAGGCGGACGCCGCCTGACGGAATATATTATTTTAATTCAAGACTTTACAAATGGCGGCTTCGGCCGCCATTCTTGTCTGCGAAACTTGGAGGAAACACGGCATGTTTGGTCCCGTCTTGTCTTTTGCCCTGACGTTTCTCGTGTCGTGGGTCTTGCCCGCCAGTGCCCAGGACGTTTTTCCCTCAAAGCCGATCACGATGATCGTTCCCTTCGCGGCCGGGGGCAGTTCCGACGTGATTGCCCGGCTGGTTGGTGAGGAAATGGGCAAGGTGCTCGGCCAGCGCATCGTCAATGAAAACATGGCCGGCGCCGGGGGAGCGATCGCACTCGCTCGCGCCGCAAAGGCCGAGCCAAACGGTTATACGATCGTCATCGGCAACAGTGGCACGAACGCCGCGTCGTACTCGATCTATCCCGATCTCAAATATACCCCGGCCGATTTCGCGCCGATTGGGCTTGTCGCCAAGACATCGCCAATGATCGCGGTTCGCAAGGATTTTCCGGCGGCGACGCTGGCCGATTTCATCGCCCACGGGAAGGCGAATCCTGGCAAGATCAGCCTGGGTCATGCCGGCGTCGGTTCCTCCAACTATCTGATTTGCCTTCAGTTCATCAAGGCAACCGGGCTTGACGTGGCTCTTGTCGGCTATCGTGGCGCGGGACCTGCCCTGAACGACCTCATGGGCGGGCAGATCGACGGCGTCTGCGATGCCGCGACTTCGCTATCGGGCGCGCTCCAGGGAAATGCCGTGCGCGGGCTTGTCGTCGCCACACCAGATCGGCTGAAAAGCCTGCCAACAATTCCGACCTCGGCCGAGGCTGGCCTGCCGGCCTTCCAGGCGCAGGGCTGGAATGCACTCTTCGCGCCCAAGGGCACGCCGGCCGCCGTGATCGACCGCCTGAACGCCGCCTTGCGGACCGCACTGAACAGCGAGACCTTGAAACAGCGCTTTCAGGACCTGGCCTCCTATCCGCCGGCGGCGAACGAGTTCGAGCCGCAATTTGTCTCGCAACTTGTCCCGGCTGAAGTCGAGAAATACCGCAAGCTGTTGCAATCGAACTGAGTTTCGCTTGCCGGCCGGTGGGTTCGGCCGCTGGGACAGGTTTAAGTCGGGAGCCGCGGCGCCCGTGCCCTTGTTGTCGTCCGGCGCCGAACATATCATCGCGGCCATGCGTCGGAGATTGAAAATGCGAAGCAGCCTTCTCGCCGCGATCATCGCGGTTGTCTTCCCATCGTTCATGGGTGCCGCGCTCGCGCAGCCGGGACCGAGCGCCGGCCAGGTTCGCAGCGTGCCGGAAAGCCGGCAGCAGGTCACACTGTCGTTCGCGCCGGTCGTCCAGCGCACGTCGCCGGCGGTGGTCAATGTCTACGGGACCCGTGTCGAAAAGCGGGTCCAGAATCCGTTCATGAACGATCCGTTTTTCCGCCGTTTTTTTGGCGATGGCGGTTTCGGAGTGCCGCGCGACCGGGTGCAGCAATCGCTGGGGTCGGGCGTGGTTTTGGATGCAGGCGGCCTTGTCGTCACTAATTACCATGTCATCGAGGGGATGAACGAGGTCAAGGTCGCCCTGGCCGACAAACGCGAGTTCGAGGCCGAGATCATCCTGCGCGATCCTCGCACCGATCTTGCCGTTCTGCGCCTGAAGAATGCGTCAAACCTGCTTGCCCTGGACATTGGCGATTCCGACGCGCTTCAGGTTGGTGACCTGACCCTGGCCATCGGCAATCCGTTCGGGGTGGGCCAGACCGTGACCCAGGGCATCATTTCCGGGCTCGCCCGCACCCAAGTCGGCATTTCCGACTTCCAGTCCTTCGTCCAGACCGATGCGGCGATCAATCCGGGCAATTCCGGAGGTGCGCTGGTCGATATGGCGGGGCGGCTTGTCGGGATCAACACCGCGATCTTTTCCCGATCGGGAGGGAGCCACGGCATTGGCTTCGCCATTCCGGCCGCGATGGTGCGTGTCGTTTTGGAATCAGCCCGGATGGGCAGCAGTTCGGTTCGGCGGCCCTGGTTTGGCGCCCGCCTCCAGGTGCTGACCGGGGATGTGGCCGAAGGGCTGGGGCTGGATCGGCCCGCCGGAGCGCTCGTGGCCAGCGTGGTGGACAACGGGCCGGCCGCCGAGGCAGGCCTTAGGCGCTCCGACGTGATCTTGGCGCTCGATGGCGTTCAGGTCGACGATCCGGAGGCGTTTGGCTATCGCTTCGCGACGCGACCGATCGGCGGAAATTCAAACCTGACGGTTTTGCGCGCTGGCAAGCGCCTGACCCTTCCGGTCAGGCTCGTAATGGCGCCGGAATTGCGGCCACGCGAGACCATCACGCTCAAGGGCCGCTCGCCGCTCATGGGGTTGACGGTCATGAACCTTTCGCCGGCCGTGGCCGAGGAACTCGCGGTCGATGCCGTCAACAGCGGAGTCGTGGTGGCCGATATCGAGGAAAACAGCACCGCTTCGCAGCTCGGCTTTCGAAAAGGCGATCTGATCGTTGCGATCAACGGCAAGAATGTCGCGACCACCAAGGAACTCGATGCGGTCACCAGCCAGCGCCAACGGCTCTGGGAGGTGACGATTTCCCGCGAAGGACGCGTCGTTACCACGGCGTTCGGCGGATAGGGTGAGCGACCTGTTCTCCGCGTCCGGTCTCGATCGCGCCGGGCCGCGTCCCTTGGCCGACCGGCTGCGCCCGACGAAACTCGACGAGGTCACGGGTCAGGACCATCTCACCGCCACCGATGGCGTCCTGACGCGCCGCCTCGCACCGGATGCCGAGGGCAGGACGACCCTAGGAAGCATGATTTTCTGGGGACCGCCGGGAACCGGAAAAACGACGGTGGCACGCCTTGTCGCCGAGCGGACCGACCTCGTCTTCGAGCAGATCAGCGCGATTTTTTCCGGAGTCGCCGATCTGAAGAAGGTGTTCGAGGCGGCTCGCGCCCGCCGGATCGTCGGCAAGGGAACTTTGCTGTTCGTCGATGAAATCCACCGTTTCAACCGCGCGCAACTCGATGCTTTCCTGCCCGTCATGGAGGATGGCACGATCACGCTGATTGGCGCCACGACCGAAAATCCTTCGTTCGCACTGAATGGCGCGCTGCTGTCCCGCGCCAGAGTGCTGATTTTTCACGCGCTCGACGAAAGCGCGCTCCTGGCGCTGTTCAAGCGGGCCGAGGTGATCGAGGGAAAGTCAATTCCACTGACGGAGGAGGCGCGGCACGCGCTTGCGCGCATGGCCGATGGCGACGGCCGCGTGGCGCTGACCCTGGTGGAGGAAATCTGGCGCGCTGCACGGCCCGGCGAGATCTTCGATGCGGCCAGCCTGGCCGACATCGTGCAGCGCCGGGCGCCGATTTACGACAAGACGCAGGATGCTCATTACAACCTGATCTCCGCCCTGCATAAGGCGGTTCGCGGCTCGGATGCGGACGCGGCGCTGTACTATTTCGCGCGAATGATCGATGGCGGCGAGGACCCGCGTTTCCTGGCGCGGCGGCTGGTGCGAATGGCGGTGGAGGATATCGGCCTTGCCGATCCGCAGGCGCTCATTCATGCGCGGGCGGCGGCCGAAACCTATCAGCAACTGGGTTCGCCGGAGGGAGAGCTCGCGCTTGCCAATACGGTGATCTACCTCGCGACGGCGCCGAAATCGAATGCGGCCTATCGGGCGTGGAAGGCCGCGCTTCGGACGGCGAAGCAGGCGGGATCGCTGCCGCCCCCCAAGACTGTGCTCAACGCGCCGACCAAGCTGATGCGCGACGAAGGCTATGGCGCCGATTACGATTACGACCACGATGCGCCTGATGCCTTCTCGGGGCAGGATTACTGGCCGGAAGCGCTGGGCCGCCAGTCCTTCTACGACCCGCCTGACCGAGGCCATGAGCGCGAGATTCGCAAACGCCTCGCCTGGTGGGCCAAGCTCCGGCAGGAACGGGAAGCCGAGCGCGGCTGAGCGGTCGGGCCTCCTTCAAACCGGGAAGTGATGGCGCTTCGTTATTGGGTATGCCTTTCTTGCAAGAGGTCCTTCAACGGCGTCCCGATGCTGTTCCACTCTATATTTGAGTCGAGCATTCAGCCCGACAATGGATGACACGTCCCCCGACGAGCGTTAAGCCTCGCTGCATGAAAGAATTCACTCTTGTCTTCGCGGGTGCCGGTTTGGGCGGCGTGCTGCGCTACGGCGTCGTGCTGGGCTGTATCGCGGCCTTCGGCCCGGCGTTTCCCTGGGGCACCATCATCGTCAACAGTGTCGGCTCCCTGCTCATGGGCGTGCTTGCCGCCTCGCTAATGGCTTTCACCGCTCCATCCGCGGGCGATTTGCGTCTGCTGCTGGGCACTGGCGTGCTCGGCGGCTTCACAACGTTCTCGGCGTTCTCGCTGGAGGCGTTCGTCCTTTGGGATCGGGGCGAAGCCGGCTTGGCATTGGCCTATGTGCTTTGCTCGGTTGTCCTGTCGATCTCCGCCCTGGCGCTCGGCTTCGCAGGTTTCAGGTGGCTGACATGACCCGAGGACCCAAACGCCCGGCCGGGAAACGCGCTGCCCCGGGGGGAGGTGCGGGCAAACTACCCTCACGCGGGACCAGGCCAGCCGGCGGTGGAAAAAGCGAGGGCGGCAAAGGCCGGGATCGCCGCGGATCGAACGAGGCTCTCGCAAAAAAAGCCTCGTCGTCTCCGAAAGCCAGCGCAGCGCCCGCGAGAGCGCGTCCGCGCCCGGTCAAATCACAACTCGATCCGTCAACGCCGGTCGCCCCGACGCGCGCCGAGACGCGGGCCGCGACAGCGCAGGTGCTGGCGAGCGGCGTGCAGACGCTCGTCGTCACCGATGATGAGGCACAAATGCGCGTCGATCGCTTCCTGTCCTCGCGCTTTCCGCAGCTGCCGTTCAGTTATATCCAGCGCATCGTTCGCAAGGGCGAATTGAGGATCGACAGCAAGCGCGTCGATACCAATGACCACGTTCAGCCGGGGCAGAAAGTGCGGGTGCCGCCCCTCAAGGCGAGCGCTCCGGACGAACGGCCGCTCGGGCGCGCGCCGACCGGCAATGTCGATGGCGGGACCCGCGACTATCTCGCCTCGATCACCCTTTACGAAGACGCCGACGTGCTGGTGCTCAACAAGCCCGCCGGTCTCGCGGTTCAAGGTGGGTCCGGCACCGTGCGCCATGTGGACGGCATGCTCGACGCGCTGACGGGCAGGGACGGACAGAAGCCGCGCCTCGTGCATCGCCTTGACAAGGACACAGCCGGCTGCCTCGTCGTCGCCAAATCCAGACTGGCCGCGGCCACGCTCGCCAAGACCTTCCGCTCGCGCTCGGCCCGCAAGATCTACTGGGCGCTTGTCGCCGGCGTGCCGCGCGTTCGCCAGGGCCGGATATCGACCTATCTCGCCCGGGAGGAGGCCTGGGACGGTGATGCCCGCATGGCTGTCTCGGCCCATGGCGAGGAGGGGGCGATGCATGCCGTGACCTATTATGCCGTTGTCGATCAATCAGCCCAAAAACTGGCATGGCTCTCGCTAAAACCCGTCACCGGCCGGACGCACCAGTTGCGCGCGCATACCGCGCACATTCGGCACCCCATCGTCGGCGACCCCAAGTATTTCAATATCGACAACTGGGAATTGCCAGGCGGAATCCAGAAAAAGCTGCATCTGCTGGCAAGGCGTATCGTGCTGCCGCACCCAGCCGGCAGAGGCATCATCGACGTCACCGCACCGCTGCCGGCGCACATGCGGCAATCCTGGAACCTGCTCGGATTCCAGGATGCGGATTATGATCCGATTGTCGATGCGCCCGATGAATAGCGGATTGTCGAACGCCGAGAAGCGCGCTTGCATTTGTAGTCTGGTTATGTTCTTATTTTGTTCTATTTGAACATCGGGGCGGGGAACGGTCATGCTGCGTTTGTTTTTTCTTGTGTTCGCGACATTCGGGTTCGGGACGGGTCTTTCTATTGCACAGCAGCCGCTTGCCTCCGCGGCGACGACCCGATCTGAACCGGCCGCCGCCGAGGTGCAGGCGGCGCGCGTGCAGTGCCGCGGCGAAGCTGACGGTAAATCCTTGACGGGTGGTGCTCGACGCGACTCGATCCGAGACTGCCTGCGAGCGCGTTTTCCCGAGAGCACGGCCAGCAAGCGCGCTGGCATCACCCGCGACGGCAAGCCGACCGCGCGAGCAGTTCGGGCGGCCTGCAAATCCGAAGTTGAGACCAAAGGCCTGCGGGGCGCAGAGCGGAAGACGGCCGCCGCCACCTGCTTTAAGGAGAAGCGACCCGATCTCGCAGCGCGGGCGGAATGTCGCAAGCAAGCCAAGGGCAAGGGCCTTGATGGACAGGCATTGAAGGACGCGGTAACGGCTTGCGTCAAGGCATGATCCTCGACCCCTGATCGGCCGGTATCGACTGGTGACCCGGATTTCGTTGATCACTTCTGAAGGTGGACCTTGATGCGGCTCGTCATTTTCGATGTCGACGGCACGCTGCTCGACTCCGCTGCGATCATTCTCAAGGCTCAGGCGCTGACCTTCAAACGTTGCGGGTTGGTGCATCCGGGCCGGGAGGCAGGGCTCGGTGTCGTGGGCTTGACCCTCGATCTTGCCCTGATGGCGCTGGCCGGATCGACAAAGCCCGATCCGGCCCTGGCGGACATGTACAAGACCGTCTTCGGCGAATTACGAGATGCCGCGTTCCAGGACCCGGCCCTAGCGGAGAAGCTTTATCCCGGCGTGCGGGATATGCTTGCCTCATTCGCCGACCGGGCCGATACGAAGCTCGCGATCGCGACCGGCAAATCCCGGCGCGGTGTCGATCATCTGCTACGCTTGCATGGGTGGGACGCGCTGTTCTCCTCGATCCAGACCGCGGATGATGCCCCATCGAAGCCGCATCCTGGCATGATCCTGCGGGCCATGAAGGAAGCAGGCGCGGCGCCCGATGAAACGGCAATGATCGGCGATAGTACGTTCGATATGAAAATGGCCGTCGATGCAGGAGTAACGGCAATCGCCGTCGCCTGGGGGTTTCAGCCCGTTGATCGGCTGCGCGCGGCGGGCGCGCATCATGTCGTCATGTCGGCGGCCGACCTTCCCGGAATGATCGAGAAAGCTTTTCCGGCTTCCGCGTTGAGCTAGGACACATTTTCGAAAGCATGCTTTGCAAGACGAGCGCAACCATGCCTCGTCAGCTCCGTTTAACCTGAACAACTGTTTAGATTTGCGCATTAACCAATCAACGACTCCTCGCGGCCCATGCTGTTTCCACAGCAGAATGTAACCGGAAATAATATCCGGGTGGGAGTTGCGTGATGATTGGTCATATGCTTCGTGAATTTGTCGATAAGGTTATTGATCGTAAATGTATTACTGAAGATGATATGAATATACTTCGTCATCAATGCATAAACGACGAAATATTTAACCGTGAGACCGTGGATGTTCTCGTCGCACTTGATCGCATCGTGGTCAATCGTTGCGAAGCCTGGCGGGAGTATCTGGTCGCGACCGTCGTCGATTTCGCCGTATGGACCTCGCGTCCGACGGGCATCATCGACAAGGAAACGGCGAACTGGCTGGTGACGACGCTTTCGGCCGGCGAGGGGCCAACCGATAACGCGATGACGATTGCCTTCGAAGTGGTTCGCGAAGCGGAGCGCTGTGACGAATTGCTGGTGAGTTTCGCCATGCGACGCGGCGCCGGCGTCAGCGGCTCCCGCAAGCGCGTTGAACCGGCTTTCCGCATGAATTGAGGATTGTCGCCGGGCGGAACCCCTGCCGGAAGAAGGCTTGCCGACACACCACTTTCGCAAGGGTGGACGGCTGCCATGACCTCGCTTAAACCCCAGGATAAGGGGGAGCGCGGTTGTCCATGTTCAAGAAGATTCTGATCGCCAATCGCGGTGAAATCGCCTGCCGCGTCATCCGAACGGCGCGGCGCATGGGCATCGCGACCGTTGCCGTCTATTCGGATGCCGACCGGGACGCGCTGCATGTCGAGATGGCGGACGAAGCGGTCCATATCGGCGCGCCACCGGCGTCCCAATCCTACCTCGTCATCGAGCGGATCGTGGCGGCCTGCCGCGCCACTGGAGCCGAGGCGGTGCATCCCGGCTACGGATTCCTGTCCGAGCGGGAGGCTTTCGCCCAGGCACTGATCGAGGCCGGGATCACGTTCATCGGTCCAAATCCGCATGCCATCGCCGCCATGGGCGACAAGATCGAATCGAAGAAGGCCGCCGCGGCCGCCGGGGTTTCCACCGTGCCCGGCTATCTCGGCGTGATCGAGAATCCGGATCATGCGGTGGCCATCGCCCGCGAGATCGGCTTCCCGGTGATGATCAAGGCCTCTGCCGGGGGCGGGGGCAAAGGCATGCGCATCGCCCATTCCGCCGACGACGTGGCCGAGGGGTTTGCCCGAGCGAAGTCGGAAGCGGCCAGCTCTTTCGGCGACGACCGCGTTTTCGTGGAAAAATTCATTGTCAATCCACGGCATATCGAAATCCAGGTGCTCGGCGACAAGCATGGCAATGTCATCTATCTGGGCGAGCGCGAATGCTCGATCCAGCGGCGGAACCAGAAGGTTGTGGAAGAGGCGCCGTCCCCCCTGCTGGACGATGCCACGCGTCGCGCGATGGGCGAGCAGGCCGTGGCCCTGGCAAAAGCCGTGAATTACGATTCCGCCGGAACCGTTGAATTCGTCGCGGGGCAAGACCGCTCGTTCTTTTTTCTGGAAATGAACACACGCCTTCAGGTCGAGCATCCGGTGACCGAAATGATCACCGGCATCGATCTGGTCGAGCAGATGATCAGGGTCGCGGCGGGCGAAAGACTGGCGATCGCCCAAGACGATGTGAAACTCGATGGCTGGGCTGTCGAATCGCGTGTCTACGCGGAGGACCCGACGCGGGGATTTCTGCCATCCACGGGCAGGTTGACGACGTATCGGCCGCCAGCCGAAGGCAGGTTTGGCCTGGTCACCGTGCGCAACGATACCGGGGTTTTCGAAGGCGGCGAAATCTCGATCCACTACGATCCGATGATTGCGAAACTCGTCACGCACGCGCCGACGCGGGAACAGGCCATCGTGGCGCAGGCAACGGCGCTCGATGCCTTCGCCATTGACGGAATTCGCCACAACATCCCCTTCCTCTCGGCGCTGATGCAGCATCCGCGCTGGATCGAGGGCCATCTTTCCACCGGATTCATCGCGGAGGAATTTCCGGACGGGTTCGCCATCGCGACGCCGCGGGGCGCCATCGCCGGGCGCCTGGCCGCCGTGGCGGCGGCGATCGACCATGTGATGAACCTGCGAAAGCGCGCGATTTCCGACCAGATGGACGGCTGGAAAACCGTTGCCTTTGACGCCGACCGGGTTGTTGTTCTTGGTGCCGACCGATTCGAGGTTCACGTCGGCGGTGTTTTCGGCCAGATCAGCATGACCCACGCCGGCCAAGCGCCGGTCGACGTGATGTCGCAATGGCTGCCAGGGCAGCCGGTCTGGCGGGGAACGGTCGGCGGTGAGGAGATCGCCGTGCAGGTCCGTCCCATTGCCAATGGCGTCGCCCTCAGTCATGCCGGAACGGCGGCGCGGGCCCGGGTGTTGACGGTGCGGGAGGCGGCGCTCGATGCGCTTATGCCCGAAAAGGTCGCGGCCGACACGGGCAAGTTCCTGCTGTGCCCAATGCCGGGCCTGGTCAAATCCATCGCGGTCGCGGAAGGGCAGGAGATCAAGGCCGGCGAGGTGCTTTGCATGGTCGAGGCCATGAAGATGGAAAACGTCCTTCGTGCGGAAAAGGACGTCAAGATCGGAAAAGTGATGGCTCGCGAAGGTGATACGCTTGCTGTCGACGCGGTCATCATGGAATTTGTCTGAGCGCCCGCAGATCCGACGTCCATTTCCCGTATTCAAGTGACGGCTGTTGTCGTGCGTTCGCGCTGAAAGGTAATCATGCGCTTCTTACCCCATCTGCTGCGGCGTTTCGTCAAGCGTGGCCATCTCACGGTGTTCGATCATGACGGCACGAAGGCTGAGTTCGGTCCCGGCGCCGACGGACCCTCGGTCACATTGCGGTTTCATGATGCCAGGGTCGAGCGCGACATATTTTTCAATCCGGAACTCGCGCTCGCCGAGGCCTACATGGATGGCCGCCTCGATTTCGAGAACGGCTCGACAATTTACGATCTGCTGTCGCTTTTCTGGATGCAGCGCAAGGAACTGCGGCGCCATCCTCTACAGGCGGCGGTGCGGGAAGCGCGCTTCAGATTTCGGCGCTGGCAGATGCGCAATCCGCTCGGACTCGCTGCGAAGAATGTGCGTCACCACTATGATATTCCATCGGATTTCTATAGGCTGTGGCTCGACAACTCGATGACTTATTCCTGCGCCTACTGGCGCACACCCGATGTTGGGCTCGAGCAGGCGCAGGCCGACAAGTTGCGGCACATCGCGGCCAAGCTCGATCTGAAACCCGGCATGAGCGTGCTCGATATCGGCTCCGGCTGGGGGCAGCTGGCGATCTATCTGGCGCAGGCGACCGGTGCGCAGGTCACGGGGCTCAATGTCTCGCCCGAGCAGATCAAGGTTGCGACAGAGCGGGCACAAGCCGCCGGCGTCGGCGACCGTGTGACGTTCATCGAGAAGGACTACCGGCAACTCGAGGGCACATTCGACCGCATCGTCTCAGTCGGAATGATGGAGCATGTCGGCGTCGCGCATTACGACGAGTATTTTGGGGCCATCAAACGGCTGCTGAAGCCCGGCGGCTCGGCGATGGTGCATTCCATCTGCCGCGTCGGGCCACCCGGCTTCACCGGTCCCTTCTTTCAGAAGTATATCTTTCCTGGTGGCTACGCGCCCGCGCCATCCGAGGTTTTCGAATCGCTACAGCGGCTTGGTCTCTGGAGCGCCGATGTCGAGTTCCTGCGCCTGCATTATTACTGGACGCTCAAGGCCTGGCGCGAGCGTTTTCTCGCGAGGCGGCCCGAGGTTGTCGCGATGCTCGACGAGCGTTTCGCCCGGATGTGGGAATTCTATCTTTCGGCCTGCGAGATCAGCTTCCACAAGGGCGGCGACATGGTGATGCAGGTGCTGTTCTCGCCCGAGCGTGACGGCGTGCCGGTGATCCGCGATTTCATCTTCGAGAATGAGCGGGCGCTGGCGGAACAGGGCCACTGATGCCGCTTTACTTCGCTTATGGCGCGAACATGGATGTAGCGGCGATGGCGGTTCGCTGCCCCGGTTCCAGGCCAATCGGCCGCGCGCGACTGCCGCGGCACCGCTTCATCATCACGCGTGATGGATTTGCCTCCGTCGTGCGCGATCCCCGGCGCGAGGTTCATGGCGTGCTATGGGAGGCGGCACTTTCCGATATCCGAACGCTGGATACGTTCGAGGAAGTCGATCGCGGGCTCTATACCAAGATCATCCAGTTGATTGTACTCGATGGCGGGCCCCGGCGGGCGCTCGTCTATGTCGGATGCAGCGGCTTTGTGGGCAAACCAAAACCCGGTTACCTAGAGGCCGTTCTCGCCAGTGCCGAACGCTGGCGCTTTCCCCCGGCCTATATCGAGGAAATGGCCCGGTTCCTGGGAAAACCGCGCGAGAAAATGTCCCCACCTGTTCCGGTCGTCGCCAGGCCAGCCGTGACGCCCAGGGCCGAGCGGCCGATGACCACATTGGGTCTGGCCGAGCGGGCTTCCAGCCAGTGGCGCTGGGAGGGCTAGCCGACGTAACGGGCGATCAGGCGAACGGCCATGGTGATCGCGAAAGCGATGACGATGGCCCCAAGCACCCGGTGACGTGTTGTGCGGTCGGGCAGATACGCCGCGAGCTTTCGCGCCAAGGCCGCCCGAAAAAACCAGCCGATGCCGCCGACGATGAATAGCGCGGTAAGCACGGCGCGGCGTCAGGCCTTTTCGGCGCGGGGCGTCGGCAACTCCACCGGTCCCTCCGCCGTTTTCCAGGCGCCGAAGCCGCCCGACATGTGGGCCACGGGTTGCAGACCCATATCCCGCGCGGTCTTGGCCGCGAGGGCCGAGCGCCAGCCGCCGGCGCAGAAAAAGACGAAGCGCTTATCCTCGGCGAAAACGGGCTTGTGATAGGGGCTTTCCGGATCGATCCAGAATTCCAGCATGCCGCGGGGGCAGTGAAAGGCGCCCGGCAGCCGGCCTTCACGCTCCAATTCGCGCGGATCGCGCAGATCGACGAAAACGACATCCTTGTCGCCATGCAGGGCGATGGCTTCATCCACCGTCAACGTCGCGATCGTTGACTCGGCCTCGATCAGGAGCGCCTTGTAACCTTTGACAATCGTTTGCGGCATCGGGCTTTCTCCAGGTTGCCGCGAAACTGACGGTGCGCGCCGACTTCGTCAATCACGGATGCGGCATCTTTGTCCATTCACCGGCCGGAAGTGCTTGCCCACGACTTGCGGGCTCGACAGGATGACGCCGTGTCAGGTCGGGGAGGGTGCGCGTGACCGGATTTCAGCTTTATGACGGGATTGCCTTCGCGTTCTTCATCTTTGCCTGGTTTGCCTATCATTACGCCGTCGAATACACGCCGTTGCGGACGACAAGCCTGAACATGCTGATGAATGCCAAGCGCAAGGCGTGGCTGCAACAGGCCTTGGCGCGGGACAACCGCATCGTCGACACGCAGGTCCTGAACGGCCTCCAGAATGGCACGGCGTTCTTTGCCTCGACCTCGCTGATCGCGCTCGGCGGCTCGGTCTCGCTGCTGCGCGCCACGGATGAACTGCTGAAGGTCTTTGTCGAATTGCCCTTGAGTCTTCCGACGACGCGAGCGGCCGTGGACATCAAGATCATCGGGCTTGCGTGTCTCTTCGCCTATGCCTTCTTCAAGTTCAGCTGGGCCTACCGGCTGTTCAACTACACCGCGATGCTGATGGGTGCGATGTCACAGGTGGACCGGAAGGAGACGCCTCAGGCTCGACGCGAGGCCGACCAGGCGGGGCAGATGGTGGTCGTCGCCGGACGGCATTTCAACCATGGGCAGCGGGCTTTCTTCTTCGCCGTCGCCTATCTCGGTTGGTTTGGTGGGCCGTTGCCCTTTTTGCTGTCGACCGCCGCAGTGCTCGTCGTGATGTGGCGCCGGCAGTTCCGCTCGGACGCGCGGTTGGCGCTGATGGCGCCGAGCGAGGCCGATCCCGTGCCTTGACGCAAGCCGACTGGCGGCGGCATGAAAGGCCATGGTGATACCGGACGAACACGAACTGGAAAGCGCGATCCTGGCGCTTCTGGCTGAACGCGCCCCGGGCAAGACGATCTGTCCCTCGGAGGCAGCGCGGGCCGTCGCCGGCGACAAGCCTGAGCAATGGGGGCCGCTGATGCAGCCGGCCCGCCAACTCGCCGTGCGCCTGATGAAGCAGGGCCGGCTCGTCATCACGCGGAAGGGACGACCCGTCGATCCGGATGATTTTCGAGGCGTCTACCGCCTGTCGCTTCCAGTCAGGGAATAGGGGCAGGGCGGGGTGCGGGAAAAAGCGCGTCCGTATATCCCAAAGCGCGGTAGACGATCAGGCCGATCCACTCCTTCACCGTATTGTCCATCAGCATCAGGCCATTCGAGAAGCGGGTCTGCGGCCGCAGGAAATCGCTGCTTCCGCCCTGGGTGCTGTAATCCACCGGGTAGGGCTCAAGATCGAGCCCTGCCTTGCGGAAGACGCCAAAGCTGCGCGGCATGTGATAGGCTGACGTCACCAGCAGCCAGCGTTCACCGGGTTTCGGCGCGATAAGGCGCGCGACGTTTCGCGCATTCTCGAAGGTGTTGCGCGATGTGTCCTCCAAGGTCATGCGGTCCTCGGAAATACCCATCTGCCGATAGAAACGCCCGGCTTCCCCGGCCTCTGTCCAGGTAACGTCGGATAGAAGGTTCACGCTGCCGCCGGCAAAGACCAGGCGGGCCGTGGGATGAAGGGAGGCCAGGCGTGCCGATTCGGTCATACGCTCCGCGCCATCGTTGAAATCGGTGGCGTTTCGGGTCCGTCCGATGGCGCCGCCGAGCACGACAATGCCGTGGATTGGCGTCTTGATATCGATCACCTGTGGAAACCGATCTTCTAGCGGCCGGACGAGGGCGCGAGGCAGCGGACTGCCGGCCGCCAGCAGCAACATGCCGATCCCAACCGCCGCCAGCAGGCGGCCGGCGCGAAACCGGTCAAGATAGAGCAATCCAACGCCCAAAGCCGCGCACAGCATGAATAGATTCGTCGGCGCCGCGACAAACCAGAAGATTTTCGATAGCGTGAAGAACATCGCCCGCCTCCAACGGCGGGCATATCAGGCAAGTGCTGAAGACAGCCTAACGAATGATCGCCGGCGGCTGCGAGGGCGACCGTGGCGCGGTTCCACGGGCCGTGGCCCCGCCACGCAATTGACGTTCCACCTCATTGGCGCGCATTGCGATTTCCCGCAATCCGCACCCGGTCTGCATCGTCAAGGCCTGGGCCGGCGGCTGCTGGTCGCCGAGGAACGCACATTTTTGCGTGACGTAGGTTTCCCAAGTCCTTTGCAGGGCGACGAAGCGGCTGCGAGCGCCGGATTCCAGTCGTTGTGCGTAAGCCGCCGAGGACGCATCGAGGCGCTCGCGCCAGACGGCCATCTCGCGGCGGGCGCAGGCGGTTTCGATTTCGCGACGGTCGCCTTGGCGGCCGGCGCGGGCGCAGACCACGGCGATCGAGCCGATGCAGGCGCCGGGCGAGGTCAGGCTTTCCCGCAGGCAGGCGGAAATCGCCGCGCGATCGGTGCCGGTCACATCGGCATTCTGGGCCATAGCCGGGACAGCAAGGATGAGCGAAAGCAAAAGGAGGGCGCGGTGCGGCATGGTCGTCATCATGCCCGTCGCCGTGGCAAGATCAAGACCGTAAACATCCCGTTCCGCCGATGCGTCATCAAGTGATCGGCAAGGCCAGGATCGTCGCGGCGGCGGGACGGGCCACCAGCCCCTCGTACCAGTGCCGGACGTTGTCCCAGTTCTTGCGTTCCAGCGGCAGGTTAAGCCAGCGATGCACCGATGCACCGACACAGATGTCGCCCATCGTGAACATGTCACCGGCGACATAGGCGTTCTCGCCCAGATGTCGGTCGAGGATCGACATCATCGGTTCGGTCTTCTGCGCCGAGGCGGCGATCACGGCGGCATCGCGCTGATCGGCCGACGTGCGGATCAGGTGCCGGAAGGCCGGCGCGAGAGCCGGGTTGAACTCGGCCACCTGCCAGTCCATCCAGCGATCGGCGAGCGAGCGTTCGGCCGCGTTCTCGGCCCAGAGCGTACCGAACGCGTATTTGGCGCTGACATAACGGACGATGGCGTTCGATTCCCAGATTGAGAAGGCGCCGTCCTGAAGCAGCGGCACCAGTCCGTTCGGGTTCATTGCACGATATTCGTCGGTATCGTTGCGACCATGCGCGCCGCCGGCGAGGATATGCTCGTGCGGCACGCCGGCCTCCTTGAGGGCCCACATCGCCTTCTGCACGTTGATCGAATTCATCCGTCCCCAGATCGTCAGCATCGTCGGCACCGTCCCCTTGCGTTCGAACCACTCTAGAACTGTGGCGTTGGCGCTGTCACTCGACATCGGCGCCGAAGCCTTGACATTGGCCGTATCTGCATTAGGATAAAATACCTAACAAGGATCATTGTCATGTCAATCGATAAACTTGTCCGGCGTCTGTATCCACATGCACCGACGCCACGTCGCGCGGCTTTCGCCGCACAGGGTTCGGCGCTCTTCCAGCGTCACGGATTGGTGCAGGGCGACAACCGGCTGGCATTCTTTCTCGCGCAGATCGGGCATGAATCGTCGGGCCTCGTGGTGATCGGCGAGAATTTGAACTATTCCGCGGCAGGCCTGAGACGTGTCTGGCCCCGGCGCTTCCCGACAGACGCTCAAGCGGCGGCCTATGCCAACCGGCCCGAGGCGATCGCCAATCTCGTGTATGGCGGGCGTCTCGGGAATGTCGAGCCGGGCGATGGCTACCGTTATCGCGGGCGAGGCTACATTCAGTTGACGGGCCGCGATGCCTACCGGCAGGTCGGTCGGCTGACGGGCCTGCCGCTTGAGCAGGAACCGGCCCTGGCCCGGCAGGTCGACCATCTGCTGACGGTCGCCTGCGGTTTCTGGACCTGGAAAAAGCTCAACCCGGTGTGTGACACCGGTGATTTCGTCGCGGTGACGCGGATCGTCAATGGCGGCACGGTGGGTCTGGCCGAGCGGAGGGCATGGCTTGCCCGCGTGCGGTCGGTGCTGGAAACGCCCCCCGTGGGGAAACCGCTGGATCTCCTATCGCCGTCGCTCGTGACCGTACCCCGGGCCCCTGCCGCGCCGATCGTCTCGTGGCCCTTGCCGAACGCCATCCTGCCTGAACCGCGCGGGCCGCAAGCCTGAAGGGTTGGCGGCTATTTCGTTTTTTCGAACAATTCGCGCCCGATCAGCATCCGGCGGATTTCAGAGGTTCCGGCGCCGATTTCGTAGAGCTTGGCGTCGCGCAGCAGTCGGCCGGTCGGATAGTCGTTGATGTAGCCGTTGCCGCCCAGCAACTGGATGGCATCGAGGGCAATCTGCGTGGCCTTCTCGGCTGAAATGAGGATCGCGCCCGCCGCATCCTCGCGTGTGGTTTCGCCCCGGTCGCAGGCCTTGGCGACGGAATAGACATAGGCCTTGCAGGCGTTCATCATCACATACATGTCCGCGAGCTTGCCTTGGACAAGCTGGAACTGGCCGATGCTCTGGCCGAACTGCTTGCGCTCGTGGACGTAAGGCATGACGACATCCAGCGCCGCCTGCATGATGCCGAGCGGACCCGCTGCCAGCACGACGCGCTCATAGTCTAGGCCTGACATCAGCACGTTAACGCCCCGCCCGAGGATGCCGAGCACGTTGTCCTCGGGCACCTCGCAATCCTCGAAGACGAGTTCGCAAGTGTCGGAACCGCGCATGCCGAGCTTGTCGAGCTTCTGGGCGGTGGAAAAACCCTTCATGCCTTTTTCGATCAGGAAGGCGGTGATTCCCTTGGAGCCCGCCGCCGGGTCCGTCTTGGCGTAGACCACCAGCGTCTCGGCGTGCGGGCCGTTGGTGATCCACATCTTGCTTCCGGTGAGGATATAGCGATCGCCTTTTTTCTCGGCGCGGGTCTTCATCGAGACCACGTCGGAGCCAGCGCCGGGCTCCGACATCGCCAGCGCGCCGACATGCTCGCCCGAGATCAGCTTCGGCAGGTATTTCGCCTTTTGTGCCGGAGAGCCGTTGCGGGCGATCTGGTTGACGCAGAGGTTCGAATGGGCGCCGTAGGACAGGCCGACTGAGGCCGAGGCACGGCTCACCTCCTCGATGGCGACGACGTGCTCGAGATAGCCGAGGCCGGAACCGCCATCTTCTTCCCCAACCGTTATGCCGTGCAGGCCGAGCGCGCCCATTTCCGGCCAGAGGTCGCGCGGGAACGTGTTGGTGCGATCGATCTCCTCCGCGCGTGGCGCGATGCGATCCTGGGCGAAGCCGTGCACCGAGTCGCGGATTGCGTCTGCGGTCTCGCCGAGATCGAAGTTGAACGGGCGGGGGGCATTGGCCAGCATGGCGCGCTCCTGTCTTTCGCTGCGTGCTACTGCCGTTGTAGCGCGGAAAACGACGTTGTCATCCGCGCTGGCGTTGCCCTAGCTGCCGCAATCGCGAGCGGCATGGTCCAGCCTCAGGCGTCAGTCCGGCCTTAAGCTCAGTTGCGGTCGCGGGCCTGCATCGTATTCGTCGCGGCGAAGTCGCGACGGATCTGCCGCTTCACGTTGCGGACAAGGCTGCGCGGCGCAATCTTCGCCAAGGACCCTGCAACAGATGCCGTCGTCAGGGCTTTTGCGACGGCATTCCGCTCGGCCTCAGCGGGCGCCCGATGAGCCGCCATCATCGGCCTGCTGCTGTCCTGCCAGCGCCGCATCCCGATGTCGTAGCGGCCCTGACGCCACCCGTTGAAATCCTTCTCCGTGCCGAAAAACGCATTCCGGTCGACGTCGCCAACGATGCCGGGCACGCGGCCCGTGGTCGTGAACTGCCAGAATTCCCACGGTCGATTCGAATAGCGTGTTTCGGGCTTGGCGGCGGTCGAGCGAATCCAGAAGGGGTAATCGTCGAATTCGCGGGTGCCTTCGAGGACATCCTCATGGAAGTTGATATCAGTGTAGATCACCGGTTTCTTGCCATAATGCGCATGCAGCGCCAGGAGAATCTCGCGCATCTTGGCGCGGGCGACGGCCGGCGCGGCGCGCGGGCAACGCGACAGGTTGTTCCACTCGACATCGAGGATAGGCGGCAAGGCGTCCGGGTCCTTCGGCACGTTGCGGATGAACCAGGCGGCCTGATCCTTCGCCGCGCGGCACCAGTACAAGAAATGATAGGCACCCCGTGGCACGCCGGCCTTGCGCGCGCCGTCCCAGTTCTGCCGGAAATTCTCATCGAGAAAGTCGCCGCCTTCGGTGGCCTTGATAAACGCGAATCGCGTGCCGGCTTTCTTCACCTGCTGCCAGTCGATCTCGTTCTGCCACTTCGACACGTCGATGCCCTGGATGGCGTGCCGCTTGGCGCTGAGCACGCCGGCGTGGGGCTCGGCAT
>JAESGE010000087.1_pt1 | contig 100379 bp, 85 predicted proteins | sample 9269601 | NCBI WGS metagenome assembly JAESGE01 (sample SAMN14515569, study PRJNA621662) | algae metagenome | isolation source: Tolypothrix brevis GSE-NOS-MK-07-07A and co-occurring heterotrophs from wet... | place: USA: Grand Staircase Escalante National Monument, Utah | collected 2006-04-16
TCCGCCGGAACGTCTCTACTTTACCAATTCAAATATGCAGATTCTGTTCCTTGCTCTCGGCGAATCTTGCTATCTTTCTCAAACCAAGCAATGACTTGCTGTGTTGTTAAATCTTCAATTCTCACATCATATTCTTGGGCGATGTGCTTCAAAAGTTTGAGAGATGAAATTGTTAATCTGGTTAAAAACTTTTCTGGGGAAGAAAGCAAGGAAGCGTCAACCTTGGCTGACTCTTCAAAAGTTAAGAATTGTGTTGATGGCTGCTGTTCTGGGGGTAAATTCATAACCTGTCTAACTAAAAAACGGACAATTGGTAATTTGTAATTTGTAAAACAGATTACGATGTAGCTCTTATTTGTAACTTAAACTTAATGTAAATAAAAATTTCTTAATCTAATTCAGTTTTGGATTTCGCGCTTGTACCAAATAACCACAACGGTGTTCACCGTTGATGATCCAATGAGTCCGTTCTACTGTACAATCTGGAAGAACGGACGCAAACATTTCTAATTCATGACCGCAAATGCTGGGGAAAGACTCGGCAACGTTGGAAATGGCGCAGTTATGCTCCATGAAGATGATGCGATCGCTATCAACTGATTCATTCGATTCTACCGGATGACACTCTGCCATGAAGCCTTCAGCTTTTCTTAACTCAACTAAATTTGCTACCCGTTCATATAGCGTACCTTTACCCAACCGATCGCGATATAGGAGTGCTTTACGTTCCCACTGTTTTCTTAAAATCGAGCTTACTTGGTCGCGTCCCACCGTTTCTGCTAATGTATCTAGCAGAGAAACAGCAAATTCACCATAGTTATTATCACCTCGTTGTGTGCGATCGCGTCCTTCACGACTCAAATGATAAACGTGAGAAGGACGCCCCATCCCTTCCTGCACCGACGAATATAAAATTAGCTTTTCCACCTCCAAATCTTTGAGGTGACGACGAATCGCTTGCGGGCTAATATTTAAAGTCTCGGCTAGCTCAAAAGCGGTTGCTCGTGAGTGTTTCAGGAGATGTTCTAGAATCTCTTGCTTGGTTGAGGACTGCTGGGTAGTCGCCATCTTAGTCCTGAAAAATAATTAGGAAATTTAACTTTAACAACATTCTTGTTGTTAATCTAGCGTAAAATGGAGATAACTTAAACAACTAACTTGTTGTTTTACTCTCCATCCTTATTATAATCGCTTAACCACTCTGGGTTAACGATGAAGGGAAATCGGCTCACTGCCCGTCTTCCATCCGCAAAGAGACACCGAAAACAGAACACGAGAGAAAAGAACTGATGAGTGCCACTGTTAAAACCTTAGTCAATCAGCCCTACAAGTATGGCTTTGTCACCAATATTGAGGCAGACACCATTCCCCGTGGGTTAAGCGAAGATGTTGTCCGCTTGATCTCCAGCAAGAAGAACGAGCCAGAATTCATGCTAGAGTTTCGCCTGAGAGCCTATCGCCATTGGCTAAAAATGACCGAACCAACTTGGCATAGTGTGAAGTATCCGCCAATTAATTATCAGGATATCATCTATTATTCTGCGCCGAAACAAGCCAAGAAAAAGCTTAACAGCTTGGATGAACTAGATCCTACCCTCTTGGAAACCTTTGAGAAGTTAGGCATTCCCCTATCAGAACAAAAGCGCTTAGGAAACGTTGCCGTCGATGCAATTTTTGATAGCGTTTCTGTTGCCACTACATTTAAAGAAAAGTTGCTCAAAGACGGTGTTATCTTCTGCTCAATTTCCGAAGCATTGCAAGAATATCCCGAACTAATACAAAAGTACTTAGGTAGCGTTGTTCCCATCGCAGACAATTACTTTGCCGCACTGAATGCTGCGGTATTTAGCGATGGTTCATTTGTCTATATTCCTAAAGGCGTAAAATGCCCGATGGAGTTGTCTACCTATTTCCGAATAAACAGCGGCGATACCGGACAATTTGAGCGTACGCTGATTGTTGCGGAAGAAGGCAGCTATGTTTCCTACTTGGAAGGCTGTACTGCGCCCATGTATGATAGTAACCAACTACACGCGGCTGTGGTGGAACTTGTTGCTCTTGACAACGCCGAAATTAAATACTCCACCGTCCAGAATTGGTACGCCGGCGATGAAAAAGGCAAAGGCGGTATTTACAACTTTGTCACCAAACGCGGTTTATGTCAGGGTGTAAATTCCAAGATTTCCTGGACGCAGGTAGAAACCGGTTCTGCCATTACTTGGAAGTATCCTAGCTGCGTGTTGGTGGGTGATAATTCTGTGGGTGAATTTTACTCGGTAGCGCTGACAAATCATATGCAGCAAGCTGACACGGGAAGCAAGATGATTCACGTTGGTAAAAACACTCGCAGCACGATTATCTCTAAGGGAATTTCTGCTGGTAACTCTAGTAACAGCTATCGCGGTTTGGTGAAGATAAATCCGAAGGCAGAAGGAGCTAGAAATTATTCGCAGTGCGACTCGATGCTAATTGGGGATAATGCTCACGCAAATACTTTCCCATATATTCAGGTGCAAAATAAGGCAGCGAAGGTGGAGCATGAAGCTTCTACTTCTAAGATTGGGGAAGACCAATTATTTTACTTTGCACAGCGCGGCATTTCTAGTGAAGACGCGGTTTCGATGATGATTAGTGGCTTCTGTAAGGATGTGTTTAATCAGTTGCCGATGGAATTTGCGGTGGAAGCTGATAAGCTGTTGAGTCTGAAGTTGGAAGGTAGTGTTGGGTAAGAAACAAACCGCAGATGAACGCGGATAAATATCAAAGTTTATCTGTGGTTTGAATAACGAACCGCCAAGGTGCCAAGAGCGCCAAGTTAGAGAAGAGAGAGAGAAGATGATTATTGAAAATAGTGAAGTTGTGCTGTCAGTAAGAGATTTGACGGCTAATGTTAATGGTACGCCGATTCTCAAGGGTGTGAATATTGAGGTAAAATCGGGGGAAGTTCATGCGATTATGGGACCGAATGGTTCTGGTAAAAGTACTTTTTCTAAGGTTTTGGCTGGACATCCAGCTTATGAGGTGACTGGTGGTGAGGTAATTTTCCAGGGACAAAATCTGCTGGAAATGGAACCGGAGGAACGCGCAAGAAGTGGTGTATTTTTGGCGTTTCAGTATCCGTTGGAAATCCCCGGTGTGAGTAATTTGGATTTCTTGCGGGTAGCTTATAATTCTCGCCGGAAAGCCCAGGGTTTAGAAGAAATTGATACGTTTGATTTTGATGATTTGATTGAAGAAAAGTTGGATGTTGTGAAGATGAATCCGGCTTTTCTGAATCGAAGTCTGAATGAGGGTTTCTCTGGTGGTGAGAAGAAGCGGAATGAAATTCTGCAAATGGCACTGTTAGAACCAAAGTTGGCGATTTTGGATGAGACAGATTCTGGTTTGGATATTGATGCGCTAAAGATTGTCGCGAATGGAGTAAACCAGCTGGCAAATCCGGAAAATGCGACGATTATGATTACTCACTATCAGCGGTTACTTAATTATATTGTGCCAGATTACGTGCATGTGATGGCTCAAGGGCAGATTCTCATGTGTGGTGGTAAGGATTTGGCGCTGGAGTTGGAAGCTCGCGGTTATGACTGGATTTTGGAAGGAACTGAGGTAGGTGTGTAATGTCCATTGAAGTTTCTCCAAGTCTGATTTCTAACACTTTGGTGGATAAAGATGCTTATCTGAGTGGGTTGTTAGATAGGGTAATGGCAGCAAAATCAGAAGGTTGGTTGCAAGATGTGCGGGAGAATGCTGCTGATTGGGTGCGTCAATTAAGACTTCCTACTACCCGCGATGAAGAATGGCGTTTTGCTGATTTGTCGTCTTTGCGTGAGGTGCAATTTAATCATAATGTAGAGACGTTTTTACCAAATATTACGCCTTTTGTTTTACCAGAAACGAATAATAACTCTTTGGTTTTTGTGAATGGTGTTTATGCACCTGAGTTATCAGCTATTTCTGGTTTACCTGATGGGGTGGTGGTTAGCAATTTGGCTAATTTACCTGGGGGTTATGATGCGCGGGTGCGGCAATATTTGGCACAAGCATCAGGGAATAGCGAGGTGTTTACGGCTCTGAATACTGCTGGAATGACTGATGCGGCTGTGGTGTGGGTAGGGAAGAATGTGGTGGTGGAAACACCGATTTCTTTGGTGTTTTTTGCTGTGGGTGAGGGGAGGATGTCTTTACCGCGTTGTCTGGTGGTGGCTGAATGTGGTTCCCAGGTAACTTTGGTGGAAGAGTATACGAACCGCCAACGCGAAGCGTCTCGAAGAGAAGGCGCCAAGGAAGCCAAGGAAGAGGGGGAGAGGGTTTATTTTAATAATGCGGTAACGGAGGTTTGGGTTGAGGAGAATGCTCAGGTTAGTCATACTCGGGTTGAGTGTGATGGTGCTGAGGCTTTTCACGTTGGGAAGACTGCGGTGATGCAAGCTCGTTGTAGTCGATATAGTTGTAATGCGGTAAGTTTGGGTGCAAAGTTTTCGCGTCACAATTTAGAGATTTTCCAAACTGGTGAGCAAACGGAAACTACTTTAAATGGGTTGACGATGATTAAGGAGAAGCAACTGGCTGATACTCACAGTGCGATCGCTCTCAATCATCCCCACAGTGTTAGTCGGCAATTGCATAAGTGTATTGTAGGCGATCGCGCTCACGCTGTATTCAATGGCAAAGTTTTTGTCCCGAAACTTGCACAGTTAACTGATGCCACGCAATTAAATCGCAATCTGCTACTATCATCTAAAGCCAGAGTTGATACTAAACCACAGCTGGAAATTACGGCAGATAATGTTAAATGCGCTCACGGTGCGACTGTTAGTCAGTTGGAAGATGATGAAATATTTTATCTGCAAAGCCGGGGTATTAATGCTAATGATGCTCGCAACTTATTAATTAACGCTTTCGCGGCTGAAATTATCAACCAAATACCAATTCCTTCTTTGCGCGAAACTCTCACGCAAACCGTCAGGAAATTTTAAATTAAGCGCAGATGCAACAAAAAAATATCCGCGTTCATCTGCGTACATCTGCGGTTAAAATCATAAATCCAAAATAGTATGACTTTCACCAAAACAAAAACCCTAGCTGATAAAGTTCGCGCTGACTTCCCAATATTAAATCAAGAAGTCAACGGCAAACCTTTAATTTACCTCGATAATGCTGCTACCTCGCAAAAACCTTTGCAGGTAATTAATAAGCTGCGAGATTACTACGAGCAGTATAACGCTAACGTCCATCGTGGAGCGCATACCCTCAGCGCGAAAGCTACTGATGCTTATGAAGGAACGCGAGATAAAGTTACTAAATTTATCAATGCTGCATCTCGTCAGGAAATTATCTACACCCGCAACGCTTCTGAGGCGATTAATCTGGTAGCCTACAGTTGGGGAATGAGCAATTTGCAACCGGGAGATGAAATTATTCTGTCGGTGATGGAACACCACAGTAATATTGTACCCTGGCAATTGGTGGCGCAAAAGACTGGTGCGGTGCTGAAGTTTGTCGAATTGACATCTGAAGAAACTTTTGATTTAGAACAGTTCAAAACTCTGCTTTCTGAAAAAACTAAATTGGTGTCAATAGTACACGTTTCTAACACCTTGGGTTGCATTAATCCGGTGCAAGAAATTTGTGCTTTAGCCCATGAATATGGTGCAAAAGTATTAATTGATGCTTGCCAAAGTGTCCCTCATATGCCTGTTGACGTGCAGCAAATTGACTGTGATTGGTTAGTTGCTTCTGGTCACAAAATGTGCGCTCCAACTGGGATAGGCTTTTTGTATGGCAAGTTGAATGTGTTGGAATCGATGCCACCGTTTTTTGGTGGTGGTGAGATGATTGCTGAGGTGTTTTTAGACCATTCGACCTACGCAGAATTACCGCATAAATTTGAAGCTGGTACACCGGCAATTGGGGAAGCGATCGCACTTGGTGCTGCGATCGATTATCTTAGTAGTATTGGCATGGATAAAATCCACGCTTATGAAGCTGAGTTAACTGCTTATTTGTTTGAGCAATTGCAGCAAATTCCCGAAATCAGAATTTATGGTCCCAAACCCGATGCTAAAGGAGAAGGTAGAGCTGCTTTGGCTACATTCATAGTTGGAGAAGTTCACGCTAACGACTTATCTACATTATTAGATCAAGAAGGCGTAGCTATCCGTTCTGGACATCATTGTACTCAACCATTACACCGTTATTTGGGTCTTCCCGCAACCGCAAGAGCAAGTTTATCTTTTTACAATACCCGCGAGGAAATTGATGTTTTTATCAAAGCGTTGAAAGATACCCTGGAGTTTTTCGGTGGTTTGTTTAGTTAATAGAAAATATTTGAATACTGATTGTGTCAATTATGAGCAACGAATCATGCTTGTAATTGGCACAATTTTAATATACCAGATTGCGTTGTTATTAAATACACGTAGAGACGTTCCGGTGGAACGTCTCAGAGCGGGTTTTGGGTTTTACGCATGTACCTCATTTACCTAAAATCTGGTGTATATGGGGTAATTGAAAAATAATATCCCCGACTTCTTCAAGAAGGATATGAACTTCCATATTTTCATAATTCATTTAGAATTGCTACATAGGTTTATCAATAGGAGCAATTAAAGTGTCATACAGTGACTTTACTTTAGATAGGGTAAGGAGAAGCTTTAACTTAACTATTTCCGATAAAGTTGATATATTTTCTTCTATATTAGAGTTAGAATTGCCGCCATTGCTATTAGAAATTATTCAGGAAAATATACCATTAGCTTTGGCTAGCAATACAGAAAAATCCCGTTCGGAAATGATTATTGCCCCTATTTTAATTGCAGTCAGAAAATATTTAAATTATCAAGTAAGTTTATTTTCTGGTATTGACTTTACAGTTGATCCATCGCAAGGATTGAATGGAAATTGTGATTTTCTGATTAGCCGTTCACCAGAATTGTTAATTGTCAGTGCGCCGGTAGTAACGATTGTTGAAGCTAAAAAGGAAAACATTAATGCCGGATTAGGTCAGTGTGTCGCAGAAATGATAGCAGCTAAATTGTTTAATGAACGCGAGGGAAATAATATTCAGACAATTTATGGAACTGTCACCACTGGAACTAACTGGAAGTTTCTCAAACTTGTTGGACAAGTAGTTGAGATTGACTTAAGCGAATACTATATTAATAATATAGGTAAAATTGTGGGAATTTTATCTAGCATTCTGACTGAATGAGTACTTAAAAATGATTACTACTTCAAGCATTGCCGAACAAAGAACAGTGTTACACAACATTAGCTGGGAAACCTTTGAAACCTTGCTAGCAGAAACAGGTGAAGATAGAGGTTCCCGATTTGCTTATGAAGATGGGACTTTAGAAATTATGACTCCACTTTTTGAACACGAAAATCCTAAAAGTAACTTTGGGAATTTTATTATTGCTCTAGCTGAAGAACTAGAAATAGAAATTAGAAGCGCTGGTTCGACAACGCTGAAGCGAAGAATCACTAAACGAGGTATAGAACCAGATAATTGTTATTATATCCAGAATGAATTAGCTATTAGAGGTAAAGAAACTCTAGATTTAGAAATAGATCCCGCACCTGATTTAGCAATTGAAATTGATATAACTAGCAGTTCAGTTAACAAATTAGGGATTTATTCCGCACTTGGTATTGCTGAACTGTGGAGATATAACGGACGAGATTTGAAATTTTATCAGTTAAGAGAAGGGCAATATATTGAGTGTGAATTTAGTATTGCTTTTCCTATAATATCGGTCAGTGATATAAGCGGATTTATTCAGCGAAGTAAAACTATGGGGGAAATCGCTTTGCTGAAATCATTTCGCGCTTGTGTGAAACTCAAAAAACTAGCGTAGCTTGTTAACAAATGATTCTATATTTTCCAAAGCTTCCGAATAGTTACTACTAGGGAGTTTCACATCACTTCCATCTGGCATTGTATATTTAGACTGATTGGGAAGCAGAAACATAGGTATTCCAAGAGATGATGAGACTTTACCTGATGTGTGAAAATCTTTTATACCTGAAACATAATAATTTTCCCATTCCTCTTTAGAAGTAGGTGTGTTTTCACAAAGTGCAAATAATGAAGGAAATTTTTTAAATTGATCATAGCAAAAAGTAATTAGTTCTGTTCTTATAGAATCAAATGCTGCTGCAACTCCATCATTAATCGTATAGTTATTAAACACAAATTCATAAATTGTTGGTAATTGAAGTTGAAAGTGGGTTACTTGCTTATTAAAAGTAATTATGTCATCAGCATACTGCTTTAAGGCAGCAGAAGGGTACTCACCATAAAGTAGCATAAAAAGACTTTTTATTCCTTCAAGTGAGCTATAATCTGCCATCATTGGAATCACGATTTTATTGGAAGAAACTAGAGCCATTTGTGTATATATAGAAAAACTAGGGTTACAATCTATAAAAACAACCATATTTTGATAAGTTTTACTATCAAATTCATATTTACATAACCTTTTTATTGCTGTCATATATTCTGCCCATGCTTTTGTATTTGCTGGATTAATTACAGCATAGTTTAAGGCTAGTGAAAGAGACTCTAAAAATGAATCACCAGCTATTAAATGTAAATTAGATGAAATATTTTTGTTGTGACGAGCAACTATAACTTTGTATGAAGTATTAAGCCTTCCGAAATTAGAGTTTCCTTTTAAAAGCCAATCTATAAAACCAACTATATTTTTTCTACTAGATGAAGATTGAAGCCTCTGATTAATTAGATACCCATTTTTTCCTCCTCCCAACAAAAACTGAGATATATTTGCTTGAGGACACATATCAATAACTAGTACTTGGGTATTTGGATTGTTTTTGGCATAAAGTGTCGCAGCATTAGAACAAAGTGTAGTTTTCCCTACACCACCTTTGTTATTGTAAAATGCATAAATATCTATGGTCATGAGTAACTTCCTCAATTAAAGTAAAAAAAAGAACTAATCATCAAATATATAGTACATAAAAACTATAGTCAATGGGGGCTAGAGTATAGCCATTTGTTGCACCTGAATAGCGATCGCATTCCCCAAGCAAAACCCCAAGTTGATGCGAGCGGCTAGTTTTTAGCTCACGTAGGTCAGCTCTGTACGCGCAACGCCACACCCTTCTAGGGTGTCGGATATAACCATAAATGAAACGCGATCGCCTTCAAATTAATATAAAATATTAGAAAAGTAAGTTAATAGGAAATAAAAACGAAAAGCGCTTTTGATGAACTGGCTGAATATAGACAATGCCTTGGTTTACCACCTGCTGGTAGTGAAACAGATAAATCAACGATGGCTAAACTAGAAATAGGTGGTCAAAGTTTCTTCGGCATCAACTCTAGTAGTAATCCTCAATCTCGACAAATAACTTTTAAAATCAATCCCATCAGTAAAACCCACGCGGAAGCTGATGCTTTTCAGCAAGCAGCGGATGCAAGCATTAGAGGTGGTAAAGCTCGTTTGATTGTGGATAGAGAACTTTGTGATGCTTGCGGTTTAAGAGGAGGTGTAAATTCTATGGCTTGGCAGTTAGGTATAGAAGAATTAGAAATTATTACTCCAAGTGGAAGTAAAAAAATTACGGTTAAACCCCCAAATAGAAGGAGGTAATAATGTTTGTATTAGACCTATCAGTAGAAAAATGGGTTGGTAATAGAAATGAAGGGGATTTAATAGAAAACCCAAGTTGGCATCAAATAGAAGCAGCTATCCGTGAATTAGATGGCAAGAGCAAAACTTTAGTAACATTAGGAACTGATGATGAAGCTTATATGAGTGTTGGAGGAGGTGAATTGGGAAAATATGTTGTAAATGTGACTTTCGATAATATAAACTTTCATATCTTAGTTGATTCATCAAAACCCGATGAAATAGAAAAGTTAGTGGTTGGTGGACAAGAAGGAAATTATCCACGTAAAATGTGTGTTGATTTGCTGTCCTGCCTGCTAGCTGCCAGAACATTTAGCGAATCAGGTAAACTTGATTCATTACTTTCTTGGGAAGAAGATAAGTTTTTAGTAATGGCATGATAAAAGCGATCGCATTCCCGTTTACATACACCAAAAGAAACGCGATCGCCTATAATTTCACATAAATATTAAACAATCATACTACTTTGACATAGATTATAGTTTGGCACTAATTCACGGTAAACGTTGAGTGTTTCTTTATTTACCCGTGCAGCGCTAAACCGCTCTAAATTTTGTTTCCCTTGGTGTTTCCATTTTTCCATTTCCCAAGGGTTACTAAGTAATTTCCTCATCGCAGTTGCGACAGCAAAGCTATTTTTAGCTGGCACCAAAACACCAGCTTGTCCATTATCTAAAGTCTCAGGAATGCCGTCTACATCGCTGGCAATAATAGCGCAACCAGCTTCCCGCGCTTCTGTGAGAACCAAACCAAATGATTCGTGGTATGAAGCGAGGACGAAAATATCAGTTGCGAGCATATAGCGTTGCGGTTCGCTCTGGAAGCCTTCAAAATGAATGCGCGAGGCAAAAGGTGTATTTTGCACTTTTGCTTCAAACATTGCCCGATCTGGACCATCCCCGACCAAATATAGATGAGCATCGGGAAAGTCGGCAGCTATTATTACAAAGCCATCGATTAACTCACCAACTCCTTTACGTTGATACATTCCTGCTACGGTGGCGATCGCCGGACGGTGTAGTGGTAGCGGCTGGTAGTCTAGAATACTTCGATGCCGGGGACTACCCAATGTACCATTAGGGACGACTCGCAATTTTTTCTTCGGTATACCCCGACGTACCATCGAATCTGCGACTGCATTACTAACTGCAATTACGCGATCGGCTAACCCCATCAATACTGCACTACGCTGAAATTCATTATGTATAGTAGAAACTAAATGATATCCAAAGCCATTTTTAAACAGTCCTCCGATCACGACTCCTGTCATCATATGTGCATGGACAATATCCGGCTGAAACTCTTGTATGATTTCGCGATAACGTCCAGCTGCTTTGATTAAATTTAGCGGTGTTCTAGACTGATTTAATTGAAAGTGTTGACCGCCATAACTTGCTAATAATACCTCATATTCTCCGCCATCAGATGCCATTGCAACATCGTGACCATCTTTTGCTTGCAAACAAGCCAGATCTACTGCCACATTAACAATGCCGTTACCGATTTTTTGTATATGATTAGTCAGATGTAATACACGCATTTAAATTACTCCACAGTGGTCGCTATTATTAAATTGATTAACTTTACGACTTGAGATGCAACCTCTGCTTAACTCTGAAAAATAAATAAGTTTCAGCTACTAGGATTCTACTTTGAAAAATATTTCATATGACCCTAAAAATCGCTTGATAAAGCCAGGAGGTAAACCTTCAAGTTGAGAAGAATATGAGGCGATCGCTCTCTTCTTTTTGTCTTGAACTGCTGCAATTGATAGTCGATAAGCATTTGCTATATCCTGCAATTTCAGCATAATAAATAGTGGCGCTCTCCAAAATAACCAGATGGCATACTCTAACAGTTCAACTTCGATTTTTGCTATGGCGATCGCTTCTTTGACTAAAGTATATGTAGCTTCATGATCTCGATGACAATCTTTTTGATGTGGAACGTAGATTTCCCCTGGTTTATACTTATGAAGCAGTTCAGCTATCTCCTCAATCGTCTGTTGTCGTTGCAATGCTTCTAAATGTGGCAATGTTCCATCTACTTTATCCAAAAAGTAGATTTCTGATGATTCAACTCCTAAAATACTTAATGCCGTTACTGCTTCTTGTTTACGAATTTGGATGATTTTATCTTTTATTTCCGAATCCTCGCTAACTGAACCCTGTCCATCCGTCAGAAAAGTTACTACTACTGGTATTCCCTGTTCCCTTTTTAAGGCAATCATTCCACCACAACCAAAAGTTTCATCATCTTGATGTGGAGAAAACACCATAGCTGATTTTTTGCTAAATGTTAGCGGCATACTTCCACGACGCAAAATCCACCCGAATAGTAAGCTGGCGTGGATATATTGCACTTGATAAAGCCAGGTATTTGGAAGTAATTTTTCTAATTGTTGGAGATTTTTTTTATAATTCATACTCACTTTTTTACTAAATATATTTGTAGACAATTTTTTGGGAGATTTTTCTTTATTTAATGCATATTTTTTGGAGTTTTATGGATCTTCAGTACCTCTTGTGCTGAACTAAAAATTCAGGATCAAAACTTGATTTTAAAATCTAGTAGAGCATCCTTGACGATTGCCGGATAAATTTTGCCATTAATCATTGAAAACGTCTTCGCAAAACTTGAAAACCTCTATCCGGTGATCGACGATTAAGGTCTACTAGGTTAGAAGCCTAAATATCCTACATAAACATAATTTTCTCATACTAACGACTGCTCTTGTTCTCTCCCAAGGGCTTCAAGCTTTTTAGCAGACCTTCGTAATGAAGAACTACTTTTATTTATTGCTATTACATAATACCAGGTTTCTTAATAATACTTTCATGTTTTTATTTTTGTTCAACAAAACATTGAAATTTAACAATCAATTTACCTATTGTTAACTTTTCAAGAACATATAAGCAGTAAACCAAGCAATGTTAGTTATTTGCTTGATAATTGATTTAGCTTTAATTATTCAGATGAAATTTTCCGTGTATACAAAGTTTTAGGACTTACGTGAGCAAAATTTTTCATTCTTGTCAATGCGTAAGTCCTAACATCTAGAAAACTTTTTTTCACCACTCAATTTTACCTAGGTTAAGATTCTATTAACGTTCAAGAGTACATACATCCAATTACAAGAATTGATGTTTCAACTAGCTCTAAGATTTATTATACCAGTATATACACATGTAATAATCAGATTGTCATAATTTTCTTGGTCGTCTTTACAAAATCTTTATTGAATCGACACAAGTGTTTCAATTTGATTTTTATTGTTGAATATGAAATTCCACGCCAGCTAAAATCAAATTAATTGCTTGTTGAGTGTATTGCTCAATCATTTCTGGACTTCGCAAGTCTAAATCCGGTTTTGCATACTTAAGATTTTCGTAAGCATCGAAGTAAAAAGTACAAACTGCGGCAATATGAATTGCGGTTATAAAAGGATCAACTGGACGAAAGCAACCTTCCGCCATACCACGTTCTAAAATATTAATAACTTGCTCGAAACCTTCTTGCCAGTTTGTCTGTTTGTAAAACTTGCCTTGATTTTGATTCGCTTCTTGAAATAAAATCATGCCTAAGTGAGGATGCTGAACTCTATAAGCAATAGCTGCTTGAATAACCTGCTTTAAAGCTTCTTGGGCTGGCAAATTATCTAATTTGAATGAAATAGCTGCCAAGTATGACTTTATTGGACATACAGCAGACACTAGCGTGAAGACAGACTTGCTGACTATGCTGCTAAATATGCACGATTATAACCATCAAAATGGTACGCATCGACCTTTATTTAAAATTGAAGAAGTACAATTTGAGAAGTTTATCGACAATGGGCATCAGTCGCACGCTTTTTACGATATGCCCACAGCACGTACAAGTTTCAGAGAAAAAATCAGCAATCCTGATTTAATGTTATTACCAAAAGTACTGAAAGCGCACTTGGAAAATTACTTTCCATCTTTAATAATTTTTCATGGGGAAACTGCATTCGGGAAAGTTGCTCAATGTCATTTGTTTATCCCAGAATACCAGATGCGAACACGCACTTATGTATTGATGTTTGGGCAAGCAAAACATCCGGCATTTAAAGTATTGGGTAACAAGTTTCTCAACTTTGCCAGAGTTGTTGTTGAACAAGATGCAGATATTTTAGGGAAGATTTATCCAAATACTCCACAAAAAATTAAGCTGAATAATGAAGTGGGGATGGATTGGGTAAGACGCAATTTTGCTAGTTTTCCCGAAACTGTGGAACCGAATTTTTCTAAGTAATTATCGCAATATTCGCATCAAGGTTAAATGTGTAACCTTTGGTCGTAGTTTTATTTTCAGGATAATGGGCGATCGCATGGTAGTTGCATTTTAGTTGCACTCAAGCAAATTATAAAGGCGATCGCCTTTATAGCATCTGTAAATATACCATATAACTAACATCAAATAACACTTTATTGAAAAAATATATTTTTATCGCGATTATGAAGTAATTGTAAAAATTGCTGATTAAGTATATATAACTATCAAAAAAATAATTTTTATCATGTTACTATGCCTGAGGTTAATGCTTGTTTTGTCAAGTTATCAAAATCGTTAGCTTAGTTTTGGAGGTAGGAGTGCATTTTATTAAAAATAAAGATAAAAACAAGAGTACTACACTAAAGGAAAAATTAAATTTTTTCAGATTAAAAACGATAGATTTTTCTGCCGTTAGAGGTGATGTTTTAGCAGGGATGACTGTATCATTAGCATTGATTCCAGAATCTCTGGCTTTTGCTGCTATAGCTAAAGTTGAGCCAATGGTAGCTTTATATGCTTCCTTTTGTATAGCCATCGTTATTTCCCTGTTTGGTGGAAGACCGGCGATGATTTCCGCTGCAACTGGTTCCATGGCATTACTGATGACATCATTAGTAGAAAAACATGGAGTTGAGTATTTATTTGCAGCCACTATTTTAACTGGGATAGTGCAATTTCTGATGGGGGTTGGCAAGTTAAGCAAATTTTTTAGTTTTATTCCCCAATCAGTTATAGCAGGCTTTATTAATGCCCTGGGCATATTAATATTTGTAGCTCAAATTAAACAATTTGCTGGAGAACCTTGGCAAATGTATTTGATGGTAGCAGCTACATTGGCAATCATCTATCTTTTCCCTCGTATTACCAAAATTGTACCATCACCGTTAGTTGCAATTGTAATTATGACAATCGTGGCAATGGCTACAAAACTAAATGTTCGGAGAGTCGGAGATATTGGGAATATTACAGGTACGCTGCCATCGTTTCATTTGCCACATATTGACTTTTCTTTAGAAAGCTTTTGGATTATTTTGCCTTACTCATTAACGCTCTCGATAGTCGGTCTTTTAGAATCCTTATTAACAGCAGATTTACTCAATGAGTTAACAGAAACCAAGAGTTCTAAAAATCGAGAAGTCAAAGGTCAGGGGATTGCCAACATAGTCACAGGCTTTTTTGGTGGAATGGCTGGTTGTGGGATGGTTGGACAATCAATTATTAATATTAGGTCTGGAGGCAAAGGGCGTTTATCAACTTTTGTATCTGGTGCTTTTTTATTAACTTTAATATTTGTTTTTCGAGATGTCGTCAAACAGATACCGATGGCAGTATTAATTGGTATCATGATTATGGTGGCTTTTGAAACCTTTAGTTGGAAATCATTGCAACAGTTAAGAAAAATGCCGCTGAGTGATGCAATTGTGATGCCTGTAACGGTGGCGATCGCTCTCTTGACTAATGACCTTGCTCAAGGTGTTTTGATTGGCTTAATTATTAGCACTTTTATTTTCGCTTGGAAAGCAGCCCAAATCAAAGTAGTAAAATCATTGGATGAATATGGGGCGAAAATATATACAATATCGGGACAACTTTTCTTTGGTTCAATCACGAACTTTATCGAGTTCTTTAACTATGCTGAAGATCCGGACAAAGTTATTATTGACTTTCATCATGCTCATGTATGGGATCATGCCGCTGTCACTGCAATTTCTCAAGTAGTTGCTCGATATAAAAAATTAGATAAGCATGTAATTATTGTTGGGATGAACCAAGAAAGTCAGTCATTTATGAGTCAGCTAGGATCGGAAGAATTTGTGAATTGAGAATGTAGCCATTAGTCATTTAGGGTGCTGCTTTTTTGCGGTAAAAGATAAATTGCCCCAGAAATTAACGTCAAAGCAACAGAAAGCCAAAATGCAACTAGGGTAGGCATCTGCCAGACTTGAGGCAGGGGTGCTATTAAAAGTGCGATCGCTACTATCTGACTCACAGTTTTCAGCTTACCCCAAATATTCGCCCCAGTAATTGTAGTTTGATTAACTCGCCAGCCAGCGATGGCTAACTCTCGTCCTAAAATTAAAAATACTCCCCAAGCGGGAACTCGTCCTAACTCAATCAAAACCAGTAACGGTGCCAATACCAGCAATTTGTCTACCAACGGATCGAGAAATTTACCTAACTCACTAATTTGGTTAAGTTTCCGCGCTAAATAGCCATCTAACCAATCAGTCAGCGCAGCAACGAGAAAAATCGCCAAACACACCCATCTCAATTGAGGAGTAGGATCATACAAACCATAAAGCAAAAATGGTATACCCACAAGGCGGGAAAAAGTAATCCAATTTGGTAGAGTCATCTGAAGGATGAAGTATGAAAAAGGAAAGAATATACTTCAGTTTTAACTGTAATATGTGTTGTCGCGGTACGGGCAACGCACCATCAAAAATATAGGACTTACGCAAAACATAACGCGCATTAGCGGTAATTCATGAATTACCGCTACGCAAGAATGCGGGTGATTTGCGATTAATTCGCTTTCAAAGTGATTGTTACTGTTTTCGTCGTCCAGCCGCGATTTGAACTCACAACTTGTGCTTCACGGGTAGGAGGTACTTCATCAGGATCGGCACTAATAGCTTCCAAAAGTTTATCAAGTGGATCGCCACCACTTCTTGGTGTATTCTCGTCGTATTCATCGAATGATTGTTTTCTGGCTTGAATTGGTTTGTCAAGAGATGGTAATTCTAGCCAGCGAAATTTAGCCGGTTTAACTGTGGCAAATACCTTTAAAATATCTTTCCCTTCTTGATACCCCTCTGGCAGTTTGAATTTCAAGGGAATCAATTCTTCTTGTCCGGGAGCAAAAGGTGCAAAAGATGCCCCATCTTCTAATATGTCAAGTTGAGAAATAGCCCAATCTGACTGAAGATCCATGACGACAACATTCAGCTCTTTGTCAGACTCATTCTTGATATATAAAAACGTATTTTCTCCACTTTGCAATGTTTGCTTAGTAGAGTCAGCTAATGGCTTTTTGTCTCTGTCAGTTAACTGAACTACCAACTTGTTAGTTAAAACTGAAAGATTATCAAGTTCTTGGGCAGCCTGGTATTTAGTTAGATGAACTAAGCGTTTAACTACGTTTTCCGCAGCATCAGAATCGCTTACTAACAGCGGTGGTCGTAAATTAGGAAATGGCGTACCGTTGCGATCGCATATTTCATACTCACCCGAAGTATTAATCGCTACTTGATAATGTTCACCTTCAGATGCTAATTCTATCCAACCTTTGCCACTTCTCTTAATTGCAGTTTTGACTGCTGCCAGTGCATCGGTTTGAATTTTCAGCAATTCTGCCTGATTCGTGTTCTCAAACAGACGAACTCGCCGCACAAGTGCGATCGCAGCTGATAACATGATTGCTGGAGATCCTTGCTCAATATCTCCACGCAGCGAATCTGGGTCAATCACTGCCCAAGCGTCTGCGGGGGTAATATCTGCCGTAATTTGGGCGATGGCTAATGGCTTGTTTTTCTCGCTAAAATCTGTTGTACCTGGTGCATAAATGGCAAATTTTGCCCCTTCACCGAGTCCCTGAGCGGTACCAGCATCTAATTGCACCCGATTTCTCGCATTATCTACCTTGAGAACATTTACTGTATAATGTACATTTGCATAACTTCTGCCAAAAACTTGACGTTCAGCCTCACCAAATAGCATCGGTGTTTGGGTTTGAAATTGACTTTGGACTTTGGCGTAAATGCGATCGTAAAGTGACTTATACGTCAAGTCTGGACTCGGATTATTTAAAGTATCTAGCATCCAATAGGTAAGCGCTCCATTACTCTCCCTACCATTGAATACAGACTCATAAGCATACTCCGAAGGGCGACAAGCTGCTAACAAAACATAATCTCGCGATTCCGGAAGCCAATCACCTGCATTAGCTTTACGGGCTGTTCCCCCTGTAATCTCAAGCCAATTTTCGATCAATTCCTCACGGGATGCTACTAAGCTGTCTGTAGGTCGTGATGTCGTGTCTGATTCTCCTTCCAATCCTCGAATTGCCGTATCCCCTCGCGTGGTACCTCCAGAATGACAGCTATCAAATACGACTGTCACAACTAACCCCTTATTCACCATCTTTTTCAGGAGTGTTGCAATCTCAACGTCTCGAAGATAGCGTTCGTTTGTTTTGACAATATCCATCGGTACAAGCGCTTCATCAGGTTGTCCGATGCCCTTTAATTCTGGATAGATTGTTTTTGCACGCCCCCCATGACCAGAATAATGAATATAAACTTGGTCATCTTTTTGAGCTATCTCAGTAATAGAGTGAAACTTGGCTACGATATTTTCGTAAGTAGGCAATTGGTCTTGAGGTTCCGTAGCACCGGTATTAGAAGATGTCAGCTTAAAAATTTGCTTCGGTTTCTGCGTCTTTTTGAGGTAATCCTCTACCCGATTAACATCGCGTACACATCCTCCAAGACTCGCATATGAACTTCCGTCTGGCAATTGACCTGGTAGGTAGTAGTCAATACCAATCAGTAATGCGTATAAGTTGGGTATTTGAGTTGTTGGTTCGGTCATATTCCCTTTCTCATCTGTTCTACCTTTAAATTTCTACAAGCTCGTTTTCCGAATTACGGAATTTTGAAAGACAATATCCCCGACTTCTTTAAGAAGTCGGGGATATGAAGCTCAAGTCTCGTTTATGTTGAATATAGCGATTCCCATATTCATGAGGTACAGAATATTGAATTAACCGCAGATGAAGATAGATAAACGCCGATGAACGCAGATAAATTTGTACTTTATTAGACTGGTAAACACTATATACATCTGGTAGAAATTAATTATCCGTTGCCCAAAATCCTTTTAGAGACTACCAAGTGCTACGTCTCTACGTATGACTGTGGAGATGTTGAATATTGGTAAATTATGAGTGATGCTAAATCCTGATTTATCACTTTTAAGTTTTAATTCAAAACTGCCTTAAGAGCTTCATCTACTTGATTTAAAGAATCTATTGCTTTTTCAATCAGTTTATCTTGTTGTTTTTCTGAATCAGTTTCAACAGCATCGTGGAAAGCTTGTATCGCATATTCTATTTTGTTTGCACTATCACCCATTCCCCCCTTTTTCAAAGCAGTGGCGGCATTTTTTAAATGCTCCATAGCTGTGTCGAAATACTCTGCTGCATCTTCATTACTTTCAGCCTCAGCAGCGTTATTCATTGCTTCTAAAGCTGAATCAAGATTTTCGTCAGCATCTTTGGCATACTTGGTTTTAATGTCAGCAAGTAATGTTGAAGAAGTGGAGTGAGATTGATTTATGCTAACACTTGCTGCTGTTGCTGGATTGGCAGACAAAAAAAATGCGTAGTTTACCACCGCAGGCATCGCTATATTCGATAGCAAAAATATTCCTAATATTTTTTTGATTTTCATTATTCTAAACTCCGGTTTTTATTGAGATAAATTCATGCCAATTTCTCTAACTTTCTGTAATAAAGCTTATTTGCTTTACTTTTAGAAACTTCTACAACTTGGCATAATTATTCTTTTATCGTCAATATAAAAAAAGTAGTTTATCGACTTTTTATATTTGTTATGTTTGTTCTGCAAATATACGGATATAACATTCGTAGTTAAGAATTGAGCGCTGAAGCGCTCACTACGAATATTAAAAAAGGATAGGTAATTTACCTATCCCAAAAATAATCTATTTAGTAGAGACGTTCCGATGGAACGTCTTTATGTGGAACGTCTTGATTAAGTTCCAGAAGTCCAAGAGTTGATGTACTCATCTTGGTCTGCGGTGAGGGTATCAATTTGAATTCCCATCGCTTGCAATTTCAACAAGGCAATGTTTTTATCGACTTCGACAGGAATTGAGTGTAAACCAGCTTGTAGCTTACCTTTATTGGTAACGAGATATTCAGCAGCTAAAGCTTGGTTAGCAAAGCTCATATCCATTACAGCACTGGGGTGTCCTTCAGCAGCAGCAAGGTTGATTAAGCGTCCTTCACCAAGAACGACGATTGATTTGCCGCTATGTAGGCGATATTCTTGAGTGAAAGGACGGACAGTCTTAACTTCCGTTGCTTTTTCACCCAAGGTTTTCAGGTCAATTTCCAAATCGAAGTGACCGGAGTTACAAACAATTGCGCCATCTTTCATGACGTCGAAATGTTCGCCGCGAATGACGTGTTTGTTACCAGTAACTGTGATAAACAAATCGCCGGCGGATGCAGCTTCCGCCATTGGTAGGACGCGGAAACCATCCATTACGGCTTCAATTGCTCTGATGGGGTCAATTTCGGTGACAATTACGTTAGCACCGAGTCCGCGAGCGCGGAGTGCGGTTCCTTTGCCACACCAGCCGTAACCAACTACGACAATGTTTTTACCAGCAAGCAGAACGTTGGTGGCACGGATAATACCGTCTAGGGTTGATTGACCTGTACCGTAGCGGTTGTCAAAGAAGTGCTTGGTGTCAGCATCGTTGACGTTCATCGCGGGGAATGTTAGCACACCGTCACGGAACATGGCACGTAAGCGCACGATTCCGGTTGTGGTTTCTTCGGTGGTGCCAATCAAGTCAGCAATTTGATGTGGACGTTGTTGAATTAAGGTTGCAACTACATCAGAACCGTCATCAATAATGATGTTAGGACGGTGATCTAAGGCTATTTGGACGTGACGGTGATAAGTGTCGTTATCTTCACCTTTGATGGCAAAGACGGGAATATCGTAATCGGCGACGAGACATGCGGCTACGTCATCTTGAGTTGAAAGGGGATTGCTAGCAATCAGGACGGCATCTGCACCACCTGCTTTGAGAGCGATCGCCAAATGCGCTGTTTCTGTGGTTACGTGGCAGCAAGCTGAAATCCGAATTCCTGCGAAGGGTTTCTCAAGGGCGAAGCGATCGCGAATTTGTCGCAATACTGGCATTTCGCGTCCAGCCCATTCTATGCGTTGTCTTCCCAAGGGAGCTAGGGCGAGGTCTTTAACCTCGTGCTTTAATCGGGGAGAAGTTGCGGTCATCAAAATTTCCTCAAAAGTGTAAAAAACCTACGCAATACTCTACGTACTTTAATAGAGTATTCCATAACTAGCTATGCTTGTTTAATTTTAACCAACTAATCAAGGTTTCTTTGCACTAGCTTGACGTTTGAGGGGAATAATGTCAACTTTATTTACTTTTTCTTTGCGTTAACTTTATGTTTCATCATGGGGCATAGGGCATTGGGCATGGGGCAATGGTAATAATTCTTTTTCTAGTCCCCAGTACCTAGTCAGCGTCATCTGTCTACGGATAGATGAAATATTTTTTTTATAAAGATTTGTCAAAACTTAATTTTAGACAGGTACATTTACCCAAACTGATTTTGCACGATCAGTAAACCAATCGGCTCAATACCTAATTATTCTGGGATGATGTATTAAAAACAATTCAAATACTAGCGATCGCTCGATGCCTAACCCGAATACCAATGCCCAAAAAACTCAAATCATTGAGGTGCTAAAGCAGGATTATTTTCCTATGATCCCTCAACTTCAGCAAAATTGGACACCAGTTCAGCATGAAAAAAATCGTTTGAGCCGTTCTTTGGCAGCATTTGCGATCGCAAATCTTGCTGATGTTGCTCCTAGTCAAGCTGCTAACTCAATTATCAATGGGGAAAATGATAATGGGATTGACGCAGTTTATTTTGATCGGATTCAAAACTTCCTGTGGTTGGTGCAGGCTAAGGCAGGGAAAGCGCCAGACATGGGTGATAATAAAAAATTTTGTGATGGAATTCGGGATCTAGTACATAGACGGTTTCAAAAATTTAATGAGGGCTTTTCCCGGTTACAGCAAGATGTTGAGGATGCTTTAGACGCGAATACGCTAAAAATAGTTGGCTGTAATGTATATCTGGATGGAAGCCTTGGCTCTCACGTAATCAAGGATCTCGATCAGCTAAGGGATGAACTGAATAAGTTTGATCCACGCTTTGAGTGGCAGGATCTCAATATTAGCCAGACTTATGCTTGGCTTACAGCAAAACAAGCGATCGCACCTGTTAATGTTGTCTTGACCTTAGAAAAATGGCATTGTTTAGATCAGCCGCGTAGGGCTTTTTATGGATTAGTTAAAGCTTCTGAACTTGCATCTTTATATCAAAAGCATAATAAGTCATTATTTGAGCAAAATATTCGTTATTACCTGGGTACGCAGGATGTTAACTTAGCAATTGCTGAAACTGTGAAAGAACAACCATCTGAACTTTTTTATCTCAATAATGGATTAACAATTACTTGTACAAACATTAGTTTGCCACCTGGACATAATCAGGAATCAACTAGATTTACTTTAGAGGGTTTCTCTATAGTTAATGGAGCGCAGACGGTGGGTTCTATCGCATCTGTATTTAATACTAATAGCTCAATATCTGCTGATGCAAAATTATTAGTAACAATCATCGAAGTAGGAACAAAATCTGATAAAATAGGAGTAGAAATTACTAAAGCAAGAAATACACAAAATGCTGTCCGTGATATTTATTTTGCAGCTTTAGATACTAATCAAGAACGTTTGCGGCAGGAATGTATGGTATCAAATATTGCGTATCAATATCGCCCATCAGCAGATAATCAGGATGCTATTACTATTGAACAAGCGGCGATCGCACTTGCTTGTTTTAGCGGTGATACAGAAATAATTGTTGCAGCAAAGAAAGATATTAGCCAGTTGTATAAACGTTATTATTCAAAACTTTTTAGCAATGATATTTCAGGAATTATACTTTGTCGCTACGTTCGTATCTTTGAATATCTTGATCAAATTTTTGAAAATTCTCGAAAAGCAGAAACAGAAACTCGGCGTAAAAATTTTTATCAACATGGTAGATTTTTTATATTTGATATTTTATCAAGACGCTATAAATCTTTAATTAATAAGCAAGAATTTAATTTATCTCAAAATGACATGACGGAGCTTTCCAGAATTGGTATAGAACTTGCTGAGTTAATTTATACTATCGCTAAATCTCAATTTGCTACTGATGAAAAAGGATATCTTGCTATTTTTAGGAGTTTAACGGATGTTAAAGTTTTAACTAGTGCAGTAATGCAAGAGTTAGCCAACAGTGATAATCAATCTAAAAATAATAATTTACCTACAGTTTAAATTTTAATATTTAATATTTAATATTTGAGATAGAAGCTAAATTAATTATGTCTAAAAAGCAGAGACTTGAACTTACATGGATTGGTAAGGAAATTCGCCCCAAATTAGAGCCGCGAATTTTGTTGGAGGATGCTGATAAGTCTTATCATGCTGCACATCGAGTCAGTGAAAATGATATTTTTGATAATCGCTTGATTTTTGGGGATAATTTGTTAGCTCTCAAGGCTTTAGAGTCTGAGTTTACAGGAAAAGTTAAATGTATCTTCATTGATCCTCCCTACAATACTGGTTCAGCTTTTGAACATTATGATGATGGGGTTGAACATTCTATCTGGCTCGGCTTAATGAGGGATCGTCTAGAAATTTTGCGTAACTTATTATCGGAAGATGGTTCGTTGTGGATCACGATTGATGATAATGAAGCACATTATTTAAAAGTGATGTGTGATGAAATTTTTGGACGTGGAAACTTTGTCTCAACTGTTGTGTGGCAGAAAAAATATGCACCAAAATCTGATTCTAAATTCTTTTCGGAATCACATGATTTTATCTTAGTAATAGCGAAAGATATTTCTCGTTTTATGCTAAGGCGTTTGGCAAAGACTGAAAAACAGACTGGTAGATATACGAACAGAGATAATGATCCTAGAGGTGCATGGAAGGCTAGTGATGTATTGCGGAGTGAAGTACGTGATTATGCTATCTTTCCTGTTCGACTTCCTTCTGGTCGTGAGGTTTTGCCACCTTCAGGAACAAGTTGGCGTTATACAAAAGAGAAGTTTGACGAGTTAATTGCCGATAACCGCATCTGGTTCGGCATAAATGGAGATGCACGTCCAGCCTACAAACGATTTCTATCAGAAGTGACTGATACTATTCCAAGTACAACGATTTGGACTTACGATGAGGTGGGGCATAATGATGAGGCTAAAAAAGAGATGCGAGGTCTATTCGTTAATGATCTCTTTGCCACACCAAAACCAGAAAGGTTGTTAGAACGCATTATAGAACTTGCCACTAATCCCAATGATCTAGTTCTCGATTCCTTCGCAGGTTCTGGAACAACAGGCGCAGTAGCCCACAAAATGGGAAGACGCTGGATCATGATTGAACTAGGCGAACATTGTCATACACATATTATTCCCAGACTCAAAAAAGTGATTGATGGTGAAGATGAAGGCGGCATTACGCAAGCAGTAAAATGGAAAGGTGGCGGCGGGTTTCGTTACTATCATCTTGCGCCATCACTGTTAGAAAAAGATAAATGGGATAATTGGATTATCAATAAAACTTACAACTCAGCCATGTTAGCCGAAGCTCTATGTAAAATTGAAGGCTTCACATACTCACCATCAGATACCTTCTACTGGCAACATGGTTACTCCACCGAACGTGATTTTATTTATGTCACGACACAAAATCTCAGTCACGAACAATTATCTAAACTTGCCGATGAAGTAGGACAAGAACGCACCCTACTGGTTTTATGTAGCGCCTTTCGTGGCAAAGCCGATATATTCCCAAATCTTACCATCAAAAAAATTCCTAAACAAATACTTGCACGATGTGAATGGGGACACGATGATTACAGCCTCAAAATTGAAAACCTTCCTAAAGCGCCCCAAAAAATCGGACAACTATCACTATTTGACATGGAAAACCTATAATGAATCAATTTGTTAATAACATTGCTAATCGTCTCAGCTTACGTCATCCCCAACGGGAATCATTAGAAATTCTAGATCGCATTTGTGAACTATTGCCCATTAAAGAACAAACAGATATAGAAACAAGTCTAGCCGCCATTAAAACTGAATTTCTAAACGTTACTGACTTCGAGCGCGAATTTCCCTCACTATGTTTTGCACTAGCAACAGGTGTTGGTAAAACGCGACTAATGGGGGCTTTTATCAGTTACCTAAACCAAGCTCATGGCATTAAAAACTTCTTTGTTTTAGCGCCTAATTTAACCATTTATAAAAAACTAATTAATGATTTCACTCCTAACACATCAAAGTATGTATTTACAGGTATTTCTGAATTTGCGATCAATCCACCAGAAATCATCACAGGTGATAACTACGAAAAGTCATCCATCATTACTGATTTTACCCATTGCAAAATCAATATTTTTAATATCTCAAAAATTAACTCTGAAGTGCGCGGTGGCAAAATCCCAAAAATCAAGCGATTATCCGAATATATTGGCGAAAGCTATTTTGATTATCTATCCGAGTTAAAAGACCTAGTAATCTTAATGGATGAATCCCACCGCTATCGAGCCTCAGCAGGGATTCGAGCAATTAACGAATTAAAACCATTAATGGGTTTAGAACTAACAGCCACACCCTCTGTTGAAACCAGTAAAAAACCGATATATTTTAAAAATGTTATTTATGAGTATTCTTTGGGACGGGCAATCATAGATGGGTTTGTTAAAGATCCTGCCGTCGTCACCCGCAAAGACTTTAATCCTGCGTCCTTGTCACCAGGAGAAATCGAGCGAATAAAGCTAGAAGATGGAATCTATCTGCACGAAAATATTAAAGCTGAATTAGAAGCATATAGCCTCCAAGCTGAAAAGCCAATTGTCAAACCATTTATGCTTGTCATTGCCCGTGACACTACCCATGCAACACAACTTGTAGAACTGATTAAATCTGATGAATTTTCAGAAGGTTATTACAAAGATAAAGTTATTCAAGTTGATTCCAGTAAAACAGGCGCTCAAGAAGATGAAATGGTAGAGCGATTGCTCAAAGTAGAACATCCAGATGAACCAACTGAGATAGTTATTCATGTGAATATGCTCAAAGAAGGCTGGGATGTTACTAATCTTTATACAATCGTCCCGTTAAGAGCCGCAAATTCGAGAATCTTGATCGAACAATCAATTGGACGAGGATTACGTTTACCTTATGGTAAGCGCACAGGCGTAACTATTGTAGATCGCCTTAATATTATTGCTCATGATAAGTTTCAAGAAATTGTCGAAGAAGCAAAACGCCCAGAATCACAAATTAGATTACAACAAATTATCCTCACACCTGAAGATTTACAACAAAGAACAGAAACGGTAGTTTCCCAGTCGAAGCTAGCTCAAAATTTAGGAATTCCCACTGAACAAACTATAAACTTACCCGAAACAGAAATTAAAGATAGTCAACCACCGATATTTGAATCGGTAATAGAACAAAAAATCGCACAGCTTACTTACCAAGAAATTCAGAAGCTTGAGAATCACCCTGAAGAAGTACCAACCACAGCATACCTTTCCTCACCAAAAGTTCAGGCAATAGTGCGTGAAGCAGTGACTAGAGAATATCAGCCTGAACAACTGGAAATTGAAGGCGTAATTTCACCACCAAATATTGAAGCGATTGTTGCTAAGACAACTAATTTAGTAATTCAGCAAACTATTGACATTCCCCGAATTATTGTTATTCCTAAAGGAGATGTGCGATCTGGTTTCAGGTCTTTTGCCCTAGATATAACAGGCTTAAATTATCCCGTTCCATCCAAAGAGAAATTATATATTCAATCTCTGGCAACTAATGACTCTGCATCCCTAGAAATTAAAAAAGTAAACTTTCAAGAGTCTCGGCTAGAAAACTATATTGTCAACAGTTTAGTTAACTTTGATGATATTTCCTATGACGAACACGCCGATTTGCTCTATGACCTAGCTGGTCAAGTAGTAAGTTATTATCTTACCCAATTCTCTGAGGATGATGTACATAGTATTTTACGTTATTACCAACGTGAAATCGCCAATGCTGTCCATAGCCAAATGCAAAAACATTTTTGGGAAGAAACATCGGGTTACGAAGTCAAAATCAGTAAAGGTTTTACAACCCTAAAAGATAGCGCCTACACCACAAATGCGAATGAATGCCTCGATTATCGGTATTCGCCACCAGATAAAAGCAATATGTCCAAATACCTGTTTACAGGCTTCTCTAAATGCCTTTATCCAGAACAGAAGTTTCAATCCGAAGGCGAGAGGGTGTTATCTATAATTTTAGAACGAGATGCAATTAAATGGTTTAAACCTGCAAGAGGACAATTTCAGCTTTATTACAAATGGCATGGGGATTACCTAGAATATCAACCCGATTTTGTCGCTGAGACAGAAGAAGTTATCTATATGCTTGAACCCAAAAATCGAGATGAGCTAGACGATCCTCAAGTGCTTGCCAAAAAGGAAGCAGCAGTAAAATGGTGTCAAAATGCTTCTGACTATATGCTAAAGCACGGTGGGAAACCTTGGGTTTACGTTTTGATTCCCCATGATGCGATCGCTGAAAATATGACACTCAAAGGTTTAGGCGATCGCTTCAAGACAAACGGTAATGCGTAAGTCCTGGGTATAACCACTATCACTATCTACTTCCAAATCTGTGGGCAAAACAGTACAAAAGTACTATAATATATATAGCGTCCACGAAGCCTGGTGAAGTGCGATTGGGACTCTCTGACAGCCTTCATGTGAAGTTTGACTCAAGGGTTTGTTTTATGATTAAACACTATATTCTCAGCCTGAATCCAACTGCGAAGCACGACTGGGATCGTTGTATTGTACGTGATCCGCTGACTGCCAAACGTCCGGACATTGCCAAATTAATTGCGGAAGCGGTTGGTGCAGATACAGGCAGTTATTTGGTGAGTGTGAATATCCAAGTTCAAGTATTAGAGCAAGCTGCCGTGTCTCATGGTGAACAGCTATCACTGAATATTAGCGAAGTGAATGTTCCGTCTCAACTGAGGGAAGTCGCGTAGTTAACAAGGGTCAAAAGTCAAAAGATTTGTATTATCGGCTTTTTCAACATTTGTAATGGTTCGTTTATTTCCGCTGTGCTATAATAGGGGGTAAATTATTTTGATGTTGCAACTGAGTCATTATCCATCTGCGATCGCTCAAGCTGCCCAACGAGTGAATGAAGTAGACTCTCAGTTGATGGCAGTTCAGCACCAAATTAATCGATTTGAAGGCAATGCCGATCGCATTTCTGCTTTTGAATTTGATTTGAAGAATGATGCTCAACGCAAAGCACGTCGCTTTGAAGTGTTGTTGGTGAATCAGGAATATCAAAAGTCAATGGATACCCTGATTAGATTAACGGCAGAAAAACAAAATGCGATCGCTCATTTAGAATATCTCCGCAACCAGTTTAGTGTCGCTAAATTAGAAGCGAGATTAGCCATAGTTCAACAACTCAACGATTTTGAAGCTCGCGAATTAGTAGGTTTGTAATTACGTAGTGAGCGGTTCACCGCTCAATTCCAATACTTTCAAGCCCTAGATAGACATCGGTTGTGAAAAACAATGTAGAGACGTAGCATTGCTACGTCTCTACAAGGGTTTTGAATAACGCATACAGCATATTTCAGGTTTAGGAGGTACATGCATAAAACCCAAAACCCGCTCTGAGACGTTCCGGCGGAACGTCTCTACGTGTATTCAATAAAAACGCAATCTGCTGTATTTAAATTCGGTCGATGTTTATTCAATCCGCGTTATTTACACTCATAGGACTTACGCATTTTGACGAAAAACTGTCATTCTGAACGGAGCGTAAGCGTAGTGAAGAATCTCAGAGATACTTCGCTACACTTCGTTTCGCTCAGTATGACAAAAATATCTTGCGTAAGTCCTGACTCAAAACTATTTCTGCAATCTTGTCTAATTTTTTTGATGAAAATTACGCTCAAGCAATTCCGCAATTTGCTGATTAATAATTGTGACATCAAAACGTTGACTTGCAGTAATTCGCGCATTATTAGCTATAAACGCTGTCTTTTCTGGTTCTTGAAGACAAGCGGTAATTACTTGTGCAAGTTCTTGAGGTTTTCCTGGTGTTGCTAAAAAACCATTGATATTGTGTTCTACTAATTCAATTGCACCACCAGATGCAGCGGCAACTACAGGTGTTCCACATAGCATCGCTTCAACAATCACTCTACCAAAAGGTTCTGGAGAAATAGAGGTATGTGCTACCAAGTCACAAGCTGACATTAATTGAGGAATATCGGAACGAAAGCCTAAAAATTTGACTCTTTTTTCTAGTCCTAAATTTGTTACCTGATTATGTAAACTTTCAACATAATCTTGTTCACCAAATAGTGCATCACCAACTAAAAGTACTGTGACTTCTTCAGGACATTTAGCAAGTGCTTCAATTAAAATATGCTGCCCTTTCCAAGGTGCAAGACGGCTAAAATGTCCCACTACAAATTGTCCTTCTAAACTTAATTCTTGCCGTAATTGCTTAACATCAGACTCAGAAATTAGATAATTTTTGGAATCAAAGCCGTTATAAACTATTTCCGTAAGCTTTGCGCGTCCTCCCGCTTTGACAAAAGCTGTTTTGCTAGCTTGAGAATTGGCAATTATTAATGATGCAAGATTAGCGCAAGTTACAGCAATACGACGGTTCGTTTTACTAAAATGCTCCTCTGAAAGAATATCATGCAAATGATATACTAAAGGACGACGGCTGAGAAAACTAGCGATCGCACCTACAACTAACGCTTTTTGTGTATTGGCGTAAATTAAATCATATTCACGGGCGATTTTAGCTACTTTAGTAATTATCGGCACAAGTTGTCCTAAACTACCTAAACCTTGTGCCAAGCTGCTTTCTTTGCGAACTTGTATTGCTTGAGTTGCCAAAACTTCTACGGGAATTTTATTTTGAATAAGTAAATCTTTGAATGAACCATCTGCAAATAAGCCTACCATACAGCGATCGCTATAAGGTTTGGCAATATCTATCAAGCATAATTCTGCACCACCAGGTTTACCACTTTGGTCTAAAAAGAGAATTTTCATAATTATGTTTACACCTCTTTAGGCTAAAAGAATTGAGCGCACTTGCTGGGCAATTTTCTGCCAATCGAAGTTTGTAACAGCGTAATTGCGACAGTCTTCTCGTGAAGGTACTGGGATTTTTTTTAGTAATACTTCTTCTAATTTTTCGGCAATAGCTGACACTTCGATGGAATCAGTAATTAATTGTGGTGAAAAGGGTTCTAAAATTTCTGGCATTCCACCAACAGGAGTACACACAACTGGAGTGCCACAAGCTAAAGATTCAACTATTGCTAATCCAAACCCTTCAAAAGATTGACTAGGCATTATACTTAAATCGGCAGCTTGATAAGCTATTGGCAATTGGTCATCAGGTAAAAAGCCTAAAAATTTAACGTGGTCGTTGAGTCCTAATTCTGCCGTTTGTTGTTTAAGTGCGTCTTCTAATAGTCCACGACCACCAATCGCTAGCCAAACGTCAGGAATTCTCGGTTTTATTGTGGCGATCGCTATCAACAATTTGTCAAGTCCAACGCGATTTACTAACCGACGGGATGTAAATATGATTGGACGATCCTGGGACCAGCCTAACTTGCTGCGAGCATCTTGAGGTGATAGATTTGCTTGAAACTGGTTAATATCAACTCCACCAGGAATTATGTTAATTTTGTGAGCGGGTACGTGATATTCTTGATGTAAGATATTGCCAAATGCTTTGCTAAGAACGATGAAGCGATCGCAACGATCATAAACTCTTTTTTCTATCAGCCGCTGCTTGAGAAAAGCGTCAATTTTATTAATTCCTTCCTCATAACTTTCAGATGCCCAAGGTCCATGAAAGTTAAAAGTAATTGGCACTGACTTTGGCAAAAGATCCAAAATAGGAGAGCTATACAATGCAAAATGTAAATTAATTGCATCTGGTGTGCCTACCCGAGTTTTTTGAAAATTAGTACGAATAGACCACAGACGTTGCCAAATTCGAGTATCTGGAGAAGCTAAGTTAGTCAACTTTATCGGCAAATTTTCTTCAGCTTCTGGCAACCCAATGCCACATAATTCTACCTTGTCTTCATTCGCTGCTAATTGTTTTGTTAGTTCATAAATATACCTCTCCAACCCTCCTGGTGTTTTGGGAAACCAACCTGTTCCTACGGTCAGAATAGATGCTGTTTCATTTAGATGGTCTTTTTTATTGCTTGGCATAAATATTTAACCTCATATTTACTCATAATAAATTAATTTGCTTTCTCATCCAACTTCAATGGTTTTTTGAGATTGCCGATTAATAGACATGCTTTATATTTATATTCTGCCATTTTACCCAATATCAGTACTCTACTTATTGGTACACTTCAAGCAAAACCATCTATATCAGGAAAATTCATCTACTAGGATATCAATACATTTTTATACTTGAAAAGTTAAAATCCTATTTTGGATAAGCAAGAAAATACCCCAACTATCCTAAATTTTGTGTTATTATCTGCCAGGGTTTGCTGTTAACTACTTATATCAATTTGCATTATTCTAACCTTTAATAAATATTTACAACGAAAATGTAAATATCGCTACTTTTAATTGCAAGGCTTTAACTTAGGATAAGCAATGCGTTTATGATGAAATTGCTGCCAAACTTCTACAAAAATTTTGGCAATTTGTGACATTTCCTCTCGTGTTAAACCTGAATCTAGGAGTTGATTATCTTGCCATCTCGCACGGAGGATATTGTTAAGCATTGATAAGGCTTGTTCTGGTGTGGCATCTTTAAGCGATCGCAGCGCTGCTTCGCAAGAATCTGCTAACATCACAATTGCTGTTTCCCGCGACTGAGGAATCGGTCCATCGTAGCGAAAATCTGCTTCATTTACTGTTAAACTTGGATCTTCTTTTGCCATTTGCTGGGCTTGGTGATAAAAATAAGCAATCAACATTGTTCCCTGATGTTCGGGAATAAAAGCTTTAATTGCTGTAGGTAAACTGTGTTTTCGTGCCATCACCAACCCCTCACTGACATGTTTTTTGATAATTTTCGCACTTTTCCAAGGGTCGTTAATTTCCGTATCGTGTTTATTTGGTCCCCCCATTTGATTTTCAATAAATCCTAGAGGGTCATGCATTTTTCCAATATCATGGTATAATGTGCCGGCTCTCACCAATTCGACATTGCATTTGAGGTGTTTGGCAGCAGTTTCGGCAAGGGTAGCCACAAATAAGGTATGCTGAAAAGTCCCAGGGGTTTTCGTCGCGAGTTGTTTTAATAAAGAACGGTTAGGATTTGCCAGTTCTGCTAAACGAATCGGGGTGACTAAATCAAAGAGTTTTTCTAAATAAGGACTTAAGCCCAAGGCAATAATACTCCAAACTAAGCCGGATAAAGCAAAGAATCCGGCTTCTCTAAGTACGATGTACCAGCCTGAGCCAAATGCAGCACCGATTAAGAGCTTTAATATCAGATAAACGCCACCTTGAGTAAAGGCAACAGCGACGCTAAGAAGTGCAAGTTCCTCACGAGAGCGCAGACGTTTGGCGATACAACTACCAAGTATTCCCCCAGCAGCACCACTCCAAAGCACAATCCTACTGATTTCCAAGCTAAATGGTAATTGTAAAGCCAGCAATCCGATAACTGTTATACCTAAATTAGCTCCGTAGAAGCTACCCAACAATAAACCAATGGCGCTCCAAGTTGTATAAGGTGTACCGATTAGCACTCCAGGCACACTTATAGTCAGTAACAATATTAACAGGCGATCGCGTTGCCGTGTTTTTGTTTTAATTCGCCGTTCCACCAAAGCAAAAATGCCAATAGATACGCAAACATTGCCTGCCAGCTTCGTCAAACCCAGCCAATTAATCTCCCGACGGACTAAATGATAATGGTCTAGCACCTCAAAGTCCCAAGGAGTAATCGTCTCTCCTTTTTTGACAATTACCTCACCTCGCCGCATTGACACAATTACAGATTTTACACCAGCAGCAGCTTGTGCGCCATTGTGTTTGCTTTGTTCTTCATCTTTCTTTAGATTCGGTTGGAGTACAAAGAGCAAAAGTTTCGTAGCTAAAGGCTCGGCTTCTTGTGCTACTGATGTCTGCACTTGTAGCCTCACGGCATCTTGTAAAATATTTGGTGGTAGTCCCAGTGGGATACCTTGGGCAAGAATCCGCTCTGCACTTTGTTGAATTCCCCTTTCTGTTTTTCCCCAGTCCTGATCTGACAAGTTTAAAATCAAACTGTCATTATATACTGTTTCCGGGTTGAGAGCGTTAAGTTGTAACAGTTTGGAGTTTGCCTGAGCGTATGCTTTACGGACTTGGGAGATTTGAGCGGTGAGTGAGGACAAGTTTTGCTGTGAAGTTGTCAAGCGGTAAGTTTCTAATTCTGCCACTGCTTGAGCAAAGTCAGGTTTTTGGGAAATATTATTAAGTTTTGCGTTGAGAGCCTGTATGGGCGTTGTATTTTTTTGCTCTAATGAATCACCATTAATTACGGTAATTTGACTGCTTTGCTTTTGAGTCTCAAGTGCAAACTTCGGCTGTGTGTTCCTATTCTCTAAGGCTTTTAGCAGCGTTTGCCATTCAGAATTAGAACAAGAACGCAGATAACGCTGGGTAGAAAGGGGTAAAACTAAAGTATCAAAAAAAGGAAAATATCCGGCAGTTGCACGAATTTCGTTACCCGTATCCAGAAATTGTTGCAAATCTTTAAGGATTTTTTCGTTAACTTGTGCATCAACCATTAAGACTGATAGGGAACTTTTAGTAGCGGATGAGCGCTGTTCCTCGGTTTTTTTCTTATCTTCGATGTTGTCTGAGTAGGGAGCTTTCATCGTTTGTTCTGCGATAGTCCCTGCTTTCAGCTTTGTTGTGTTGTATAATTTATGCCCCATCACGCCTGTGAGGGAGACTAATGCGATCGCAAAAATAACCGGGGTACGCTGGTGAAAATAGCCCAATCTGTTTACACAAGTGCCTCTGTGAGTTTTATACGCTGCCATCGATCTCGAAGTTCTTAGTTTTTGCCGATCGCATTTATCGCTTGTTTTGGATAAATCCAGGAGAAAATCATTGATGGCACCTCTTAATTGTCCTTTATGGCGTAACGTCTTGTAACGTCGCCTGAAGTGGGTCAATTTCTCGGTCATGGACTGAAAAAATGGCTGCATTTTCATTACCTATGACCGCAATTACTTACTTTGATAGCTAAAAACAAGATGCCCTGACATTCATGCGATCGCAATTTTCTATCAATGGAAACTTCACTTGCCATACTCAAATTGAAGCCGATTTGCCACAATGGCTACCTAAAGAATAAGCTTTAGCGTTTCACGTACAGTACCTATATAAAATATCACTAAATTTTTCAGGTTGGGGGAATTTGAAGAGGGTAGATTTTCCGTGCCGATAAAGGCATAACCCTAAGTAATGAGTCATAGTTAATATACGATAATTAATTTAAAGTTTTCTTAAGCGAATATCAGTATTGTTATTTGGGTACTTCTGGAGGGATGACTGTGAGAGAGCAAAAGTTTTCAGACATTGAGGTGGAAGAAACTTCGGAATTCGAGGATGCTGAATTTGAGGAAGAAGGGGTTAGTAGGCGATCGCGTCCTTGGCTATTACCGCTATTGTTGGGTACTACTTTGGGAATAGCGATCGCTTTCGGGGGAATCCATTTATTAGCTAATCGTTCGGCTGGTCAACAAAATCCGGTAGCTAAACCTGCCGCAAGTACGGGAGCATCCATGACAGTCACCGTCGCTCCGGTTGAAACTACTCGTGTCGCCCGTACCCTAAATACTACAGGTACTATAACAGCACGAGATTTAATTCCGGTATTACCACTAACAAATGGCTTGCAAGTCAAACAGGTTTTAGTAAAAGAAGGAGATTCGGTTAAACAAGGTCAAGTTTTGGCAATTCTGGATGATTCAATATTGCAAGACCAAATTCGTCAAGCAAGAGCTGATGTGGAATCAAAGCAGGCAAATGTCGGTTCTCAAGAAGCGCAGCTAGCATCAAAACAGGCAGATGTAGCCACTAGTCAAGCAACTGTGGCATCAAATCAGGCGATCGTCCAGCAAAGACAAGCAGATTTGGCTCAAGCTAAGGCAAGGTTGGAAGAAGGTACACAGAATCTCCGAAGTTATCAACAATTATCAAATGCAGGTGCAATTAGCAAACAAGAACTCTTGACTCGGACAACAACTGTAGCCACAGCAACACAAGCTGTGCGTCTTGCGGAAGCAAACATCAGAAGTGCCGAAGAAAATGTCAAGAGCGCTCAAGCTGGTGTTATATCTGCCCAAGCAAATGTCAACATTGCTCAAGCTAATATAAACAGCGCCCAAGCTGCGGTCAAGAGTAGTAATGCTCAAGTTCAACAATTTAAAACTCAGCAAGGACAAACTGCGGTGCGATCGCCAGTTTCCGGACTTATCGCTGAGAAACTAGTTAGAGTTGGAGATATGGCGGGAACACCACCCCAAGCGGCACAGAATGGTATGCAGAATGGAACTAACAACTCAGCATCCCAAAGGCTCTTTTCCATTATTAATGATGGCAGGCTAGAACTTCAAGCGCTGGTTCCCGAAACCCAATTAGCACAAGTGAAAATTGACGCATCCGTGCAAATTACCTCGGAGCAAGATAACCGAGTGCGCTTGCAAGGACAGGTTAGAGAGATACAACCGGTGATCAACCAGCAAAGACGTGAAGCAACCGTAAAAATTGACTTACCGCAGACAAATTTACTCAAACCTGGAATGTTTGCCCGTGCGGTGATTACTACCAATACAGCGGTAGGGATGGCAGCACCACAAAAAGCTGTATTACCCCAACCTGATGGTAGTGCAAGTGTATTCATCCTATCGGGTGAAGACAGAGTACGTGCTGTGAAAGTAGAAGTAGGAGAAATCCTTATTGGTGGCAGGGTGGAAATTAAAAAAGGTGTAAAAGTAGGCGATCGCCTAGTTGTAGATGGGGCAGGATACATCAAAGATGGCGATAAAGTCCGCGTAGTCAACAAACAGTAGGTGAGAAAAGGGACTAGGAAAAGAATTATTCCCATACCTATTGCCCAATGCCCAATGCCCATTGCCCAACAACCAACAACAACTACCAAAATTTATATGTCTTTCAATATCTCGGCTTGGGCAATCAAAAAACCTGTCCCGACGATAGTTATATTTTTAATGTTGACAATAATCGGTTGGTTATCCTTCACTACTTTGGGAATTGATACTGACCCAAATATTGATGTGCCAACAGTTTCAGTGAGCGTTACCCAACCAGGTGCCGGTCCTGCGGAACTTGAATCTCAAGTAACGAAAAAAATAGAAGATGCTGTTGCAGGGTTAGGAAACATCGATGAATTGCGTTCTACCGTTACTGATGGTTCATCGAAAACGAGAATAACTTTTATTTTGGGTACAAATAGCGATCGCGCTACCAATGATGTCCGCAATGCAATTTCCCAAATTCGTCAAGATTTACCCCAAGATATCAACGATCCGATAGTCGAACGTGTAGATTTTGCTGGTGGTCCCATCGTCACCTATGCTGTTAGATCCAGCAAGCTTTCTGTAGAAGAATTAAGTAACCTCGTAGACCAAACTATCAGCCGCGCTTTATTATCAGTCAAGGGAGTGGGGCAAGTTAAACGTATAGGTGGAGTTGACCGAGAAATCCGGATTAACCTTGACCCCAATCGTTTACAATCTCTTGGTATCACCGCTACCCAGGTAAATGACCAAGTACGTACTTTTAACATCAACTTACCTGGTGGACGGGCTGAAGTTGGGGGTAGCGAACAAAGTATCCGCACTCTAGGTAGTGCCAAAAGCGTCAAAGACTTGACAAATTACGAAATTGTCTTACCTAATGGTGGTTCAGTCCGTTTATCTAGTTTGGGGACGGTAGAAGATAAGTTTGGTGACATTCGTCAAGCTGCACGGTTGAATAACAAACCTGTGGTAGCTTTTCAAGTATTGCGGAGTACAGGCAGCGTCACGGTAACGGTAGAGGAAGGAGTGAAAGCAGCGTTAAAAGAACTGCAAAAAACCCTTCCTCAAGATGTGAAGGTGGAATTAATTTTTACCAGAGCCACCCCCGTGCGCGACTCCTACCAAAGCACAATTGATGAATTAGTTCAAGCCTCAGTCCTAGCGGTAATAGTAATTCTCCTATTTTTGAAAGATTGGCGAGCTACATTAATTACAGCAGTAGCTTTACCTTTGTCGATTATTCCCACCTTTTTTGTCCAGCAAGCGTTAGGTTACACCCTCAACAATATGACTTTGTTGGGATTAGCCCTAGCGGTGGGTAACTTGGTAGATGATGCCGTTGTGGAAATTGAGAACATGGAACGGCACATAGCAATGGGTAAAACACCTTGGGAAGCTTCTTTTGACTCTTCTGATGAAGTGGGACTAGCGGTGATTGCGAGTGCCGCGACTATTATTGCTGTGTTTTTACCCGTTGCTTTTATGGGTGGTATTCCTGGGCAGTTTTTCCAACCATTTGGTGTTACCGTTGCCGTTTCCACAATTTTCTCAACTTTTGTGGCACGGATGGTGACGCCGATGATGGGTGCGTATTTGCTCAAGGATAAGAAACACGACGAAGGTGCAAAACAGCACAAGCGGAAATCCTCCCCTTCCTCGAAAAAGCGGCGTTTTCAACCTTATAAATCACTGTTAAAGTGGGCATTACGCCATAGATTGATCACATTAGCGATCGCTCTGGCTTTTTTCATTGCCAGTTTGATGCTGATTCCTGGTATACCCAAAGGTTTTGTGGATGACGGAGATGTGGGTATTTCCACTGTTTCCATTGAATTACCCCCAGGTTCCACTTTGGAAGATATCAACAAAGTAGCAACCCAAGGAACCAACCTCATCCGCCAAAATCCAGCAGTTGAGAGTGTTCTAGCTACAGAAGAAATAAATTCCGCTACCCTCACCATTAAGCTTAAACCTAGAGAAGAACGAAAAGTTACTCAAAAAGAGTTTGAGGTGCAAATACGTCCTTTATTCCAACAAATACCGGGAGCGAGAATTAGTGTGCAAAATGAAGGACCAGGTGGTGATGGTAAGGAATTATCTATAGTTCTGCGAAGTGAGAATCCAGACGCTTTGCTTAAAGCTGCTGACGCATTAGAAAAGCAGATGCGAAGCGTACCCGGCTTAGTGGAAGTGTCTTCAACTGCGAGTTTGGTCAAACCAGAGATTTTGGTAATTCCTGATCCGCAACGTGCCGCAGATTTAGGGGTAACGGTGCAAGCAATTGCCCGGACAGCCTCCTTAGCAACTATAGGCGATAACGAGGCAAATTTGGCGAAATACAATCTGAGCGATCGCCAAATTCCCATTCGCGTCCAAATCGATCCGAAAGCGCGAGCAGATATCAACACAATCAAAAATCTGCAAGTCCCGACTCAAAATAACACCTTGGTTCCCCTAATTGCTGTGGCAGACATCCGCTTTGGTAGTGGTCCAGCAACCGTCAACCGCTTTGATCGCGCTCGTCAAGTTGCGGTGCAAGCCAACTTACAAGGTATCTCTTTAGGAGAAGGAGTAAATGCAGTTAACAAGTTACCTGCATTCACCAACTTGCCACCAGGAGTCACTCAGCAATCTTCTGGAGGTGCGAAAATTATGGCAGAAGTCTTCGGTCGCTTTGGTACTGCACTGGGATTGGCATTAATGAGTATCTATGCGATTCTCGTTTTGCTGTATAATAACTTCCTTTATCCCATAGCGATTATGATGGCGTTGCCCTTTTGTTTAGGGGGGGCATTGGTAGGATTGATGGTTGCTCAAAAACCTTTGGGAATCTACGCCCTGATTGGTATAGTTTTATTGATGGGAGTTGTTACCAAAAACTCGATTCTCTTAGTGGACTATGCGATCGTTAATATGCAAGAAGGCAAAAAACAACGTGAGGCGTTGCTAGAAGCCGGATTATCACGATTGCGCCCAATTTTGATGACTTCTTTGGCAACTATTGCCGGTGTCATTCCTCTAGCTTTAGGAATTGGTGCCGGTGCTGAAGTTCGTCAACCAATGGGAGTTGCAATTTTAGGTGGTTTCACAACTTCCACTTTGCTGACTTTGGTGGTTGTGCCTGTGATATTTACTTATATTGACTCTTTCCAAAGGTGGATTGTAGATACGGCAAAATATGGTATGGGGAAGAAGAAAACGCGTCGCAAGAAGGTTGCTGTTGAAGAAGTTATAAGTTTGCCTTCTGTTAGGGAAGAACCACCGTCTGAGTACTCAATTCGCAAATAATATCATGTCCGCGTGTAGAGACGTAGCACTGCATCGACATCAAACTCCTATTGGTATCCAGTCAGAGCTTTAAATTGCGAAATAGCTTGTAATTCCTCCTCTTCTTCTTGGAGAACGTGGTATATTTCCCAATTTTGCTGGAGATTTAACCAAAAACTCGAACTATTTCCAAAAAACTTGGACAATCGCAGTGCGGTACTCGGTGTGATACCCCGCTTTTGATTTATCAACTCATTGACTCGCTGGTAGGGAACGTGAAGCGCATCTGCTAGCTGTCGTTGGGTTATTCCCATTGGTTCCAAGAAATCTTTTACTAATATTTCACCTGGATGGGATGGGGGTCTAAACTTGGGGATTTTCATTGATTTTTATCTCAATTATGGTAATCAACTATTTCAATTTCCGATGCACCTTCGAGTATCCACGTAAAACAAATTCGATATTGCTCATTAATCCGAATACTATGCTGTCCCTTACGTTCGCCTTTTAGTGCTTCTAATCGATTTCCCGGTGGGACTTTAATGTCATCTAGTGATGATGCGGCGTTGAGTTGGTCTAATTTTCTACGGGCAACTTCCAGCAAATTTGTCGGACATTGCTTGCGAGCTTCCTTGGAGTCATTCCCATCAAAAATGTCTTCTGTCCCCTGGTCTTTAAATGATACTATCATAAATTAGCATGATAACACGGTTATCATGCTACCAAAAATATACGATGAAGACGAAACTTATAGGCTTCAAAGTGCCAAGATAGGTAGTAGAAGGATATTAAAGCTCGTATGCCAGAACTACGCCAATCAATTGCCCAGCACTACCACGATCGCACTAAATACGATCCGCAAACACTTGCCTCGAAAAGTCACAGCATTGACTGGGCAAAGCAGCCTGTGCCTTTTAAAGAGTACAAAATTGGCTCTTCCTTCGATCTCAAACCCTACATCCAAGAAAAACCAGGGGAATTTGCCGATAACTCAGATGCTCAATGGTGGCAAAGACTTTCGCGGCTGCTATTTTGTAGTTATGGACTGACGGCGAAAATGCCTTCAATGGGAAGCACAGTTTATCTACGATCCGCACCGAGTGCAGGTGGATTGTATCCCGCTGAAGTGTATGTAGTTTCTCGTGGTACGCCGTTGTTACCACCTGGATTGTATAATTATCAGTGTCGCGATCATTCGCTGATGCATTATTGGGAAAGTGATGTTTGGCAAGGTTTACAATCTGCTTGTTTGTGGCATCCCACATTAGAAAATACCCAATTAGCGATTATCATCACTGCGGTTTTCTATCGATCGCAGTGGCGTTATGAAGATAGAGCTTATCGCCGGATTTTTCTCGATTCTGGACACCTTTTAGGTAATATTGAGTTAGCTGGTGCAATTACAGATTATCGTCCCCACTTAATCGGCGGTTTTGTGGATGAAGCGGTAAATGAACTACTTTATCTCGATTCACAACAAGAAGGAACATTAGCTGTTTTGCCTCTGGCTGACTTATTGGATGTCAAACAAAATCTGCCTTTAGGGCGAACCGCTTTACCATCCCCCACGGAAGTTGATTATCCCCAAATACCCGATGGCGAACTGTTGAGATATTTCCATACCTCCACACAAATTCTACCAGGTACCACTGGCAAGCTCAACTTACCAGAGGTGAAACAAGAAAAATCTTTAGAAGATAAATACAACTTTCCTTTTTGTCAAAAAATTCCTACGGCTACCATACCCATCGACTGGGGAAACAAGCTAGAGGAACTGGAAACAAACATCCTGAAGCGACGTTCTACCCGCGCTTACAGCGGTAGTGATTTAACTTTTGATGAACTGAAAGCTTTACTCAATTTTACTTACCAACCGAAAAGTTACATCGAACAAGGTTTAGAGCCAGATCCAGACTACTTTGATTTGAATCTAATCGAAACATTTATTGCTGTTTCTGGAGTGAAAGGACTTGATGCCGGGTGTTATTATTACGCACCTAAAGCGCAAGAATTAAGACAAATTCGCTTTAAAAACTTCCAGCAAGAATTACACTATCTATGCTTGGGGCAAGAATTAGGGCGAGATGCGGCTGCGGTGCTTTTTCATACAGCGGACTTGAAAAATGCTGTAGCTCAATATGGCGATCGCGTTTACCGTTATTTACACATGGATGCCGGTCATTTGGGGCAAAGGTTGAATTTAGCAGCTATTCGCCTCAATTTGGGCGTCAGCGGTATCGGTGGCTTCTTCGACGACCATGTGAATGAGGTTTTAGGTATTCCTGGCGAGGAGGCAGTTGTGTATATCACAACTTTGGGAAGACCAAGGTAAAACCGTGTTTGATTAATTACTTACTTTTGTAAAGACGTTCCGCCGGAACGTCTCTACGATGGTAGGTAGGTTTTTATTAGTGTTAATTAAAGGGGCATAATAACACCATTGTAAAGACGTTCCGCCGGAACGTCTCTACGATGGTGGGTAGGTTTTTATTAGTGTTAATTAAAGGGGCATAATAACACCATTGTAAAGACGTTCCGCCGGAACGTCTCTACTTAAAATGTAAAGGTAGTTCGCATCAATCCAATCCAATTTGATATTCAAAAATAATGGCAAATTAATCTTCGCCACTTTTAGTGGGAGCAGGAAGTAGAATACCTTCTTCGAGCAAGGCATCCATCAGAATCTTCCGCAGAACGCGCTGAATTTGAAGATGTTTTCCCGGCTTCACCTTCGTCAATGTCCGCAGGAAATGATCGCCCACACCCAAGTTCCACCTCTGATTCTTTGATTGAGAGCGCTAAAAAAAGCATCAATGCTTTCATCATCAGCAGTGTTTGTTTCTAAGTTCTTGGCGCGAGTGCTAGCTACCTTCAGCCAATAGTTGATAAATTTCAGCGCGATCGCTGCTACAATCAAAATGCCAATGCTCTGAGCAATACCAATTCCTACTGTTATCCAAAATCCTGATGGGATACGGCTAATCAGGTTTAATGTATATTGTTGCAGGTTTTCACCTCGATAGATTAGAAAACCATTAACACCTACAATCAAAATGCACAATATTAAGCAACTAATTAACAAAAACCTTGTGATGTTCCGACGCAGGATTTTGAGCTTTCTATCGTTGAGCTTCAGTATTGAGACTTTAATCAATAGCTTCGATAAATTGCCTACCAACCATGTTAATAATAAAAAAATAAAGATGACAATGGCGACTTTAGCAAAAATAATTAATATGTTCATTTGTCAAAAAATTAATCTTGTTTTAGAATTTAGATTTGGAAGTTGACCAATCTAAATTCTAAAATACCAAATTCAAAATGGCATCGTTTTTTGTACATCCTTTAAGTGATATTAACTTTTTTTCGGTAAATCATAAGAGACCCTGACGGACTGAACGTCTCGACGACGGTAGGTATGTTTTTATTACTGTTAATTAAACGGACATGATACTAGAGGATAAAGTGTCAGGCTAATTTTCCGCTAAGTTAGAGATTACTCATCTTAAAGTAACACAATCTGGAGACTTACCTTGCCGCATTTGATTGACCGCGCTCAACCACGTCTAGAATTTATCCCACAGCGCTTTAATTTGCTTGTATACTATGTTGTGAAAGCGCTATTACCAGTGTTGCAGCGCTTTCGGCTTCGACCGTGGCTGCCTGCGGGTATCGCGCAAATTGAAACGGTGAATGTGGAGATGTTAGTCAATCTCTACGAAAGATTTCAAAATGGGAAAATTCGCTTTTTAATGGCGTTTCGTCACTCTGAGGTTGACGATCCTCTTTCGATGATGCATTTGCTCTCCAAGGCTTTACCAAGAGTAGCACGTCAACAAAAGATTTCATTACAATACCCCGCTCATTCTTACTTTCTCTATGACCGGGGGATGACTCTGTGGGCTGGAAAATGGCTGGGTTGGATGTTGTCTAGTTTGGGAGGGTTATCGATTTATCGAGGTAAGCGACTCGATAGAGTTGGTTTGCGTTCCTCGCGGGAGTTATTTGCCAATGGCAAGTTCCCTATTAGTATAGCGCCAGAGGGAGGCACTAATGGACATAGTGAAATTGTTAGTCCTTTAGAACCTGGAGTTGCTCAGTTAGGCTTTTGGTGTGCTGAAGATTTGGCGAAAGCTAATCGTTCTGAGGAAGTTTTAATTGTGCCGATCGCTATTCAATATTTTTACATTAATCCAAGTTGGAAAAAACTCGATTCACTTTTGAGTAAGTTAGAAACTGATAGCGGTTTATCTATACAGCCTATTACTGAATCAATTGAGAGAGAAAAGTTATTTTCAGAGCGAATTTTGCGGCTTGGTGAACATGTGCTTTGCCAGATGGAACAATTTAGCGATCGCTTTTATCATCAACCACCATCTACTAACTCTAATCAAGATATTGATACTCGACTTCAAGCAATATTAAATAAAGGCTTACAAGCAGCAGAGCAATATTTTAATTTAGAAAGTGGTGGAACTGTAATTGAACGATGTCGCCGTATTGAGTCTGCCGGGTGGGAAGATATTTACCGAGCAGATTTGCCAGATTTTAATAATTTATCGCCTTTACATCGCGGCTTAGCAGATTGGATTGCGGAAGAAGCATCTCTGCGGATGTTACATATGCGTTTAGCAGAGAGTTTTGTTGCGGTTACAGCAAATTATATCAAAGAAAAGCCTACTTTTGAAAGATTTGCGGAAACATCTTTAATTTTGTTTGATTTAATCTCTCGCATTAAAGGAGATAAAAACCCTGCAAGACCTCGTTTAGGTTGGCGAAAAACGCGGGTAACAATAGGTGAACCAATTTCAGTTACAGAACGTTTTTCAAGTTATCAGAAAAATCGCCTTAGCGCCAGACAAGCGGTTGATGATTTGAAGGAAGATTTGCAAACAGCCTTAGAGAAGATGATTTCGTGATAACTCAACTTTTTATCAATGATATAATTTGGACATCATTCTTATTTTTTTGGCTTTGTGAACTCGTGGAAATCACAAAATTATCTAGTGAAGGACAAGTTATTATTCCTAAGTCTTTGCGGGAAGCGCATCATTGGGAAGTCGGTCAAGAACTCATCGCTATTGATATGGGTGATGGTATTCTTCTCAAACCTAAAAAACCTTTTCCAGAAACCAAATTGGATGATGTAGCTGGTAGCTTAAAATATCAAGGTAAACCGGAAAGCTGTTGATTTTTTATTCAACAGAAAACTCAGTAAACTTCCGCTTATATGGAGCCTGAAAACCCAAAATAATATCTTGTTTCGGAACTCCAGCAGCTACTAACTCATTAGCCACACCTACCTCAGTTCCATCACGTTGAATCCAAATCTTGCCATCTTTAATATCAACATGAATGATGCAACCATAAACGCGTCTCAGTTCTTCCCATCCCAAATGAAGCATTTGATAATGGTCGTGCGTTGTATCAAAAATCAGCTGTATTTCTGTATCGTCATTTGAGTGGTGGATTGAATGATTTTTGAGTATTGACTGCACTAATTCACGGTAGTTTATTCCTTCCATAGCAAAACCTCTTCTTTAATTGGAGAAAAAATACCCGCGATGCGATCGCATGATTGAAGTTATTCGATTAGCCAAAAATAACTTTTTTATACCTGCAAATAAACCGCAAAGAATCTTCATGTTCTTCACGGTTTATTTACGTCTTCCCTACCGAAAACTGCGCTTTTTATTTTTCTGGTGGCAAATCTACACTGTACAGAGTTTCCCCTTCTAAGTTAATCAATGCTACTGTCATCACTTCTGTATTGCTGTCAATTTTGACTGTACCAAAGAATTGGAAACCCTCACTTGGAGGTCGATTTGCTCTCAAACCTGGAGGTATACTGAGAAACTTCACTTCTGGACCAAAGGTATTGTCGAGTCTATTAGGTCCAAATGTGCCAGAGTTGAGAGGACCGGCAACGAACTCCCAGAAGGGTTTAAAGTCTTGAAATTGTGCTTTCTACAATCATTTGCGCGGGGCGATCGCTACGACTCCAAATGACTGCTCTATTACCGTCAATATCGCCACTAGCTACACCATAAGGTATTCCAGGACGCTCTTTGTCTGATGTGATGATACCAGGTGCTTGAGCAAAACCTGATTTTGCTAAAAAATTTGTGGCAATTATTCCACCACCGGTAATAGCTGAATTTAGCAAAAACTGGCGACGGTTTAGCTTGAGTGGATTGAATTTCATAAAATTTAATAACCGTAGTTAAAAGGCTACACGGACTTTCGTAAACAAAACCGCGAAACTGCCCTATGGAAATTCCAAAGGGTAGATACCAAGAGATTTAGTTAATTTTTCAGATTGCTGATTTAAATGGCAATCCAATCAACAAATGGTTATTTTTAGTAACACCTAGAACAATACTAAGGGTGTGTTAATTTGTCAAGAAAATGAGCAATTCATATTGACATCAATAAAATCGCTTACTGCTGATGGTAACTGATACAATCAATAATCTTTTATTAATCTTTTGTTTTTCTAAAATTAACCTTAAAATACTTACAATGTAAAGACGTTCCGGCGGAACGTCTCTACGACAGTTACAATGTAAAGACGTTCCGGCGGAACGTCTCTACGACGGCTATGATGTTTTTATTATTGTTAATTAAACGGACATAACATAACTACTTGATTACCTATTTTTACCAAGGCAATCGGCTACCATCCCAGGAAAAGAACTGTCCGCTATCTTCTTGTTGAAGCTGTTCGATAACTGCTAGTAGTTGGCTAACAGTTCGCTCGACTGAGAATAATTTTTCTGCTGGTACATTCCCTTGAAATGGACGAGAAAGACGGGTATCTGTTGTACCTGGATGTAATGTCACAAGTATAGTTTTCGGGCTATTTCTACCATACTCAATCGCCACTGTTCGCATAAACATATTCAGTGCAGCTTTGGATGCTCGGTAGCCATACCATCCACCAAGTTGATTATCGCCAATACTACCAACTTTAGCAGAAATACTCGCAAAAATGCTGCGTTCTTGATGACGAAATAGCGGTAATAAATGTTTAGCAAGTAGCACAGATGCAATACTATTAACTTGGAAATAGCGGAGTAAATTATCTGAATTTATTTGTCTTAAGCTTTTTTCGGGTTGTATAGTTTCATGATGAAGTAATCCTACACAATTGATCGCAAAGTGGAGTTTATTGACTTCTGCGCGTATTTTTTGAACAGCTTCGTTAATCTGCGATTCGTCGGTAATATCTATTTGCAAACAAGTTAGTTTTTCCGCGTTTTCGCTTTCGAGAGTGATTAATTCTGAGGCAGATTCTCTATAAGTTGCGTAAATTTTCGCTATTCTATCATCTTGCAGAAATTTTTGGACAAAACCTAGACCAATACCTTGACTAGCTCCGACAATTAATACGTTAGCATCGTTAATTTTATTGAGAAAAGACATTGGTATTCGTAGTGAGGACTTCAGTCCTCTTATTATACCGTAGTGAGGACTTCAGTCCTCTTATTATACTAGGAAGACGACTGAAGTCGTCACTACTTACCAATACAAAATTTATGAAAAATCCGGTCTAGGACTGATTCCGTAACTTCCTCACCTGTAATTTCTCCTAATGCATAAATTGCGCTTCTCAAGTCAATTGTCCAAAAATCAAAAGGCAATTGTTGGGCAATTGTTGCTTGCACTTGTTCTAATGATATTTTAGCTTCTGTTAACGCGGCTGCTTGTCTTTGATTAATTGCAAAATCCATATCAGCAGCTTGGACTTTTCCGGTTTGAACTATCTCTAAAATAGCTGTTTCTAAAGCATCAATTCCTTGATTATTAGCTGCTGCGGTTTGAACAACTTGGCTAATATTTTTCGGATATTCAATAGATGCAATATGCTGGGTTTCTACAAGGTCGATTTTATTGAGAACCAAAATTAAGGGACGGTGTTGCACTTGAGAATAAATTTCCGCATCGCTTTTCGTCCAACCTGCGGAAGCGTCGATGGTGAGCAATACTAAATCAGCCGCACTTGCAGCACGACGCGATCGCTCGACGCCAATTTTCTCTACTTGGTCAATGGTATCACGTATACCAGCCGTATCTAGTACTTGCACGGGTATTCCACCGACAACTAGCTGCGATTCAACTACATCGCGGGTGGTTCCGGGCAAATCAGTAACAATAGCGCGATCGCTTTGACTCCATGCATTCAACAAGCTCGATTTTCCCACATTCGGACGCCCGACAATCGCCACTTTTAAGCCTGTGCGTAGCAGTTCGCCTTTTTCTGATGTTGCTAATAGCTTAATTATTTCTGCGCTAATTTTCTCAATTTCTGATATGATTACTTTATCATCCAACGGAGGTAAGTCTTCCTCAAAGTCAATACGAGCTTCGATTTCCGCTAAGATATCCAAGCAGTTAGCGCGTAACTGCCGGATGGGATGAGCTAATTTCCCCTGCAAACCAGCTAATGCTGCAAGTGCAGCTTGGGGAGATTTTGCACCCACTAAATCAGCAACACTCTCAGCTTGAGTTAAATCTAGTCGCCCATTTAAAAAGGCGCGGAGGGTAAATTCTCCCGGTTGAGCCAGTCTTGCGCCACTTTCCAAACACAGTTGCAACACCTGCTGCACGGCGATAATTCCCCCGTGGCAATGAAATTCTACCACATCTTCACGAGTGTAAGACCGGGGTGCTTTCATAATTAGCAAGAGTGCTTCATCCACGAGTACTGCGGAAAGCGGATGGCGAATGTAACCGTAGAGAATGCGGTGAGATTCCCAAATTTGATGCCCAGGTGCATGAAAAAGAGTTTGGGCGATTTGCAAAGCTTTATTACCAGATAAGCGCACAATTCCCACACTACCCTGTTGGGGAACAACAGCAGTAGCTATAGCCGCGATGGTGCCAATTGTAGCAAATTCCGACATGAGCGCTTCTTCAACTAAAATTATTTCATCTATTGGCTAGGGTAGCAAGAGTGCGATCGCTATTTGCGTTAGATATACCAAATTGACAAGGTAAAATTTATCTGGAGGGTAATAAACTCATGTCCGTTTAATTAACAGTAATAAAAACCTACTACCGTCGTAGAGACGTTCCGGCGGAACGTCTTTACAATTGTAAGTAATAAACCTGTCATGATATAACTCTTTAACAAACACGTTTGTATAAAGTGAAGAGTTAGGAGCATAGAATAAAAACTATAACTCATAACTCATTATTTTGAGATAAAGGAGTTGACTGTGGAGCAAAAGATTAATTGCGCTGAAGCCTGTGTTAACGGGTGCGTTTTGGGTGATAAATGCCCTAATTTAGAGTTTAAAGAAGCGACATCACAATTTATCCAAGAGACTTCTTTAGATAAAATGTTGGAGATGGCGGAAGCTGCACGACTCAAAAAACTTACAGAACCCCCAAAATGGATTTTGCCTGAAGATATTTAAAAGTTCCAACTGGTAGAGACGTTCCGGTGGAACGTCTCTACGTTCAGCCAAACAGTTTGGAATTATCTTAACCAAATCTTAGCCATTTCTCAATCTTTTATTAATGTTGAAGGTGTGATTAAGCCTTAAACTTCCCTTGTAGCTAGAGCAACAAATTCATGTTAACTGCTGTACAAACCATAACCATCTTCCAAAAGCAACCCGAACCTAAGGTATTTGCAACTGGTCAAGTCATTTTTGAGGAAGGACAACCTGGAGATGTGATGTACGGTGTTCTGGAAGGAGAAGTTGACATCTCCGTTAATGGCAAAATTGTTGAGACGATTAAAGCCGGAGATGTGTTTGGTACTGGTGCCCTCGTCGGCATAAATAATAGAACTTATACAGCGACAGCTAAAAATGACTGCAAGCTGGGTTTTCTCAATGAGGAACGCTTTTTGTTTGCTGTTCAAGAAACACCGATGTTTGCCTTGGAAGTATTGCGAAGCTACTCTAAACGCTTAAGTAGCTTGGAACATCAGTTATAAGATGTCTACAGCGATTCCCATATTCATGAGTAACCGCAGATGAAGATAGATAAACGCTGATGGACGCAGATAAATTTGGACTTCAGCAGACTAGGAAACGCTATAATAGTCAGGATATTGCGTTTGCTAAATTAAATCTGGCTCAATATTTAATTCTGGCAGTTTTGCGGATAAGCGATCGCTTGTTTCTTCAGCCAATTCTTTCTGCTGACGTTCATGCTGCGCTTCTTCTTCTGAAGTTGTAACCAGTTGTCCTTCAGAAGTGAAAAAGCGTAACTTTTCTTCATACACTCCCAAATATAACCCTAGCTGCTGACTCCACAACCAGTTTAGGGGATTTGGTTGTAATGGTTGATATTCACCACCTACCAAAATAAATCCAGCAAATTCTAAATTATTTGGATCAAACCAAAAGTAATCTGGTGTGCGAAAAGTATCTTGATAAATTTGTTTTTTTAAACCTTTATCAACTGCCGCTGTTGAATCGGAAAGAAGCTCTACAATCACGTTGGGATATTTGCCGTCTTCTTCCCAAACAACCCAACTTTTGCGGGGTTTGCGTTCAGTTCCCAGTGCGACAAAAAAATCTACTGCGCGAAAGTCTTCTGCTTTGGGCTGGCGTGAACTATAGTAGACGGTGAGATTACCCGATGCATAGAAATCGTTCCGGTTTTGCCACAACCACTCAATAGACTCGATTAGCAGCGTCATTTGCTCTCGTTGTAAGTCAGATTCCAAAGGTGGTTCATCACTATGTAAATCCCCGGTCGGAAATATAACATCTTTTGGCGTTTCAAAATCTTTGGGGACAGACATGGTGGCTAGTCTCTAACTGGTATAAGTTTAGCGTATCAGTGAGGCGGGATTTCTGTTGGTGAGAGCGAACTTGAATAACTATGATTAATATGGTAATTAATAGTATCATAAAATGATACTATATAATGGGACTTAACACTAAACACCAAAAAACGCTCAATGCTATTTTTGAGAATCCTGTCAAATCTAATATTTCTTGGAATGATGTTGAGACTATGCTAATTGCTCTTGGTGCAGAAGTATCAGAGGGTTCAGGATCAAGAGTAAAAGTAGCTCTTAAGGAAATAAGAGCGGTTTTTCACAGACCACATCCAGAGAAAGAAACAGATAAAGGTGCGATTAAATCAGTACGACGTTTTTTGACAGAAGCAGGAGTGACAAATGATGAATTATAAAGGTTATGAAGCAGTTGTAGAATTTGATGAAGACGCAGAAATCTTTCATGGTGAAGTAATTAATCTTAGAGATGTGATAACTTTTCAAGGTGAGACTGTACAAGAATTGAAACAAGCATTTCGTGATTCAGTAGATGTTTATTTGGATTTTTGTAAAGAACGTGGTGAGGAAGCTGAAAAACCATTTTCAGGTAAGTTTGTAGTCAGAATTAATCCGAGCTTACATAAAGAAATTTCAATCAAAGCAAAGAAAGAAGGACAAAGTTTAAATTCTTGGATAGAAAAGCGCTTGTGTGAAGTTTAAGGATTAATTTTTCTGTTCAAAATAAGAAAATACAATGTTTAATGAAAAACCCGCCATAATAGCGGGTTATTTCGAGTAGTTCACAAGTGAAAAATATTACTTATGTTTTGCTTCATGCATATCTCTAACTATCTTTGCTACTAGCTTTCTACTGGGAGAGTATTTAATGGATTGAGCGAGTATTTTATTTCTAATCCCAGGAATGACAACAGTTTTCTTTGCCATTAAACCACGATAGCCAATTTCGGCTACAGTTCGTGTATCCATCATCCGTCCAGAACTAGCAATTTTCGCTTTTTCCATTGCTGCTGCTTGTTGAAATCCCGTTGCTGTCGGTCCTGGACAAAGAACAGTGACGGTGACACCTGTACCTTCTAATTCATTAGCGATCGCTTCGGAGAATGATAACACATAAGCTTTCGTTGCAAAATAAACTGCCATCATCGGTCCTGGTTGAAAAGCCGCAGTTGAGGCAACATTTAATATTCTCCCATAACCCTGCTTCACCATGTCTTTGACAAATAACTTTGTTAAATGAGTGATACACGCTGCATTTACTTGTATCATATCCAATTCAGCGTTGATATCGGTTTGGTGAAATAATCCATAAGTCCCAAATCCTGCATTGTTCACCAAAACATCAACCTTAATAGATGTTTCTTGTAACTCGGAATAAATTTCTTCTCTAGATGCTGGTTTAGATAAATCCTTGACAATAATTTTCACAGCAATGTGATATTTTGGCGGAAATTCCTCCGCAATTTGCGTAAGTTTTTCTTTTTGTTTGTCTACTAATACAAGATTGTAACCATTTTCCGCAAAAATGCAAGCTAACTCGTAACCGATTCCACTGGATGCACCAGTAATAAGAGCAGTTTTTTTCTGCTGATTTTGGTATGTGGTGTTCAGATATGACATCCAATTGAAATCCTATTAACTATCGATATTTTCTATATTAGGTGATTACTTTTGTGGGCTGTAGTGCTTTTAGTCATAGTTGCAATTAAAACGTTAGACTTTGAAGGCAACTATCCTTTATCAGTAAGCATTGTAGAAAATTTTATTAATTTTAAACTTGAGATTTAACTAACTATAATAATACGTTATAAACAAAAAAGATTTTAAACAAAGTTATAAAAATTACATTTTATCTTGAGTTAATATATTTTTTTAAATTCTCAAAAATATCAGAATATATAATTTTTTCCGTTAAATAAAACTAAAATGGTTCGCTGATAACATTGCCATGTTTGATACAAAGAGACGTTCCACCGGAACGTCTCTCAATTGTTAAGAGAGGGAAAGGTTAAAGGGAAAAGGTACGGAAATAAAATAGCGCAAAGTTGGCTCTTTCTTCGGTTTGAGTCCCGTCAACCTTTGTAAGAACGAATTTATTCAAATAACTCTATATTTCTTCCCCTTTCCCCCTTCCCCTTTCCCCTTTACCCCTCTTTTTCATAGGTAATACCTGACGAATGAATATTGCAATTTTGGCAGATTTTTTAACAATTGTTGTAAAACTTTAAATTGTACTGATTAGGTAGCAATACTATAGCGGTTTGCACTTGTATGAAATACAGATTGTAGAGACGTTGCACTGCAACGTCTTTAAATTAACCGTCAGGATGTATTTGATTCAAACGAGGACTAACTAATTAGTTGCTTTTTCTAGCCAGACTTCTACATCATCTGCAAGCAACTTATCTGCTGCTTCTAACATTGATGCTGCGATGTCTTTCAAGTCTTCGCGGTTGTTCAAGTAAGTTTTTAAGGCTGACATCGGATCGATGCTACTACTTGCGCTTAATTCGGGGATACGGGGACGAGCTAATTGACTGACTAATTCTGGTTGAATGCTGTAAGTGTGCGCTGTAGTTAAAGCGTCATGCAGTGAAGCGTTATCAATTAGATCCAACTGTTCGGAGCGAAGTTTGTAAATGAGTCTAACTACTGCGTCTTCTATATCATATTTAGCGATCGCTTTGGTGATAACTCCCTGGGGATCTTCTGCCTTGGATACATCGACTTCAATCGTCCGAAAAGTCCGCACATCCAAACGGCAAAATTCCCATTGAGCGTTACCTCGCTCCAATTCTACCATCACATAACCTTTATCTTCTTTTTCTTCACTAAAATCCACCCGCTCAATACTTCCGGGATAAATCACCGGCGGATCGTTAGATTTATTCAAATTTTGATGTTTGTGGACGTGTCCCAATGCCACATAATCAAAACAAGGTCGCGTTAACAAAGATAATGGCAGAGTAAAGCCTTTACCCACAGCCAAAAAACGCTCGGCTCCTAAAGTCGCATTATCAGCCATTAAGTGAGCTAATAACACAGTTGGCACATCGGGATCTAAACGGCGAATTTCCCCTTCTAAAACTACTCGCAAGCGTTCTGTTAATAGCTGGTTGACTTCCGCAAGTGATAAATTCTCAGTATCTTGGCGCGTCATCAGCGCCGAACGAGTCAGCCAAGGTAAAGTTATAACTTGCACGTTTCCATTACGAGTTTGGATGTGGTGAGTAGTTAAGGTATCACCCACAACAAAACCCCGCACTGCCAAGGTGCGGTAAATACATAAACTTGCGCCTCCCTGTCCTTGGGAATGTTGGTCATGGTTTCCCACCAACAGGACTGTGGGAATGTTAGCATCCACGAGACGGTGAAACTGACTGGCAAAGGCTTCTTGTACATATGGCGGTGGTGTCGCATCCGGGAAAGCATCGCCACCGAATATCACCAAATCTACCGCATCTGTTAACGCGCGATCGATACATCGAGATAAAGTCTTGACAAAATCCTCCAACCGTGTATTTAATCCAGTTTCGGGATTGATGCGTCCGTGGGAGAAACCGCTTCCCATGTGGATATCGGATAAATGCAGGATTTTAATCATATTTGTCAATGGTCAAGAGTCAATGGTCAATGGTCAATGGTCAAGAGTCAATGGTTTCTTTCTGAACTATTGGACATCTCCATAAATTAATTATGCGTTGCCTTAAACCCTTAGACATCTCCATAAATTAATAGGACTTACGCAAAGTCGAAAATGTCATACTGAGCGAAACGAAGTATCTCGGAGATTCTTCGTTTCGCTAACGCTACACTTCACTATGACAGTTTCTCGTTAAAATGCGTAAGTCCTGATTAACTATGGCTTAGCTGAAATCCTTGTAGAGACGCGAAATACGAAGTCTCTACATTCTTTTTCACTCCTATGTCTCTTGTAGAGACGTAGCACTGCTACGTCTCTTTTCTCGTAGATGTCTATTAGACATCGACCGAATTTAAATATGTATACCACACTCTGTCTTACCTGTACCCCGCCAGCGTCCAGCGCGTTCGTCTTCACCTTCCCCTACTTTGGTGGTGATTGGTTCATCGCCTATGCTGGGATAACCTTGATCATGTAGGGGGTTGTAAATAACGCCATGTTCTGCTACATAATTCCAGCTGTCTTTGCGTGTCCATGCAGCGAGGGGATTAACTTTAATGCGTCCCTGACTATCTAATTCAAATACAGGCATATTAGCACGAGTTACCGCTTGGTCACGACGACGACCTGTAATCCAAGCAACTGTGTTTAGTTCGTCTAAACCACGTTGCAACGGCTCGATTTTTGTTACATGGTGAAATTGGGTAATGTCTGTATCCCAAAGTGCTTCGCCGTATTTAGCTGTAAAGGCTTCGCGGCTATCTACATCGGGAGTTTTGTAAGTTTTCAAGTCGAGATTATATAGTTCTTTGGCTTTAGCAACTAGTTCCAGGCTTTCAGGAAAGTGATACAGCGTATCGAGAAATATTACGGAAACTGGATGCTTGAGTTCACTATAAAGAATATGGGTGATTACTAAGTCATCCACGTTAAAAGCGCTGGTTTGCACCAATCCAGTTGGAATATTTTTTTGTGACCATGCCAAAATATCTTTGGGATGCGCGGTTTCAAATTGCTTGTTTAGTTGCTCTAAGTCAAAATCCCCAATTTGAAAAGCAAATTCCCTGGAAGCGGTTGTCATAATTTTTTAGTTCAATTGTTTCTACCTTGCTTAAAATTTATTTTACATTATCAAGGCACCTTTCCCGGTAGGTAATAGGGTCTTGACAAGATTCGGAAATTACTACCGAGGGGACAAGAATTCAGGACTTACGCAACTGACACCATAGTATTAATACTGTTTTTTAATTTTTTAAGAAACATACATTTTTCTCAACAATACGAAAAATCATCAATGTTAGTCTGCCTGTGCCGGCTTCATTTCCTATACCTAAATAGACATTATGAAGTAGAAAAGATGTAGAGACGTAGCAATGCTACCTCTAATCAAGGGTTTCGGGCAACGCATAATAAAATTGCATTTACTAAGAAAGTTTACAATTATTTAAGTTATGTTCTCATTTTATTCATAATACATATTTATACTGATATCTTTATGAAATCCTTAAAAATCTACTAATTATGAACGATTCAAAATCTTCCAACCCTTTGAAAGAGTCTTTATTGATGGGCGTTTTAGTTATGCTAACCAGCGCTGGTGTCATCACCATCATGAATATGCTCTAAGTTAAAGACTGTAAAGTTTTGTAAAAAGTAAGTTCGTAAAGCTCTGCTCTTTTATGAGGGGAGCTTTTATATTTATTAACAATCTTAATTTTTTCGGGTGGAGGAGACGCGATAAGGAACAAATATATCTGTTAAGTTGTCAGTAATACTGACTCTTAAGTTTTTAACTTGATGTATTGCGACATAAGCAAGATGCATTCATACTTGAGTGTGGAAAGATAAAAAAGTGCGATCGCACTCTCTTCGATATACTCGACAATTTTTATCAGCGGAACTGCGGAGAGTGTTGTTTACGGAGTCGGGAGAGTGTCAACCTAATTGGTATTCAACAAATGCATCTCATTTTGTATAGTAAACCTGGTTGCCATTTATGCGAAGGGTTGCAGGAAAAGTTAGAACAAATCGTAGAGACGCGAAATTTCGCGTCTCTGGAAATTCGCGATATTATGACTCGTGATGATTGGTTTGCGGCATATGAGTATGAGGTGCCGGTGCTTTATGTGACGAACCGCAGAGACGTAGAGGAAGCAGAGAAAAGAGAGGAAATGATACCGCGTCCTTCACCGCGTGTAACTGTGTCACAATTGGAGAAAATGCTCCGGAAGTATTTATAGGTGTTTGTATAAACTGAAAAATAGTGCAGAATAGGCGCAATGTTAGCGCATGACGAGGTTCGCTCATATGAAACTGCGTGAATTATTAAGGGGTGTAGAGGGGATTGGACAATTACCTGAACATTCAGCGATGGATGTAGAGGTGAAGGGTTTGAAGACGAATTCTCACGCTTGTGGTGTGGGAGATTTGTTTATTGGGATGCCAGGAACACGGGTTGATGGTGGGGAGTTTTGGGAAAGTGCGATCGCATCTGGTGCAGTTGGTGCTATTATCTCATCGGAAGCGGCAGAAAAAAATCCTCCCAAAAATGAGGTTTGTGTGATTACTGCAAAAGATATGACTAAGGCTTGCGCCCAAATAGCGGCGGCGTTTTATAATTATCCTGGGCAGAAACTCAAACTTGTGGGGATGACGGGTACCAATGGCAAAACTACTACTACCCATTTGATTGAATATTTCCTGCACAAGGCAAATAAAAATACGGCTTTGATGGGAACTCTCTATACTCGTTGGGCAGGTTTTGAGCAAACTGCTGTCCATACTACCCCGTTTGCGGTGGAGTTGCAGCAGCAGCTTGGGGAGGCTTTAAATGCTGGCAATGAGTTCGGGGTGATGGAAGTTAGTTCTCACGCTTTGGCGCAGGGTAGGGTGATGGGTTGTCAGTTTGAGGTGGGGGTGTTTAGCAATCTCACTCAAGACCATCTTGATTATCACCGCGATATGGAAGATTATTTTGCGGCTAAGGCACTGCTTTTCCATTCTGATTATCTCACAGGACGGGCGATAATTAACAGCGATGATGTTTATGGAAAGCGATTAATTTCGTCTTTGAATCCAGATAAAGTTTGGAGTTACAGCGTTAACGATTCTACGGCTGATTTGTGGATGAGTGATTTAAATTACGAGCCGAATGGTGTAAGTGGTACAATGCATACACCTGGTGGTGATGTTGCTTTTCAATCGCCTTTAGTCGGTCAATATAATTTAGAAAATCTCCTCGCAGCAGTCGGTGCAGTTTTACACTTAGGAATCGAAGTGCAGTTAATTGCTTCTGTGATACCTGAGTTTCCGGGAGTTCCCGGACGGATGGAGCGAGTGCAAATTACTTCAAAGCAGGAAATTAGCGTGATTGTGGATTATGCTCACACTCCCGATAGTTTGGAAAACTTGCTGAAAGCCGCGCGTCCGTTTATTCCTGGGAAGATGATTTGCGTTTTTGGTTGCGGAGGCGATCGCGATCGCACTAAACGTCCTAAAATGGGTAAAATAGCAGCTGATTTAGCTGATGTAGCTGTGGTGACATCAGATAATCCTAGAACGGAAGACCCAGAACGAATTTTAGCAGATGTTTTGGCAGGGATTCCTGATACAATTAATCCTATAGTAATATGCGATCGCGCTACCGCCATTCGCACTGCAATTTTGCAGGCTCAACCCGGAGACGGTGTATTACTCGCCGGGAAAGGTCACGAAGACTATCAAATTCTCGGAACCGAAAAAATTCACTTTGATGACCGAGAACATGCTCGCAACGCTTTAGAAGAAAGAATGAAGACTTTGGGTAATGTCTAATAGACATAAAAACTGAAAATCAATGTAGAGACGTAGCAGTGCTACGTCTCTACAGGTTCTGGATAACTCATTTATTTGCGGAATTAACTTTAATTTAACTGTAGTAAATAATATAATATAAATATCCGGGAAAACAAGATGAAAAAAATATTTTCGATAAGATATCTGTCTGTATTCTTGGCACTAGCGCTATCTGTTAGTTTTAGCAAAGTTTCGCTTGCTCAAACACAGTCAGATTACAACCAGTATATGCAACTTGGTTATGCTGCAACTGCTCAAAGAAATTATTCAGGTGCTTTCAATTATTTCCAGCAAGCACTACAGCAACGTCCTGGAGATAAATACGCAAGTACAGCAGTAAATAACATTCAAAGTTATCTTAAAAATCGTCGTCAAGCTACTTTAGGCTTTGTTTCTAGTATAGGACGTCCTGATAGACGCTCTTCAGCAGCATCACGGGCAGCATCTTGTGTGGAAACCGGACAAACTCCCACATCTGTTACCCCAAAAACAGATCCGCAACTCACAACAGCAGCGTATCCAAGTTTCTTTGTTTATGTTCCGCAAAACTCTGCACAAGCCTTAGAGTTTGTTTTACAAGACAATACCAGCAATAGGGAATTATATAAAACAACTTTGAAGCCTAATAAAGAATCTGGTATTGTTCGTGTTAATTTCCCGAATAATGGAAATTTACCATCTTTACAAAATGGCAAAGAATACGCTTGGACTTTTTCAATAGTTTGCAATACTCAAAGTCGTGATAAAGATATAGAAGTAACAGGCTCAATTCAACGCATTCAAGCTGATCCTAATTTAGCGATTCAGTTACAAAAAGCACAACCCAGAGAGCGTGCTGCTTTATATGCAACATCGGGAATTTGGCAAGATACTTTAACAACTGTAGCAGATTTACGACGCACCAATCCTAACGATTTAGCAGTTAAAGCTGATTGGGAAGACTTGTTGAAATCAGTCGGTTTAGAAAAAATTGCTTCATCACCTTTATTGGGGTGAGGTTTTATGAAAATTTATGAGTATAATCTCATCGTAGCGAAATCAGAACCTTTATGACGGTTGCAAGATAAACATGAAAGTGCCAAATTATCAGCAGTCGTTTCACCTCCATGTTTGACAGCAATAATATGGTCTACTTCATGGGTATAAGTAAGTGGGCGAAATTAAAAGTAAAATACTCTCCTGGCTCGTAGTGAGCGGTTTACCGCTCGTCGAGTCGGGATTTTAACGGCTGAAGCCGTTACTACGTTAAGGAGCGTTTATTTATGCCCATCTACATCACCTTTACTATAGTTCGGTTTAATCACACTGACCTACTTATATTGAAAGAACATTTGAAGACAGGGCTAAAAGATTAGCAAAAGCCTATAGTTACTCCACAGCATAGGCTGTAAATTGACGTTTAAACGGCGAATGAAAACCAACCACAATATCACAAGGAGGCACACCCAAATCAACTAATCTATCCGCAACAAGTTCCTCCGTACCGTTATATTGAATCCATATTTTCCCATTTACAATATCAAAATGCATCACCGGACCGAATACACGTTTATCTCCCTGCCACCCAACATAAGCTAATTGATAATGGTCATGCTCAAAATCAAAAATTAATTGAGGCTTGACAGGATCTTTTTCCGAACTAATTTGTGCATGTTCCGTCAAAATTTGTTTAATATGCTGCCGATATAAATCTATTTTATCCATTGTCTTATTTCCTCCTGCTTAGGGTCATAAATTATCAACTTAACTTGATAACGCTGAATAGCACGTTGGATAAAAGGAAGCTGAAAAAAGTCTAAGTAAGTTTCGGATGGAACTGCTAAGTAAAGGATTCTATCTGGCTCATTTTCACAACGGCAATAAAACCTTTTCCAAACTCTCTAAAACCTCTTCTACTGACTGATATCTTTGGATAAAGTCGTAGGCTACCATCTTATCTAAGACAGAAGCTAACTTTTCATTAATATTATCTAGCTTATACCAAATTACTGCATCGGTATGTGAATCACCTTTGAAAACTAATTGTCCATGCGGGTTTCTTTGAAATTGCCTCGCAGGTATTCCAGTTAATCCTTCAATTCCAATCATTCCCAAAGCATAAATATCACTATTTAGTCTGGGATGTCCTAATAGTTGTTCGGGAGGAGCGTAACCAGCAGTACCAATTGCAATGGATTGATTATCTTCAGTTTGCTGAGATTGAATTTGTTTGACAGCACCAAAATCAATTAAAACTAAACGATTATCTTGTTGTCGTCTAATGAGATTAGCCGGTTTGATATCTCGGTGAATTATATGATGACTGTGAACGAAAATTAGCACTCGTAAAACATCTTGAAGTAAATCAATAACTTGCGCTTCTGATAAACGTTTACCAGATTTAATTTCTTCGCTGAGAGAATGTCCGGGAATAAATTGTTGCACTAAATAAAATTGTTGACTTTCTTCAAAATAAGCTAAAAGTTGGGGAATGCGATCGCTCTTTCCTAAAAGTTCTAAAATTTCTCCTTCAGTTTTAAATAAACGTCTAGCGACATCTAAAAATTCTTGATCTTGACGAGCGGGTTGCAAGTGCTTAACTACACATTCTGGATTGCCTGGACGCTGAGTATCTGACGCTAAATAAGTTTTCCCAAATCCACCAGAACCTAATGGTTGAATAACTTTGTAGCGTTGATTGAGTAAAGTGTCTTTTTCAAACAGAGGAATTGCTGTTACATCATTAACTGTATTTCCACCCTCCTGCAAAAGGTCTTGCAATAACTTGATAGTTCTTTTTTGCTCTTGAATTTGCCATGCGATTTTTTCTTGCTCTCGTTTGTTGCGAAATGCACTATAGGTAACGACACTTCCTGTCGCTATTATCAAACCCAGTGCGGGAGATACTACCGGAATCCATCCGGCTTGGGTAAATATGATATAATTAACTCCTAACAACAAAGTTAAAATGACCACCGTCCCAAGGGTCAAACTCAGTGGATGTTGAATTCGCCATGCGATAATTCCCCCCCCTAAACTCCACACCCATATCCAAACAACTTCACCCCACTCAGGGAAAAACCAAAATAAAGCTTGTTTGTTAAGGACAGCGCTGAGAATCTGGCTAACCATTTGCGCTTGGACAACAACTCCAGCCATTTTGGGATTTTCTTGCTGACTGGCACTGTAAGGTGTGTTAAAAATATCTTTGAGACTGGGTGCAGTTGAGCCAATAAGAACGATTTTATCTTTTATTAAAGCTGGTTCGACTTGATTTCCCAGCACTTCGCTAACACTGACAAGTTTTACAGGGTTAACAGAACGGTAATTTAGCAGAATTTGAAAGCCATTTGTATCTACTTTCTCATAACCTCCAGAGTTCCTCTGTAACGGTTTAAATATGGTATTATTAATCTGGAGTTCTTTATTCGCCGAAAATTTGGGTTGAATGTTTCCCAAATACCGCAGTGCTAGTTGTAAGCCTAGAGAGTAAGGAGTTGTACAAGCTGAGGTGGATTCTGGTTGTACCAAGAGTAGATTTCGACGAATAATATCATCTGTATCTGCAACGACATCGCTAAATCCTACTTGTTCTATTTGTGTTCCTGCTGGCGGTGGTGTGGGAGAATTAACAGAATCAGAATGTTTGCAGACAGAAATAATGCGATCGCTATTCTGTAAATGTTTCAATAATTTATCATGACCTGGCTCCACTCGCAAGTCCCGAAATATATCCAAACCAATTACTCGTGGTTGATATCCTTCTAGTTTCGTAAATAGCTTATCAAGAATTTCTCCTGATAATGGCCATTTTTGCAACTTTTCTAAATCTTTTTCAGTTACTCCCACAACTAAGATGCGAGGATCTAAACCAGGATTACCCCGCATTTGGATCATCTGGTCAAAAAGCTTCAACTCTATCGGTTCTAGCATTCCCAAACGCTGAATTCCAAAGAGCAATATTGTCGCAATTGCGCTAGAAATAATCGCCGGCTGTTTGAAAAAGTTTCTCATTTGCATACATAACATCACCAAGGATTGCCAACCATTGTAAACGCTGCCCAATAATAAGGATGGGATAATGGTCCATCAGGTTGCTGGATACTGTCAGCGGGTAAAGGTAAACTTCCAACTTTGCCTAAACCTCGTATTTGCCCGTTTTTTAAGTAAATCTCTCCTTTTGCCATAGCTACTTGAGCGTCTCTTAAAGCTTCTGCCCGAATTCTAGAGGTTTTCAAGCTTTGGTAAAATTTCGTCATCAAAGCCGCAGAACCAACATCATTGACTGCCCACAAACTTGCAACACTCGTTTTCACACCTGCGAGTATTGCTAACCCCGCAAATCCAATTTCTGCCTCTTCATCTCCCAAAGCTGTTCTACAAGCACTTAACACCAGCATCTCTACTTGAGGTTCATTAAAGCCTAATTTCCGAATTTGGTTTAAGCGTAACTTGTCTTCCCAGAGTTGAATATATGAATTACTCACAGGACCTGTGTTAAAATCAGCATGGGTTGCCATGTGAATAATTCCGAAAGGTTGTTGACGACGGATGATTTTGAGATTCTCTAAAGTCGCTTGCTTATTGAGGAATAATTTCCCCTGCCAAAGCTTAAACACCAATGTTGATAATTCAACGGGAACTGCTGGTAAAGGCTCTTGTCCTTGAGTTGTTTGAGAAACTCCCATCGCTAAAAGTTGAGATTTTTTGATGTCTGTGTAGAGAGTGTTGGTTAAGGTGAGACTGGGCATCAAGCCAATGCTGTATTTTTCTACCAAAAATCCTTTACCATTGTGTAAAGCAGCCATTGGGGTAGAACGCAAACCAACATCTGGGAGAAAAACTAGATTGTCGATACCTTGCGCTTGTAAATCTGCTTCTAATGGGGAAATTATCCAGCGATAAAGTTGTTGTGACAGAGGTAAATAACCGTCAGTCCGACGATTTCGCGGAATCACGATTTGATTGCGAAATTCCTCAGCTATTTTGAGAACTTTGGCTTTTGTCGCTTCGGGTATTCGTTTGCGGATAGGATTTCCTCTCCCTGTCACCATGACTAATTCTAGTTGCTCGCTGTTCTGTTCTGCTGTAGTATTAAGTTGTTTATTACCGGAAGAAGATAAAGGAGTAATTTCTACAGGAACAAAGCTGATGTAGATAAATGCAGGTTTAACACCAGTAGCTTTTTCAATATTTTGAGCAATTTCCTTACCGTCATCCAAGGTTTTCCGGTTAGGAATCGGTATACCTAATTGAGTCGCAACCCTACTAGTAAACTTATCTTCAGGAGTGGGATTAGTATCCAGTAGCGATCGATTTCCCTCAGAGGGGATGGTGGTGATAGAAACAGGATTATCACGTTTAACTGGATTATTTTCGCATTGAACTGTGCAGGGGTCAATAGTTGGAAGAGGACGTGGTTCTGGTGGTATAGGTGGTTCTGGTGGTATAACTGGTGGTGATGGGATATTAAGTCCTACTTGTTGAGGTAGTGAAGAGGAAACGCGATCGCTTGCTCCAACTGTAAAAGCATTAATTGTTCCAGTTGCATTACTTGGTGATGTATAATTAAGGGTTTCGCCTGGAATTAAGACATCTCCCGGATTTAAAACGGTGTTACCTCGCGTTAATGTTCCTGCTTGAATCCCATCAAGGACGACAAAGGTATTATCAAGATTGATGTCGCTGGTGTTTGTCGTAAAAGTAAAAGGAAAAGCAACACCAGCTTGAGCATTATTTGAGAGCGTGGAGTTTGTCATTAATGTTGGTGCGGTGTTAACAGAATTAATTGTAATCCCCGCAGGAGTACCAACAGCAGATCCACCAATATCTAAAACAGGAAAATTACCCGCAGATATAATTGAGGTTCCCCCCGCATTAATACTTCCTGCTGTACCATTAACAGTTGCATTCCCCACGGTAAAATCTATATTATCTGGTCCGCCATCATGTCGAATTGTAACAGTTCCTCCACCAGTGGCGATCGTATCACCAGTTCCGATTCCTTGAACAAGTCCGTTTGTCAGAACTCGAACATCACCACCTGTAGTCAAGATACCTTGTTGAGGATTGCTTTGACCAGCTTGAGTGTTGATGCTATCAAAACGAATTGTGCTACCAGCTGCATTAGTTGTTTGGAGAGTGACATCACCACCGCTAGCAGTTCCACCACGTTCGCCAAGGTTGACATTTGCGGAAGAGTTTATTGCTCCTGTAGTGATATTACCACCGCTAGTGGCGATGATGGCGGCACCTGTACCCAAACCAAAACCATTATTTGAAGAGGAATCAATCGTATTAGTCAGGATATCGCCTGGGGAAGTTAAAGTTATTGTTCCTGCGGCATTTCCACCAGTAAAGCCGTTATTGTTGCTTGTATTTAGTTGATTTAGAGTAATTCCGCCGCTGGTGGTGGTAACATTAATATTGCCAGAACCATATCCATTTCCAGCGGCAATGATATTACCTGCATTGATATTGCCATTTGCAGACAGATTTACATTACCGCTAGTGGTAAAATTTCCAGTTGTGTCCAGATTGCCCAAAAATAAACTCGCTCCAGAAATGTTGATATTTCCCCCAGCATTTCTGATTGTGTCAGTGGGATTAGCAAAGATGACAGAACCGCTTTGAGAAAACAAGCTGAAATTTCCACCGTTCAATGTCGCTGTACCGGGGATAGTTACTCCGGGGGTAGCTCCAGTAATGGAATTGATGGTAATATTTCCAGTAGCCTGTAAGTCGATATTTGTCGCTAAACTTAAAGCTCCCCAAGAAACGGTATTCGCACCATTATCAGGCAACCCAAAAGGAATATTACCAGCCGTACCGTCAAAACTACCACCTGAAGGCGCATCGATAATCGTTAATGTGCTGGGATCTAATAATAAAGTACCAAAATTACCGCTATTCGCAGAAGTATCAACATAACCTTGAAAAGTTAAGAAATTTTTCCCAGATACTTCTACAAAACCACCATTCCCAGAATTTAACCCACCACGAGCAGATATATTACCAAAAAACTGAGTGGTGTCATTACCCCAAACAATAACACGTCCGCCATTGCCATTCAACTTACCCTGAGCATTAATCACAGAGTTGGAATCAACATAAGTCTGATTCGCATTCGGAACCGTTCCCTTACCCTGATAATCGCCACCAATTAACACCGTACCACCATTACTACTGCCAGAGGCGTCAATATTTCCATTAATCACCGCAACTTGCTTACCCAAAACATTGACTGTACCCCCGGTTGAACCAGATACATCAACTTTGCCAGATATAATAGTTGTACCTGGGGAAGTTGGAATTTTCAGGTTTGAATTTATTAGTTGTACAGTACCATCAGAATTAGCAGTTAAGCCAGTATTCCCCACAGTGAGCAATTCTGGTAAAGAAGCGACAGGAATAGTGGAGCTTGATTCATTGCTCAAAGGCTGAATTTCCAAACTTAAAATATTTCCCGGTTGACTCAAACGTACCCAACTTTGTCCAGGAACCGATGAAACGACGATTTGCCCCCCAGGAGCGGAAAGTTGCCCAGTATTAATTACTGTACCACCTAGTAAAGTTAAACTTTGACCCGTCCCCACACCTAAATTCCCAGCATTAATAATTGCTCCTGGTTGGTTGGTTGTAAAAGCGAATCCGTTGGGTTTCCCTACCAATGTAGTATAGTTATTTGTGGCGATCGCATCAAACCAAAGATTTCCAAACCCAATACCATTTGCCGTTGTCGCCGTAAAAGCACCAGGAACGTTTAAACTAGCATTTGCACCAAATACAATTCCTGCTGGATTCAGCAAAAATAAATTAGGACTTCCACCCGTTACCTGAATCAAACCATTGATAATGGAAGGATTACCCCCTGTAACTCTACCCAGAATATTTTGCAAAACTGGATTAGCCTGAAAATTGGCGATTTGTTCTCGTGAAATGCCAAACTCTTGAAAGCTGTGAAATAAGTTTGTCCCATCACCAGAAGTTTTTCCACCACTAATATCAAGTCTATTTCCGTTAGGCGTCACAATTGTACTTGTTCCGTCAGCAGCGGGAATAATTTGTTGCGCTGAAGCTAATCCCGTATTCATAATTGCGATTAGGGGAAGAAGACTTAGTGCAAGGTAGCGGAAATTATTATTTACAGGACTTATGCACGAGTCACCGAATAACGTTCGCCCTTGGCGAAGCCTCTCGTTCGCGCAGCGTCTCCCACAGGAGAAGAGAAGGCTACCGCAGAGAACACGGTAGTTTTTGTGTAAGTCTTGATTTGGTTGAAAAAGCTGACTGTAGAAGCTTTGTTTTTTTCTGTCTTCTAATACTCGCTTGCGCTTTAACAAAAACCGACCGTTGGATAATTCTACATCAATTTGATATTTTTCAGCAAGTCCCCGCCGTTTTAACGCTTCAGAAATTACCCGCTGAGATAATAGAAGCATTTCCAATCTACGCTCTTGGGTAATATTCCCTGGATGAGTCCGATAATAGTAAAGTGGCTTTTTTACCCGTCCGACGGAAGCAACTTCAGAGAGTCGCAGACATAAATCGTAATCTTCAACGACATCTGGTGAACCCTCAAAACCCTTAACTTGCTCGAAAAGCGATCGCCTAATTAAGCGAAAATGGAAAGTCATAAAGTCTACCAACAGCCGTTCAAAAGAGTAGGGAATTGAACAGCGATGACCGTAACTGGTTACTTTACCACTTTCATTTATATCGAAATAATCTGTATAAACAAAACCCATTTCTGGATTCCGTACAAGTACAGCGGCAGTTTCCGCTATTGCGGTAGGAGCGAGCAAATCGTCGCTATCTAAGAATCCGATGTATTCTCCCTTTGTTTGCAAAGCTGCTGCTTGACGCGCTGCCGCAATGCCTAAATGAGGTGCTTTTACTACCCGTACTCGCCCATCTTGTTGAGCAAACTTGTTCGCGATTTTTTCTGATTCATCTGTAGAACCATCATCCCAAATTAACAACTCCAAGTCTTCCCATGTCTGTCCTAAGACGCTAGCGATCGCATCTGGGAGGTAATTTTCCCGATTGTAGTTGACGATGATAATGGAGATTAATGGCGACATGGAACTCAGGGGCAAGTCAAGGGTGTAATCACAATATAGTCCCCATTTGGAGCATCTCGGTGAAATCACTAAAAAATGTAACTATTTAAAGTACAAAAATCCCATTTGAGTGCAGGTATGACATACTTCAAACATCGGCATTAGAAAATCAGGACTTACGCAACTGGCACATATATCGACTTCGAGAGTCAAGAGTCAAAAGTCCAAAAAATCTCGACTTTTAAATGCGTGACTTTTGACAACCTCTACGAAAAAAATATGACACGCATCTCTAGTCCTATAAATGTAGAGACGTAGCACAGAATAGTCTGTTGGTTTCAGGTAACGCATCATAAGCATAGCAGTCGATGTCTATTAGACATCTGGTAGAAAAGACGTAAAGACGTAGCACAGAATAGTCTCTACAAAGGTTTCAGGTAATGCATCATAAAATTCGGTCGATATCCATTGCTGAATATCAAAGACGCGGTTTCCACACTTTCCAATATGTTTTATGAAATCCCTAATTTCTCCTAGAGACGTTCCGATGGGATGTCTCTACCATCAGAGCCAAAATATACGTGTCAGATATGCTTTGTTAATTCTGCACTCTATCTGCATTGTTTGCATATCACTAAAAGCTACGGCTGACGATGGCAATATAAATAACGTAACATTTCCACCAATTGCACAGACATCCGATATTAACCCATCCCCAAAACCAGAAACAAGCCATCGCACTTTTGTCCGTCAAATCAAAGTTGTCGATAGCACTGTTTTTAGCGAAAAAGACTTTAACCCCATTTTACAGCCCTATGTCGGACGCGAATTAACCATTGAAGAAATTAGACAAGCCGCAGATAAAATTACTCAACTTTATTTAAATCAAAAGTATATCAATTCCAGAGCGATTCCGGTAACTGAGCAAACTAGAGACGGTGTGGTGGTAATTCGTGTCATCGAAGGACGTGTCTCGGAGATTGAAGTTCAAGGAACAAACCGATTAAATCCAGGTTATATTCGCGATCGCATCAAACTTGGTGCTAATATCCCTCTTAATACTATACAACTTGAAGACCAACTAAAGTTACTGCGAATCGATCCACTTTTCACCAATGTGGAAGCTAGTTTACGTCCTACAGGTAAGGTTGGTCAAAGTATTCTCATTGTCAGAGTGCAAGAAGCGAACCCGATAACCGTTAACTTTGGTGTAGATAACTATTCACCACCTAGCGTTGGTGGAGAAAGATTGGGTATTGAATTGCGTCATCGCAATTTAATTGGAATTGGTGATGAGTTGGCAGGTTCATATTATCATACTCTGTCAGGCGGTTCTGACGTTTTTGATTTTAGTTATCAAATTCCCGTTAATGCGATGAATGGCAAGGTACAATTTAGGGCTGCCCCCAATCGGAACGAAATTACCGAAGCTCCATTTAGTAGGTTAGGCATTCGGGCAGATCAAGATTTATATGAAATCAATTATCGTCAGCCGTTGGTGCGATCGCCAAGAGAAGAATTTGCTCTTTCCTTAGGATTTACCTATCAAGATGGTCAAACCTTTCTTTTTGATCGACTTCCCACCCCTTTTGGTATTGGTCCTGATGAAAATGGAGTTAGTCGTACCAGCGTAATCAAGTTTAGCCAAGATTATATCAAACGCGACGCCCAAGGAGCTACTTTTGTGCGATCGCAATTTAATTTTGGTACTGGCTTATTTGATGCTACCATAAATAATAACTCCATCCCTGACGGTCGTTTTTTCAGTTGGTTAGCGCAAGCACAGCGCGTACAAAAACTGAATGACGATCACTTGTTGCTGATTCAAGCCGACTTACAATTAACACCAGACAGCTTACTACCTTCCCAACAATTTGTAATTGGTGGTGGACAGTCGGTGAGGGGATATCGGCAAAACATTCGTTCTGGGGATAATGGTTTTCGTTTCGCAATTGAAGATAGATTTACCCTCAAACGCAACGAGTCAGGATTATCCACAATTGTGCTTATACCATTTCTGGATATGGGAGCCATCTGGAATCAATCTGATAATCCGAACAAACTACCCAGCCAAAGATTTTTAGCAAGTGCAGGTTTAGGGGTATTGTGGAATCAAGCATTAGGAATCGATCGCTTAACTTTACGACTCGATTATGGAATACCCTTCATCGATTTAAACGATAAAGGTAATAATGCCCAAGACGAAGGCTTTTATTTTAGCCTGCGTTATCAACCGTAGTCAGGACTTCAGTCCTCAAAGGAAGAGCGCTGAAACATAATTATTATATCATGTCCGTTTAATTAACAGTAATAAAAACCTACCTACCATCGTAGAGACGTTCCTACCTACCATCGTAGAGACGTTCCTACCTACCATCGTAGAGACGTTCCGGTGGAACGTCTTTTCAGTATGTGTGATTGCCGAACATGATATTATGTCTACCCGTGAACGTTTCCACCAGCTTTTAAGTATTCAAAGGAAGAGCGCTATAAATTGCTCTTTGCGCTCACTACAGAATTATAATCAACACAAGTTTCATTTATATCTACCCGTGAATGTTCCCACCAGCTTTTCTACCCAAACTCGCAAAGCAGATCACATCCGCATCTGTCTTGAAGAAGACGTTCAATGTCAGCAAATCACTAATGGACTCGAACGCTATCGCTTTACTCATTCGTGCTTACCGGAATTAGACCGTCAGGACATTGACATCAGCACAACGTTTTTAGGGAAAACCCTCTTAGCACCGTTGCTAATTTCTTCCATGACTGGTGGTACAGAACAAGCGGGAATCATTAACCGTCGCTTGGCGGAAGTCGCACAACATTATAAAATAGCAATGGGTGTTGGTTCTCAACGTGTGGCAGTAGAAAAACCCTCAGTTGCAGATACCTTTGCGCTGCGAAAGTACGCACCAGACGTTTTGCTGCTTGCGAATTTGGGCGCTGTGCAATTTAATTATAAATACGGTATAGACGAATGTCTGCGCGTAGTCGATATTTTGTCAGCCGATGCTTTAATTTTACACCTAAACCCGTTGCAAGAATGCATCCAAGCGCGAGGCGATACGAATTTTCGCGGATTGCTTGACAAAATCGCCGACTTATGTGGTAAGATAGAAGTACCTGTGATTGTGAAAGAAGTAGGAAATGGCATTTCTGCGAAAATGGCAGAGAAGCTGATTGCTGCGGGTGTGACAGCAATTGATGTAGCCGGTGCAGGTGGTACATCTTGGGCAAAGGTAGAAAGTGAAAGAGCAGAAAGTGCTTTACAAAGACGTTTAGGAGAAACCTTTGGTGATTGGGGTTTACCGACAGCAGAATGTATTACAAGTATTCGCAGTGTTGCACCAAAAGTGCCATTGATCGCTTCTGGGGGATTGCGTCATGGATTAGATGTGGCAAAAGCGATCGCACTCAAAGCAGACATTGCAGGTTTGGCAATGCCATTCTTGCAAGCAGCAGCAGTGGGAGAAGCAGCACTCAGGGATTTGGCTGATGTCTTAATTGCGGAAATCACCACAGTGTTATTCTGTACTGGTAATGCTACCTTATATGAGTTGCAAAATTCTGGAAGTTTACAAAAAATAGAAAACTAACCCCCTTCCCGACAAGGATATCGTTAGCAAGGGGTTTGAAACTCTTATATAACGATTTTTTGTTATTCTACACGATTGTAGAGACGTTCCGCCGGAACGTCTTTACGAATGTTAACTCTGGCGGAACGTCTTTACGAATGTTAACTCTGGCGGAACGTCTTTACGAATGTTAACTCCGGCGGAACGTCTTTACGAATGTTAACTCTGGCGGAACGTCTTTACGAATGTTAACTCTGGCGGAACGTCTTTACGAATGTTAACTCTGGCGGAACGTCTTTACGAATGTTAACTCTGGCGGAACGTCTTTACGAATGTTAGGTGTGAGATATTCGGTGGAATTATAAACAAGTCAATCTTCCAAGGTTTTTGACTATTGACTAATGACTAATAACTAAAAAAATGCATAATTTTCTCAAACAAACTTTTGCGAGCTTAGTTGGCAGCTTACTGGGACTAATTATTTTTTGCGGTGTTGGCACCGGCACACTATTCTTTCTATTCCTTGTTGCTGCTACCTCAAAAGACACTGGACCTTTAGTTAAGGATAAATCAGTGTTGGTTTTTGACTTAGCGACGAAAATCACTGACAGCGAGCCAAGTTCTAACGAACTTTTTCAACAAGCACTATCAGGTGAATATGACAATAGAATATCACTCCGCAGGGTGATCGATACTTTAGAAAAAGCGCGTCGTGATAAACGAATTGTTGGTATTTATTTGGATGGAACTCACACCTCAGGAGGTAGTAGCGTTGCGGGTTTTGCGACTCTTAAAGAAGTCCGTCAGGAGTTGGAGAAGTTCCGTGCCTCTGGCAAGAAGATTATAGCATACGGCATGGAATTGGGGGAACGGGAATATTACTTAAGTTCGGTTGCCGATACCGTTATCGTCAACCCTTTGGGAGCAATGGAAGTTAACGGTTTGAGTACACAAACAATGTTTCTGTCGGGAGCATTGCAAAAGTATGGTATCGGCGTTCAAGTTGTGCGCGTTGGTAAATTTAAAGGCGCAGTGGAACCGTATATACTACCAAAATTGAGTCCAGAAAACCGCCAACAAACTCAAAAATTGTTAGATGATGTTTGGTCAGAATGGCGGACTACGGTGGGTAAAAGTCGCAAACTTACCCCTCAAAAGTTGCAAGCGATCGCCGATAATCAAGGGATCTTAATGGCTGACGAAGCCAAAGCTAGCGGTTTAGTGGATCGGGTAAACTATTTCGATGAAGTAGTTACCGATTTGAAAAAGTTAACTGATAGCGACAAGGAAGATAAAACATTCCGCCAAATTGATTTAGCAGAATACGCCGGAGTTTCTGGCAAAGAATTTGGTATAGAACGCGACTCTAAAAATAAAATTGCTGTGGTTTATGCAGAAGGGGAAATAGTCGATGGTGAAGGAAATGATAGCGAAGTTGGAGGCGATCGCTTCGCCAAAACCTTCCGCAAACTACGACAAGATAAAAATGTCAAAGCCGTTGTCTTGCGGATCAACAGTCCCGGTGGTAGCGCTACTGCCGCTGAAGTGATGCAGCGAGAAGTACGACTAACTCGCAAAATCAAACCAGTAGTCGTCTCAATGGGTGATGTGGCTGCCTCTGGTGGTTACTGGATAGCGAGCGATTCCAACCGCATTTTCGCCGAACCAAACACCATCACAGGCTCAATCGGTGTCTTTGGTTTATTACTAAATGGACAAAAACTGGCAAATGATAACGGCATCACCTGGGATTCAGTCAAAACCGGACGCTATGCTGATAGTCAAACCATATCTCGTCCCAAATCTACCGAAGAGTTAGCTGTTTATCAGCGCAGCGTTAACCGCATTTACAATCTATTCCTCAACAAAGTTTCTCAAGGACGCAAACTTCCACAACAAAAGGTAGCAGAAATAGCTCAAGGACGAGTTTGGTCTGGGGTAGCGGCAAAGCAAATCGGTTTAGTTGATGAAATTGGCGGCATTGATACTGCTATAGATTATGCCGCTAAAAGCGCGAATTTAGGAAATGATTGGGAATTACAAGAGCATCCCAGATACAGCACCTTTGAAGAACGCTTTTTTGGTAGGGCAACTCAAGAAGCGCGGACTATTTTGGGAATTGAGAAATCAACAACTAAATCACCCGATTTACTAACCGCTGAATTCCAGAAACTACAAAAAGAATTAGCGATTATGCAAAAAATGAACGATCCCCTCGGCGTTTATGCTCGTTTGCCATTCAACTTTACGATTAGGTAATAGGCGTCTCCAGAAAATACGTAGAGACGTAGCACTGCTACGTCTAATCAAGGGTTTCGGTTAACGCATAGTTCATTTTCACTCCTATGTCTAATCATAAAGAGGTTTTTTTAGACGGGAACAGCTGACATTATTTCCACCTATGTGTAAAGTAGGTTAGATACCATCAGTAAGATTTTTCGCAACCCTCTATGGAGAGAAAAACCAAACGCCTTTTACTGCTAATTATTTCCTGTAGTGTCACCGGTGTAATTTTAGGAGGTACGGCAAGCTGGGCAGAAAGCACCATTTGCTTACAAGCCGATACCGTGACGAGTGAGTGCTTGACCCAAAACCCCATTAACAAAACTATAGAAGGAATGAGTACTGGTTTGCTAGCTGGGGCTGGGGCAGCTTTTGGTGCCGCATGGCAGTTGAGACGTGAAGATTAAAAGCGGTAGTTGCGATCGCGTACCCACATACTAACAGGTACAGCGTTACCCTCTGCATCTACTTTAACTTCAACTAAAATCGGTTTTTGCTGTCTTTGTCGGGTTTGCTGTGCCCGAAAAAGATTATTATTAATTTGCTGCCTTTGGTCTTCTGGGATGGAATATGATTTTATCCCGTAGTTAATAGACCCATCCTCATAAATACCCTTTAAAGCTACCTGATTTGCGGCTAAGGTTCTAGGGGGATTAGCACTAACTCGCACCGGTTTCCAAGCTCTAGGATTACGAGAATTTGGAAATTGTTGCTCTTGCAAAGTTACATAAAAGTTGGTTCCCTCAGCTAAAGAAACATATTGTCTGCTTCTATTAGAACGGCGTCTAACTAATTCTTGCCATCCTGGCAATCTTTTCAAAGTGTTGTAACGAGCGATGTTGTAATCAAGGTTTACCGAGTTTCCCTGTAGCGCATTGTTAGGATTTACTGGTACAGTTTGCAAGATTACTGTTTTGCCAGTGAAATGAGTAAACATCGCTTGAAATGGTATTGCCATAATCAATGTTGTTTGAATCACCAAAGGAACTATCAACCGCCAAAATGGTAAAGGCTTTGTTGATTTTTGTTCATTAGCTTTAATGTAATCGTCAAAAGTCACCTTTTTGGAAAATTCCATTTCCGGTGTCAAAGATTTGTTAGATTCGTTGGAATTGCTTTTCATTTTTGATAGTTGATGGTTGATAGTTGATAGTTGATGGTTGATGATTGATGGTTGATAGTTGATGGTTGCAATGCAATACAGAACCTCACCCCGTCCGTTCCGGACACCCCTCTCCTTTATAAGGAGAGGGGAAGGGGGTGAGGTTTTATTTACCTCACTCAACCGAGAACCACTATCAACTAACTGTTGAACGCCGTTCAAACCAAAGTCCGGCGCTAATGATACTGACACCGCACATACCAAAGACAAAAGACTTGAAAATTAAGTCTGTGTCATATTCCCACATGCGGCTAATAATTTGCAGTGTTAATAACAGCATTCCGCCCCAAAATGTGCGCCTATCACCGTATTCTATGCCGTGTCGCATAAGTCCAAAGGCGAATATTCCCAGAAGAATATTGAAGATAAAAACTGCTAAACCGGGAATACGAGTAACAGCTTGATGCCAAAAAGGTATCAAGGCGACAATGACAAGAAAACTCGTAATGAAGACATTAGTGATATCCATTCCTCGACGGGTTAGACTGTTGCGATAACGCAGCATAAACAACCATTGCAATACTACTAAACCGCTGAGAATTCCTAAATCAATCAGGGGAAAAGACTGAATTTGCGAGTTGGTTGTTAGCGGATAAAATCCGGAAGATGGATATTGCCAAACCCAATAAAAGGAAAGGACATAAAATAGAGTTCCGAAAAACCATAGCGAGAGACTTTGGGCGAGGGGTTGAAATAACCTAAAATTGATTGTGGGCAATAGTAGGTCATCGTAACTCCAAAATAGTGCGGCTGGAAGTGCAAAAGCAAAAGATGCAACCCAAGGCGCTGTATTGTTAGAATAAGCTAAACGTTGCAGTGGATTGAGGTTGAATTGCAAGGAGATAGTAAAGGCGATCGCAGAAATAGCAAATATCCAACGCGAGCGACATAAATAAGCTAAGGGTACAAACAGCAACCAAATAAATAATGGCATATGTTGCACCAACAACCGTGACCAACTAAAGTCACTTGCAGAGTAGGATAATTCTCCTAATCCCGTCCAATATCCTATTTGTATGAGGATAATTGATAACATTCCTAAGGAAGTCAAGCTAAGTCCATATGCCATGATTAAAACACCCAACCCCCAACAAAGAAATAGTTGAGAAGTTGAACCGCTGATGTTAAACATTTGCGCCATCAACGCAATATTTGCACCTAATATCAAAGCAGCTAAAATTAGTAGACCTTCTCCTAATAGTTGCTTGCTACGTGGCTGCTTTTTTCCTTCGGCATTAAGTGTAGGTTCTCTAAAAGAGAAAAAACCTGTGATAGTGGTCGCGAAAAACAAACTGATCAAAATCACAAATTTGACATCTCGTGACCATGCTTGCCAGTTTGCAGCTACAAAGGTAATTATGCCTAAGCTTAATAAAATGCCACCGATGGCAATCACCATGAAAATGAAGCGATCGCGTGCAGCTATTTCCAGGTTATCAAATTGATAACGTTTTCCCAGATCTTGGTAACATGAAGAACTAATTATTCCTTCATCCCGCCATTTCTGTGCTTCTTGGCGTAATTTTCGCCGAAAATTGTCTAATACCATGACAATCTCCAATGCCGTTTAGTCATAGCAATACTCCATTTTAGGTTGTGACTTGACAGGGTGAGCAGAGATGGATGTAACGCAGAAGAGAATCCCCACCTACCACCGTTCACTAATCACTATGCGGATTGCTATAAGGCGGTCATAATATTATTAGTATGATACCAATCTTGTGATTAAATTGTTCTTATGTGACAGTTTGACTGATGGTTTTGTGAAAATTAAATGTAAACTTCAGAGCGTAAGAAGTGATAAATCGCGGTTCTATTAGTAATAATACGAACCGCCTTCGCGCTTCGCGTCTCCGTTCGCGGAGCGTCCCGAAGGGAAGGAGAAGGTGCCAAGGACGCAGAGAATGAGGGAAGAGAGGTTAGGAGTTATATCATGTCCAGTAAATTATTTACAATTGTAAAGACGTTCCGCCGGAACGTCTCTACGACGGTTGCGTTGTTTTTATTAATGTTAATTAAACGGACATGATATTATTTGGTGTTGCCGCTGTTGAAATCGGTGACCAGCTATTAATTGACAGGGAACGCTAAGAAAAAACCCTTTCCCATGAACCCATGAGTCCCCTCTTTTTCATTTATCTTTATTTGGCAAGTTACTTTGATTTACATCAGGAATTACTGCGCGAAATTCTTGATTTTCTAATTGCTGAACATTAAGCTCTTGAAAACCTTGAGAAGACTTATCTAAATTCAATGTCATACCACCCACAGCTTTATCGTTAATCAATAAATCATAAGTTCCTTGTTGCAGTCTTTCTAAATAATAAACTCCAGCGGTGTTGGTTACAGAAAATAACCGCACTTTAGAATATGAAGAAACAGCTTCCACCCTCGCACCATTAATTGGTTTACCTTGTGCATCGGTAATAACTCCCGAAAAGGTGTAAGCACGAGTTAATGGTAACATTACTGGTGTGTAAGAACCGGCGATAACATCGACTGCGTAAGCGTCAGTTTTAGCTTGCCAATCTTCGGGGAAACCTGCCGGATCTAAATCTAAACGATAAGTACCTGGATTTAAGCGTACCAAAATGCGATCGCTTTGAATATCCGGTTGCAATGATTTGACAACCCTATTGTTAAGCAGTAACAATGTATCTGCATTTTCTGTATATAATCCTTCCCCAGCATCGCGTTTGCCGTTATTATTGTGATCAAAGAACGGCTGAATCAATAAACCACCTTGGGTACGGAAATAATCAGAACGTCTATCCCCCGGTGTAATTCCGCTTTGCAAACCGGCGCTAGAAACTAAGTCTATATTAAAGCTGGCTTGTTCGGAAGTCACCGATACGCCTTGATAACGCGCCCGCAACAAAATACCTGGTAAAATTGTAGTTGATAATGAAGCGATCGCACCGCTACCCTGAGAACCAATCCCATAACCTAACTGCGCTTCCCAACGATAATTTCCATCGTTAGCGCGTTGTCTGGAACGATATCGCCAACCTAAACTAAGTAAATTATTACTCAAATTTTGACTGCGGGTTTCATAACTTACTAACAGCGAGTTTCCTAAATTCAAAAAGCTGCTGCTTCGAGAAAAATTATAACTGAATTCTGATAAAGTGCCGATTTCGTTACCGCGTTGATTTAATTCTAATCTGCCCAGACGTTGCAGCCAAGTCCAACGCAAGCGGTTTTCGGTATCTAAGCTAATACGAGCGAAGGTAAAAGCGTTTTTGCCACTAAAGTTTAATTGTACACCACCGCCTGTAGCGTCGCGGCTATCGGTAGTAGCAAATAAACTTAAACCAGGAAAAAGGCGCCAATCTATGTTAAAACGATTAGAAAAGCGATCGCTTGTAAATGATGCACTCAAACTACGAGTCGGATTAAACCGGATGTCTGCGTTCACATCCCATTTACTACCGCTGAGTGCAGAAACTGCAACTTCTAAAGGCAAATTTGACGGACGATAGAATAATTCTGCTAAACCTCTGGCGGAATCGTCGTATACTCCACCTACACCGACTGTGAGATTTTCTGATAAACCCCATCTTTGAGCGACTCCACCACGAAAATCAGAAAAGTTGCCCAACAGACTGTTATTTAATTCGCGTCGCAAACCACCAGAAAAAACCAACGCCGAAGAACCTGCGGGTAATTGTCCTGGTACAATTGAGTAAGTAGCTTCGCGGATTTCTGGTTGAGCGGTGAGTCGTCCTTCTGGGTAAAGCAAGACGCGGTAACTACTGCCAGAGTATTGATTTTCACTTCTGACGTTTTCAAAGCGGTAAATTCCCGAAGAGTCAACTAAGACTTCGCCAATTATGCGATCGCCAAATGCTTCTGCTAACCTGACTAAAGTACCCGGTTGAGCCTTACCTGTAATTGTCCTGCCAATTTGCGAAGCTTGCAACCGCAAACGAGGATCGACAAAACCACCACCAAACAGTTGCGGTGGAGTAAATCCTTGTCGTTGAATATATGTAAAACCCCAATAATCGCTTGCACCTTGACTGCGCCAAAAAGTCGGCTGAGAACCTAATATATAGTCAGATTGATTATTTGGTCGATAAAATTGTGCTTCTGCTAATCTCCAACTTGATGCGTCTTGGAAATTTGGCTGATCTGTACGCACAAACCAACTACCGCCAAACACACTACCAACTGCGAGAAAATCACCTCTGTAACTCGCTCCTGTGCCTTCCGAACCGCTGGCATTAACTTTTTGTTCAATTGCGCCAAAACTGAAATTACCCGGTGCAATTCGTGGTATACCTTCTAATATAATCGGCGGTTCCCCTTGCCCAATTCTCGAACTAGATTGATTCAGCCAAGGTACATCAAGCTCAATCGCATAATCGTTGATGTTGAATTTCGCTTTGATGCCAAACAGAGTATCTAAATCTTGAATGGAAAATACTAAGCCTAACTCAGGATCGTTGCGAATTTTTTTTGGGTTGATACGAGTTACTATACCAGGCGATCGCACTTCTAATTGACCATCTGGTAAATTCTTTAAGTCTAATTTCAACGCTTGAATTACATCATCAAACGGTAATAGCCAATTTTCAAAGTTAATAGCTTGCGTTCCGTCTTCTTGTCCCCGGATAATCACGCTGGGGTTCACATTGCGTTTGCCCACACTTAAACCAACCGGAAATGTACTGAATTGCTTTGTCTTTTTTTCCAATTCAGATTTAACTTCCGGCGTCAGTGTTTCCGGCTTTGGTTGCGTGTTTTCTGCTAAATCAGCAGCAACTTTATCTGGAAAACCTAACTCCCCAACACCCTTCCCTTGTAGGGAAGGGGGAGAATCAAAGCCTCTCTCCTCGTAGGAGAGAGGTTTTCTAGATTTAACCAGCCTCTCCCGCAGATCCGCCCGACTAGCTTCACTAATTGGCAAACTTTTTAACCTTTCTGCCAAGGAAAGTGAATCGTAGTTCGTCTGATCTGAAGTTGCATTCGTAGATTTTGCATCAACACTCCCCTCTCCTTTATCAAGAGAGGGGTTAGGGGAACCAGTGCGTTGCGGAGGTTTCCGAGGCAGCGCGTTGCGCGGGTTAAGAGCGTTGTAGCGACTGCCGTTCCGTTGTAGCACCTGGGGTGGTGAGGTATGATCTATAACAGTTTCTTCCAATAAGTCAGGGATAGGGTTCTTAGCCTTAGCTGGAGTAGCGAAAAAAAGGCAAACCGCAAAAGCAGAAAGGTAAAACAGGGGATTTTTCACGGTGAATTTTACCTTCTCTTTCTGGTTGGTGATGGGGTAGAATTGCCTCCAGGGACAGTTAAATCCAGCTTGAATGGTAGTTTACTTTTGTCGTTATCTTCACCCCAAAGCAACTCACCACTTAGTTGATATGTGCCAGGAGAAAGAGCTAATTCATCTTTCTTAGATTGATTTAAAATTAAATTGCGATCGCCATCAGGCACAATACCAGTATCTGGTGATTCTCCAGATTTAACAACCGTTCCACCTTGCTTGAGAGTCCATTTAATAGATGTGTAAGCAGACGCTTTACCACTGTTGCGAACTAATAGTTGTATCTTCTTTGCTTCGGCATTCCATCTGACGCTATCCACCATCAAATTAGGACGCACATCACCTTTACGGACAAAAAACGCGCTACCAACACGAGTGATAATGTTGGTTGTAATTCCATTCCCATTCTTGACAGTATTCGGCTTTAAAGGTTCAGTAAAAATCATTGTCCGATATTCACCAGCCGGCAAACTGGGAGCCAAACGAGCATTGAGACGAACTCTTCTAGTTGTTCCTGGTGGGACAACAAGTTCACGCGGCGAAAATTGCAAATATGGTCTTAAATCGGAAGGGCTAGAAGGTAAACTTTCAAATCCCTTATCTCGATTGTATGTAAAGGATTCAGCGTAGACGCGAGCGCGAAAGGTTTCGTTACTAGTATTTGTGATATTAATAACGCCTTGAGCTTGACCACGATTAGTTTTAACTTCAATTTTTAATGGTGATAGACTGACTTGTGCTTCACTTGCTCCTGCCCAAAGTAAAGCCGCAGATAATGCCCAGGAACTTAAATGCAAAGCAGTACGAATAGGTACGGAAATAACTCCCACGTTTTGATTTGAAAATAACATTTTAATTTAATTCTCCGAACAGTTAAAGCTTATAAAAGCCTGCTTACTTTATGCCACGTAAATTTCGATGACTTTGGTAGATACACAATTATAAAAAATGACAATTCATAATGGAGTAGTGATAAACTAATAGTTAATATTCCTAACTTTTAATTTTATAATTTATCAATTAAACATCTCCATAAAACAATGTAGAGACGCGAAATTTCGCGTCTCTCTACATGGGTTGTGGACAACGCATAATTCATTTTCACTCCTATGTCAATTACTCGTTAACAGTGATTCTGTTTTAGCAGTATTTTTAGCTAGTGATAACCGTAGAATCTACAGTATTTATCAACAGATGATATTAAGCCTAGTTAAATACTCGCTATTTCCACCGAACCCTACCCCGCATTGGGAGCATCCCGGCATGAATGCGATGTGATATGACTTTGTAGGTATCGCCATGTTCAGGCAATTTATGAGAAACTAGAAGATATTAGAAAAAATAACTTATGTTAGGATAATATAACTACCAATACTAAAACAAATTAATATCTACTCATGTTATTAAATTATGTACTATGAGAACCTAGAAGATATTAGAAAATAAAATTTATGTTAGGTCTAGAAAGAATTACATTTAATCCTCGCATTATGGCGGGACAAGCGTGCATTCGCGGAATGCGGATTCCAGTTTCATTGGTGGTTAATTTGGTAGCTAATGGCAAACCTGTAGAAGAGATTTTAGAAGAATATCCTGATTTAGAACCAGAGGATATTCGTCAATCTTTACTTTACGCAGCTTGGTTAACTCAAGAACGGGTTTATCCGTTCAAAACGGCTTAATTAAGTAAAATGAAATTTTTAGCTGATATGGGAATTTCTCTACGCACTGTGTCTTGGTTGCGTAGTGCTGGTTATGATGTGGTACATTTGCGCGATGAAGGGTTGCAAAGACTACCAGATGATCAGATTTTAATGAAAGCTCGTACAGAAGGGAGGATTTTATTAACTGTAGACTTGGATTTTGCCCAACTTTTAGCTACTAGTGGAGATAATTTACCCAGTGTAATTTTGTTTAGATTAGGAAATGAAAATTACAACGCAATTAATGAGCGTTTGACGGAAGTTTTAAGGGAATGTGAGGCAGATTTAGAAGTAGGGGCAATTATTTCTGTCAGTAATGAAACTTTCCGGGTAAGGCGATTACCGATATAAGTTAAGTTGATTGTTAGTGTAGCTTAACGTAGCGATAACCTACGGAGTCACTTGGCGATCGCACTGTGGAGATTTTGGAGGCGATCGCATATCCGATAAAGTCAGGTTAGCGCACTATCCAGCACATAAATAAAATTTATGGTTTGTATCAAGTATCTATGAAGATGAACTTAATCTTCTATATTCAATGTTAAAACCGAATTAATTGAAATTAATACAGAACTAAAAAGACAGGTAAATAATGGATTTTATTCAACAAGCGAAAAATTTAGGAGAAACAGTTAAGGAAAAGGTTCAAGAAACCACGGGGCAAATCAGAACTGCTATTGATGAAACTAATCAAGTAACTGCTGAATTTATAGTTTCAAGCAATGCTGCAATTGAAAGTAGCATTAAAGTCAGCCAAGAAGCGACTGAGTTGATAAACAAAACTGTACTTGGAATCAGCACGGTAGGAATTGCGATCGCAAACGACTTAAAAAATTTACCCACAACCGCAATAGAACTGGCACAAGAAATGCCAAAGATTGCAACGAGGTTGCGTTACCGAGCAGGTGTTCGACTAGGTGATGTACCACGTACTGACTCTGATGTAATGAAGCTATTTGCAAAAATTCCGCTCACCTCAAAACTTGGTCGAGATCCACAAACTACAATCCGGCAATTTTTAGCAGATAAGCATGGGAGCCATATTATCCCACGGGCTGGTGGCGGTGTTAATGGGGCAGATAATATTGTATGGGAAATTGGAGTCGATAATATTCGGCGTGGCGCAAATACAATGACAGGTGGCGAACTAATTTATATTCGTATTTATAATGCTGTAGATTCAATTTTGGCTAACTCTGCGACAATTGCCCGTATGGGATTGACAACAACTGGGGTTGCGATATTGACCCAAGTCACCATTACTGCCCTTTCATATTCTCTCGATCTCTATCGAGGAGACATTACTATCGAAGAGTACAAAAAATTGATTGTTGATACTGCAACTCAGGCTGGAATTACAACACCGATTGTCTTTTTAGTTTTAATTGCAGTAATGGCGTTATTTCCGGAATTTATGGTAGTTTTATCCGCTCCGATTGTGGTTGCAGGATTTAATGCACTATTTGGTATTAGCATCGCTGCACCAATTATTCAGTCAATTCTACGGCATGTTAAAGCTGGTGGTTTTGGCTCTGATGTCGCTGAAAGTTATAGCGAAATACAGCAGATTGCGCTCTAATAAGTAACTACGCAAAATTAATTACAGTCATTCTGGATAAGGCGATCGCTTTTCAAGAAAAAGGAAGTGATACTCCTACGGAGTCACTTTGCCATCGCACAAAGTAGATTTTGGAGGCGATCGCGTTTTTAGCGAACCGCAGAGGCACAGAGAACACAGAGGAAGGAGAGAGCGATCGCTTGGTAGAATACATATTTTATTGCTGATGTTGCAACCAAGCCACTAAATCAGCTTGCATTGAGAAATCTAGTAAGGCTTCGGCTAAATCCTCTAACAATGTTAAAATTATATATCCATAAAAGAGAAGATTTTCAACTACCTCGCCCTAAAAGGGACGAGGATTGCTAAGAACAAACTTGGCGACGTAAGCGTTGAATAGCCCACTGAGACTAATTGCGGTTAAAACCTCCGAATGCTTCCCCAGTTCGGAAATACTTTAAGACATGAGTGTTGGGTCGTTGCGTAACGGCAAGACATCTGCAATTAGTTGGGCGAGGGGACAAATTACGGGTTTGCTGGTTCCTGGGATTATATCCATTCAAAAACCAGCATTTAAATATAAAGCAGTCCTTGAAGGATGGGGTTTCCACCCACGTTTTACGATGAGCAATCAATCTGTTCCTAAAACAAATAGTCTCTATGCACAAGATTATCACTTGTGGTTAGAATACACTGTTGATTTATTAAAAAACAAAAAGTTTTTAGAATTAGAGTTAGAAAATTTAATTGAAGAAATTGAAAGTATGGGAAGAAGTGATAAAAATGCTTTAAGGAGTAATCTTAGAGTGCTTTTAATGCACCTTCTCAAATACAAATTTCAACCCCAGAACCGATCTAATAGCTGGTTATATACAATCTATGAACATCGTCAAAGATTACAAGAAGCATTTGTAGATAGTCCTAGCTTAAAATACTATTACACGGAAGTTTTTGACAGTTGTTACCAACACGCTAGAAAAGAAGCATCTATTGAAACAGGTCTTCCTCTGTCTATTTTTCCCAAAGACTATCCTTTTTCTGTTGATGAAACCTTAGATTCTGATTTTTTTCCAAATTAATCATAATCGCACACTGAAGATTTTGTAGGCGATCGCTTTTATTGTCTCACGCACTCGTAGCAGAGACGCAAAGGAAGAAAAGAAGAGAGCGATCGCACCGTACTTGTGATTGTGCTTATCGACTACGTACTGATGTGGTAATGTAGGTATGTTTGGTAAGCAAAAGGGAAAAGCATTGTTAAGCGAATATCATAGAAAAAAGTTACTGCATCACTTTTACTGTCTGGATGCCGATAATTCGGGCTTCATTGGGAAAGAAGATGCTGAGATTTTTGCTGAGAAGTTCGCCAACATCCGTAGCGCAGAGGTTGGTTCAGAGATTCACAAAGATTTGTTGCTTAAGTGGCTTAATGTTTGGGAGAATTTTTGGTCTAAAGCGGATTTGGATGGAGATGGTAAAGTAAGTCCCGAAGAATTTTGTCAGGGTATAGAAAAAGCGGTTTCCAATCCAGATTACAACGACCCTTTAATAGAGACTTTGTTTGACATTATTGATTTAGACGGTGATGGTCATATATCACAAGAAGAGCATCGTCTCTTCTTTAGTGTGTTTGACCTAGATGCTGAAAAATCAGCTTTTGTCTTCTCCAAGCTTGATATCGATAAGGACGGCATCCTCTCTAAAAAAGAGTTTGTTTCTGCTAAGAGAGAATTTCTAACTGAAAAAGAACCCGGTGCTGTAGGCAACTGCTTTTGGGGTTCTGTGGATTAATGCACGCCATGATTTTGGGGGATTCCCTTTATTCTTGCGTGCATTCGGGTGGAATTGCGATCGCCCAATCGGTACAAGCGATCGCCCTTACTGTGACAGCGCAAGGAAGTTAGGGAGCATTACTTACCAAAAATACTTGTGGTTAGCAATTTACAGCAGCCTATCGCTCTAATATAATACACGTAGAGACGTAGCACTGCTACGTCTCAAAGCCGGTTTTGGGTTTTATATATGTACTTCATTGACCTGAAATCTGCTGTAGTTGGAGCATAAGCAAATCTGAGATTTTAGGGACACAAAAATTATGTGTCCCCAATCTCAAATCCAAAATCCTTAAAGTTGCTTCACCTCAGAAACCAACTTTGCCACCATATCCTTCGCGCTACCAAAAAGCATCGTCGTCTTATCCTTGTAGAACAACTCATTATCTACACCGGCAAAACCCGTACTCATCCCGCGCTTAATCACAATCGTTTGCTTTGCCCGATCCACTTCCAAAATCGGCATACCATAAATCGGGCTATTTACATCACTCCGCGCAGCCGGATTTACTACATCATTTGCCCCAATTACCAAAGCCACATCAGCTTGTTCAAACTGCGGATTAATATCATCCATATCGTAAAGCTGAGTATAAGGCACATTCGCCTCAGCCAACAACACATTCATATGCCCCGGCATTCTCCCTGCAACCGGGTGAATGGCATACTTAACATCAACACCCATCCGTTCAAGTTGATCTGACAACTCCCGCACGCTATGTTGTGCCTGTGCAACCGCCATCCCGTAACCAGGTACAATTACCACAGAACGAGCATAACCCAACATCATCGCTCCTTCTTCTGGATCGATGCTGCGAACAGTTTGATCGATCGCACTACCACCACCAGCAGCACCACCAGACGCAGACGCTGAACCAAAAGCGCTAAATAGCACACTAAATAAAGAGCGGTTCATTGCCTTACACATAATCTCCGTAAGGATTAAACCAGATGCTCCCACCAAAGCACCAGCAATGATTAACATATTGTTCATCACCACAAAACCAGCAGCAGCCGCAGCAATCCCCGACAACGAGTTTAACAGGGAAATTACCACAGGCATATCACCGCCACCGATGGGGATGACAAACATCACACCCAACACCAGAGAAACGGCAACCACCCCTAAGAATACAGGTAGGCTGTGGGGGGATACAATTAAATAGGCACTGCCTGCTATATAAGCACCGAGAAGCAACAGGTTAAACGGTTGCTGCAACGGAAATGTAATCGGAGAACCGCTAATTAAACCTTGTAATTTGGCAAAAGCGAGAAAACTACCGGTGAAAGTCACACCACCAATCAACACATCCAACAGCATCGAGATGTTGACATCCAGGGGTATTGCTTGACCATGATCGAGCAAACGCCAAAATTCCGCAACAGCTACCAGCGCAGAAGCTGCACCACCCAAACCGTTGAGTAAACCCACCATTTGGGGCATTTCCGTCATTTGGACTTTGTAAGCAACGATCGCCCCAATCACCGATCCGATCGCCAAACCTAACAAAATCATCTCATAATTCAACACCTTCTGATCCAGCATTGTTGCCACAATTGCCAGCAACATTCCCACCGCTGCAACCAGATTACCATTCCGTGCCGTGGCAGGTGAACCCAGCTTTTTCAAACCGAGAATAAATAAGGATGCAGCGACTAAGTACGTTAGCTGAATCCCGGTTGGTATAAAATCGCTCACGCCTTAATCTCCTTTTTCTTGAACATTTGCAACATGCGATCGGTAACGAGGAAACCACCCACCACGTTAACCATCGCTAATACCACAGCAATCAAACCGAGAATTACCGAAAGATTTGTCTCTCTCGCACCACTAGCAACAATTGCCCCAAGTACCGCAATTCCCGAAATGGCATTTGAGCCTGACATTAAGGGTGTGTGTAGCGTTGGTGGTATTTTGTTGATAATTTCAAAGCCAGTAAATGATGCCAAAACAAATACAAATAAAGCTGCAATTAATGCTTCTGTCATGTGTTGAAAACTCCTGTTTGAAGCGAACCGCAGATGGACGCACCCTCGACGCAGATAATAACCAAATACCTGCATATTATCCGCGTTTATCCGCGTTTATCTGCGGTTAATAATTTCCTAACTAACCGCTGGTTGAGTGCTAAAAGCCTGTAGCGCATCTCGCACTCGTGAGTTACGAATTTCCCCAGCGTGGGTAATACAAGCAGCATCAACAATGTCGTCAGCAAAGTTCACCTGTAATGCTTTGTCCTTAATCAGCAATTGCATCAAAGATGTGACATTCTTGGCGTACAATTGGCTGGCGTGGATTGGCATTGATGATGGTAAATTAATCGGACCAATGATAGTAACGCCATTCCAAACAATATCTTTACCGGGAGCGGTACAAGCGCAGTTTCCACCTTGTTCGGCAGCGATATCGACAATTACTGAACCGGGCTTCATTTGCGCTACCATTTCTTCAGTTACCAGCAATGGTGCTTTTCTCCCTGGAACTTGAGCGGTAGTAATCACTATATCGGCATTTTTAACGTGTTCTGCGACAACTTCTTGAGTGCGCTGTTTGCTAGCTTCGGAAATTTCTTTAGCGTAACCACCAGCGGCAACGGTTTCTTCTTCGAGTTTGACTTCGACGAATTTCGCTCCCAAGCTTTGTACTTCTTCTTTCACAGCGGGACGAATATCAAAGGCTTCGACAACAGATCCCAAACGTCGGGCAGTAGCGATCGCTTGCAATCCGGCTACACCTGCCCCCATAATAAATACTTTGGCGGGTGCGATGGTACCTGCTGCTGTTGTCAGCATTGGGAAGTATTTCGGCAACGCTGCGGCACCAATCAATACCGCTTTATAACCTGCGATTGATGCCTGGGAGGACAAAGCATCCATGCTTTGCGCTCTGGTGGTACGGGGAATCATCTCCATACTCAGAGCCGTTACTTGGCGATTTGCGAGTTGCTGTGCCACTACGGGATTTCCCAAGGGGTTGAGGAAACTAATTAATACAGCTCCCTCATGAAGTAAATCAATTTCTGAACGTCCATCTTCTCGTTCTTGTGGGGGACTGACTTTGAGCAAAATATCTGCTTCGCTCCATAAAGTAGCACTATCGGCGATTATTTTCGCTCCTGCTGCTTCATAAGCACTATCAGCGAAGAATGCTCGCTCACCGGCACCCGCTTCTACCCATACTTCCAAACCTTGTTTTACCAATTTGGCTACAGTGTCAGGAATTAATGCTACACGACGTTCACAAACTTCTATTTCTTTAGCAACCGCTATTTTCATGAAATCTCCTTGAAAGAAATACCTATTGTCTGCAAGATGTGCTAAATTTTTCGACTTTCCGGATTTAGCGCAGGAGATCGCAAGTCTGTCCAGGCTATCAGCTATTGTCAAGCATAGGAAGGAGCCTTTGGACTTGGGGAATCGCAGATGTGATCATTTCAGGCAATTGCATTCATGGCTACATACTGCACATCCTATGTTGAACCGCAAATTTTGCTTCTTTGTCTTCAACTTATTTTAGGCATTGAAAATTTTTTGTATTTTTTCTTTACATTGCGAAAGATTCATTATATTCTCTTAACTTGCTTATGCCCCTGACAAATCTGAACCCTTCCAGTAAAGTTTACCAATCATGAATTTAGCGCAATTCAACAGGCGATCGCTCTTTCTCACAATCAACTTTTATCACAAATCTCTTGATTTTAGACACACTTCTACATATTTAGAAACATAATCAACTTTCATCAGCATATTTTCCATACAATTCCAACTCAACTCCTAATAACTCTGTTTGAGTAACCAATTAGAGCGAAAATCACCCAATGACAATCTCCGAAATAACCCGGAAAAGTCTTTATACATTAAGTAAAGCAGATTACCCGATACCGGGAGAACAGTCTGCAAAAATTTAGGTGTCATGGCACTTCTCATTGCCAATTAACGTCCATTGTGATCAAGTCAGTAGTAAAGTTTAGTTAAGAACAATAACGCCCAGTTATTCACATAAGAGACTTATATTTGTCAGAGGAGCCTAACAATGCGACGTTTACTTTCGGCTTTAGCCGTGACTGGCTGTTTGGTGACTGGGCTGCCAGCCATCACCTTAGCACAGAGCTTACCTGGATTTACACTCTTTAGCGGGATTGAAGGCAAAAACCAGCTGCCTTACCGGTTAGATTTTGGTGGTCAAACAAATGGATGGGATCGCTATAATCTGAGAATTCCCGCCAAAAAAATGAAATTGGCAGTGGCTCAATTCGTCGTCAACTATCCAAATTATTATAAAGGGACTTTTGACGCCAAAAAAATTAACATACTCGTCAATAACAAAAAAGTTGCCGTATCTGAGGTGAAGTGGGATAAAGAAGGACGGGTAATTGAAATCTTCCCAGAAGAGCCAGTTCCCGCAGGTACTAACGTTGTTTTGGAATTGTCTAATGTCCAAAACCCAGCGTTTGGAGGCACATTTTACTTTAATTGTCAAGTACTTTCCCCAGGCGATGTCCCATTACTACGTTACGTAGGAACCTGGATTATCAGCGTTAATTAGGGAATGGGGAATGGGGAATGGGGCATGGAAAGAGTGCTATTAGATATAAAATGCGTATCAAAAATCGAGCGTCTTTAATTCCCATTGCCCAATGCCCATTGCCCTAATAATGTGATAAAATACCAGATTGTGACTTTTTATAGAAATCGCCTAAGAGGAGAACAGTATGCAGAGAACTTTGGGTGGCACTTGCCGTAAGAGAAAAAGAACTTCTGGATTTCGTGCCAGAATGCGGACACCGGATGGAAGAAACGTGATTAGTGCAAGAAGAAGAAAGGGACGTCATCGTCTCAGCGTTTAGGAAATTTATTGGCGATCGCATTTTACTGTGGCTTTACCTAAAGCAAATCGGCTAAAATCACGCAAAGATTTCCAGGCAGTCTTCCGAGAAGGAACTCGTCGTCATGGTTTTTATTTAACATTGAGAACCTTACGACCGTCATCTTCAAGAGTGCCTTCTTTGGATGCTGCCGCGACAAGTACACAACCGACTGGAAAAAGTCTAAATCCTGTCAGCACGCTAATTGGCATTTCCATTAGCACCAAAGTCAGCAAACGGGCAGTAGTTCGCAATCGGCTCAAAAGGCAGATAGCAGCAGCTTTGCATAAATTATTGCCCAAATTATTACCAGGATTCAGGCTAGTGGTAATTGTAAAACCCACAGCCGCACAAGAGTGCGTAAAAGGACAATTTCTGCAAGAATTAGAGCAGTTGTTGGCACAAGCTGAGGTATTAAATGGGTATTAAAGAAGATGTTTATTATGAGGGTGGTCCCCATATCGGGGATTTAATTATAAGCGTGCTGATTGGGCTAACAGTTGTGGGTTTACCATTGACAGTTGGGGCAATTGTCAGAGCATTATGGCTGCGCTACCGTATTACCGATCGCCGAGTCACTGTCACTGGAGGTTGGAGAGGACGCGATCGCACCGACGTAATTTACTCAGAAATTGTCAAAGTAGTCAAGGTTCCCCGTGGCATTGGCATCTGGGGAGATATGGTGCTAACTCTCAGAAATGGTAGTCGTCTAGAAATGCGAGCAGTTCCCAAATTTCGGGAAACCTACGACTACATTTTGTCCAGAATTGCTGCCAAAAATCCTAATTTTACTGGCAATGTTAACAATTAACGGGGACAAGGAGACAAGGGGGCAAGGGGACAAGGGGACAAGGGGGACGACAATAAGAATAATTCTTTCCCCCATCCTCCCCTGCCTCCCCCTCCCCCCTTGTGCGGCTATCCGTAGTGGAATATCGTTGCCCAGAAATGATGATCAGCGATAAAAGCGATAAATTAGATTCAGTCAATTTACAGTAACTCAGGTTGAATTCACAATAATGGATTTTGGTATCGGCTTTCTCTCGAACAACGTGATGCTGCCAATCATAGACTTATTCTATGGAATTGTGCCTAGTTATGGATTGGCGATCGTTGCTTTGACATTGATAGTCCGCTTTGCGCTCTATCCCCTGAGTGCTGGTTCAATTCGCAACATGCGGAAAATGCGGATTGTGCAACCTCTGATGCAAAAGCGGATGGCGGAAGTCAAAGAGCGTTTTAAGGACGATCAGCAAAAGCAGCAAGAAGAAATGATGAACGTCCAAAAAGAATTTGGCAATCCACTAGCAGGATGTTTTCCGTTGGTGGTGCAAATGCCAGTTTTATTGGCGTTGTTTGCTACTTTGCGGGGTTCACCTTTTGCAGGTGCGAACTATAACGTTAACTTGCAAATCCTTCCTGCCGATCAAGTAGAAATAATTCAACCTCAAGCCTTTGCCACTCCTCCCCAAAATATTTACGTAGCCGACGGCGAACACGTCAAAGTAACTGCCATACTGCCGGCTGGTAACAAATTAGCGGTGGGAGAGCACACCAAGATACAATATCAAACTCTTGAAGGCAAGCCATTTGAGGCACTTACAGCAGAACACCCGGAAACTAAGTTAGTTCCGGAATGGAAAATAACTAAAGGTGAAGATAGGATAAAAATTGATGCTGAAGGCAACGTAGAAGCTTTACAGCCAGGAGATGTTACTATTCAAGCAACGATTCCTGGACTAGCGGCAAATAAAGGATTTCTATTCATTGATGCCTTAGGCAGAGTTGGCGCAACCGATCCAGACGGCACAGTCCACTGGGATATCGTCGCCATGATCGTATTCTTTGGAATCAGCCTTTATGTTAGCCAAATGCTTTCTGGGCAAAATTCCAGTGGTGGCAACCCGCAGCAAGACACGGTAAATAAAATCACTCCAGTTATATTTTCTGGGATGTTTTTATTCTTTCCCCTACCTGCTGGGGTGCTGATGTATATGGTGATTGGTAATGTTTTCCAGACATTGCAAACCTATATACTTTCCCGCGAACCGCTACCAGAGGAACTACAAAAAATCGTAGAATCTGAGAAAAAACAGGAAGAAATCGCCGGACAAAAGGCACTACCGTTTGAGCCAAAAAGTTCTAAGAAAAAGGCTACACAGGAAGAAGTCACTGGACAAAAGGCTGATCCAAAAAGTTCTAAGAAAAAGGCTACAGGTTGATGATTGCAGAACCAATGCAACGTGGTCAGCAGTGGTTAAAAACACTGCTGCACATAACTGGTGTAAATGCTGAGATTACGGGTGGAATAGAAACCACTCAAGGTCAGGATGGGGAGTTTAAAGAACTTGATAATTACTGGTTGACAATTGATGAAAGCAATTTAACACCAGAAGAAATTCGGATTTTAATTGGCACTGATGGCTCAGTACTAGATGCGATTCAGTATTTGGCTAACTCCGTCCTGAACTTGAATCAATCAGAGGATCAGCAAGCCTCGTACACAATCGAGTTGAACGGCTACCGCGTCACTAGACAAGGGGAAATTCGTGCCTTGGCTTTATCTGCGGCTGAGGAAGCGCGTGCTACTGGTAGAGAAGTGGAAATTAAATCCCTAAGTTCCGCCGAACGTCGTCAAATCCACACCTTTTTTCAAGATTTTAGTGATTTGGAAACCTATAGCCGAGGCAAAGAGCCGCATCGTTTTCTTGTGGTGCGTCCTGCTGGTGCGGAATAATTTTATTTCCAAATCTAGGCTGTGGTTGAAACTGATGATTGATTTTTGATTGGACGCGATGTTTTTCGCGTCTTTAATAATAAATTTTGGAAAACTGTATTTAGTAGACATCTGGTTGAAAAGACTTAAAGACGTAGCATTGCTAGGTCTCTACAAGGGTTTGGGCAAGGGATAATTAAATTCTGGAGATGTTTAGTAGAAACGCGATCGCACGAACATATAGTGAAAGCTAAACTAAATAATGTAAAATCAGCACAAATGCTGATAATGATAACTTTTCGTTCTTGATGTCTTAGAATCCTATGGACGCAATTTACATTCCGCAGCTAACTAAAGCCCCGGAGCGGACAGAGGAGATTCAGGTTGAAGAATTTCTGCCCGGTTTAGAAACATTGACACCAGTTCGCGGTAACGTCCGCGTGCAGCATCATGGAAATTACCTGCAAGTGTCTGGTCAAGCAGAAGCAATTATTACCTGTACCTGTAACCGCTGCTTACAAAATTACAATCATCGTCTGCAACTTGATACAAAAGAAATTATTTGGTTAGATGAAGCCGCTAACGAAACAGAAAACTTGCCTCTAGAGCGGGAAGTTGTTATGGAGGATTTGTTAGAAAGTTTATCGCCAGAAGGATATTTTCATCCTAGTGAATGGCTGTATGAGCAGATGTGTTTAGCAATCCCTCTGCGTCAGCTTTGTAATCGCAAATGTCCGGGTATTCCTGTAATTACTGTTAATGACTCGGAAAAAGTAGTTGATAGTCGCTGGGCAGGGTTGGAGGCTTTGAAGAAAGACCTTCCGGGATCGTAGCTGAAGTTAAACGTTTAGGACTTACGCACTCGTTACCAGAAAACAAGACTTTGAGATTGCTTCCTTGGGTCGCAATGACGGAAATACGTAGTCCGTGCGTAAGTCCTGACGTTGTTAAAGTGCCATTTGGTGCGTTACGGCGCAATGAACTATTTTGTGTTAGGGCTTACGCAAAAATCGCGAATTGCCCCTACGTCGATTCAGCGAATTTCAAATTTAACTCAGTAAGTTTTTAGTTGTTAGAGGCGATACAAACCTGAACAATGAGAGGTTAACTTAATAGCGAAATAGTTATCTAAACTTAGTCAAAACTCGCTAGACAAGATAAGTCTAGAATTGATATAGTATCTGGAATGCCGAAAACCAAGGCTCAATTATCCGGTTTGTAAGCCGCAGTTCTGTCAGTACTAGCCAGCCTGTTAAGGTCGAGAAGGAAGTCCACAACTCGTTAAATTGGCGCTCATATAGTGGGTGACTCATGGCTAAAAGCTTCAGCTAGAATTGTTTTTTGGATTAGGATGGGCTACATCCGAATTTACGCCTGTGGACAAGAACCCGCCGACGGGCTTGGGTGAAGCACCGAAGCAGACCCTTCAAGAGCAATCTTGATTGAATAGTGAGACTTGAGAAAGTTTAGCTAAGTTTTGTGTAGCAGAATAACTAATTACTAACAGCTTATGACCTTCCGTGAAGAGTTTAAACTGCTGCTACGCGCCCGTTATCCTTTAATCTACATTCCCACCTATGAAGAGGAACGGGTAGAAGCAGCGATTCGGGAAGAAGCAGCAAATCAGGGCAACCGTGCGGTGTATACTTGGGATTTTGTGGATGGCTACCAAGGCAATCCGAATGATGCGGGGTTTGGTCGTCGTAACCCGCTGCAAGCTTTGGAGTTTATCGAGAAGTTATCGGCTTCTGCGCCGGCAGTCTTGATTTTAAGAGATTATCATCGATTTTTAGACGATGTGGCGATCGCTCGCAAACTCCGCAATCTCGCCCGTCTCCTTAAGTCTCAACCGAAAAATATCGTCTTATTGTCGCCTAAAATCGCCATCCCGGAGGACTTAACTGAAGTTTTGACGGTTTTAGAGTTTCCCTTACCGGCGGCTCCAGAAATTAAAGGAGAGATAGAACGCTTGTTAGTGGCGACTGGTGGTAATTCACTTACGGCAAAAGTTTTAGATGACTTGGTGCGCTCTTGTCAAGGGCTTTCGATGGAAAGAATTCGCCGAGTTTTGGCTAGAGCGATCGCTACTCATGGTGAATTGCAACCAGAAGATGTAGATTTAGTTTTGGAAGAAAAGCGCCAAACTATTCGCCAAACGCAAATTTTGGACTTTTACCCCGCTACTGAGCAAATATCTGATATTGGCGGATTGGATAACCTGAAAGACTGGCTGCTGCGTCGCGGAGGCTCTTTTACTGAAAAAGCGCGTCAGTACGGATTACCGCACCCCCGTGGTTTAATGTTGGTGGGTATTCAAGGAACTGGTAAATCATTGACGGCAAAAGCGATCGCACATCACTGGCATTTACCTTTACTACGTCTGGATGTCGGACGGTTATTTGGTGGTTTGGTGGGTGAATCAGAATCCCGCACGCGCCAAATGATACAAGTTGCTGAGGCTCTCGCGCCTTGCATTTTGTGGATAGATGAAATAGACAAAGCCTTTTCCGGGCTTGGTAGTAAAGGTGATGCGGGAACCACTAGCCGCGTATTTGGCACATTTATTACTTGGTTAACCGAGAAAACCTCACCCGTGTTTGTCGTTTCTACAGCGAATGACATTCAAGCGCTACCACCAGAAATGTTGCGAAAAGGGCGATTTGATGAGATTTTCTTTGTTGGTTTACCCAGTCAAGAAGAAAGAAAAGCGATTTTTAACGTTCATTTATCCCGACTACGCCCACATAACTTGAAAAGTTATGAAATAGACAGGCTAGCTTATGAAACGCCCGATTTTTCAGGAGCGGAGATTGAGCAAACTTTAATTGAAGCGATGCATATCGGGTTTAGCCAAAACCGCGACTTTGTGACTGACGACATTTTAGAAGCAGCCAGTCAGATTATACCCCTAGCGCGAACCGCTGTGGAGCAAATTCAAAAACTGCAAGAATGGGCAGCATCAGGTAGAGCGCGTTTGGCATCGAAACACAATCCCTTGAGCGATCGCATTCAACGACAGCTGCAATAATTAAGTTAGGAGTGATGAGTTAAGAGTTATGAGTTATAATCTTTGACTTTAACCCCTAACTCTTAACTTCTATAGTGGAAAGGTTATAAATATGATAATTTCTAACATATTAAAGTATATACTTGGGATTTTCTTAGCGATCGTTGTTTTAATCGGTGGTGGGGCTGCAACTGCGCTCTATCTGATGAATCGAACTGCCGTACCTCCTAATAAACCAATTTTTGCTAATGATTCACCGACGATAAAAGCACAAGCTCCCAAAACTCCCGGAGCATCACCCGCCCTCACCCCTGTTGAAGCGCAAATTCCTAAGCCAAACCCCACACCCACTTTATCACCCGATACTACTGAATCAAAAAAGCCATTGCCACCGGGAGCTTACCCTGCCCGTGTTAGTTGGTCTCAAGGCTTGATTTTGCGAGCAGAAGCAAAACAAGATGCTGAACGTATTGGTGGAGTTGGTTTTAATCAAAAAATTGTCGTTGTAGAAGAAAGCGAAGATAAAGTCTGGCAAAAAATTCGTCTCGAAGGTAGCGATAAAGAAGGTTGGGTGAAAGCAGGTAACACTCAAAAAGTTGACGACCAAGATAATTCCGATGGCACCGAACCGCAATAGACATCTACCGCTATGCTTATTATGCGTTGCCTGATATCTTGCACCAGTCTCAATAACCCGCCGAGGAATAAATTCCCCGGCTGATAGTTAAAGTCGTCTAAAGACGACTGAGTAAGAATTTTAGTCCATTTCAATGGACTTATGCTATCAGCCCGGAAATTGATTTCCGGGCGGGTCTGGATGCTAATTAAGAATGCTGCAAGATGTCAGTTGCCCTAAACCTTTGTAACAGACTTAGCTTTTCTACCAGATGTCTAATTTTAATTAAATAGCATATCATACCACAAAATAAATATCTTTATTCAAAAACGCAATTTTAATTAACCAACTAGAATCTATAAAAAATAACTTTTTAACCAAGGTGGAATTAAATGGTTTTAAAGTTTTTGTTATACATGTTATTCTAATAGCAAAAAAAAATTGCACCCTTGCCGGAAAGCAACTCTATCGATGTGTTGTTAATCAGTACAAAACCATTTGTAGATGATTGGCTGTTGTAACCAACAGTCGCCAGCATACTGACATAAATTTGTCAATCTAGGTTAGCGTGCAAGGTCAATGCTGCAACAAAAAATTTTATAACCCAAAAACTTGGAAAAATTATGGAAACCATTGGTAATTTTGGTGTAGTCTCAACCCACGAGGCATCTGAAAGCATCGAGGTTGTTCCTGTGGGGGTGAATTTTAAATTTTTTAATAATTGGAGAAACTTCTCTAGCGTTGCCGCGATGCGTTTTTTGTCTGTAGCGCTAACTATGGGTATTTTGAGTATAGCTGAACAAGCTATGGCACTTCAGAAGTTAGGAAGTAACGGTAATGATGTCAGAAATACCCAAAGTTGTTTGAAAAAGTTAGGCTACTTTAACGCTCCAGTGACAGGTAAGTTTGCATCCTTGACTCAGAAGGCTGTAATCGGATTTCAGCGAGCGAATAGACTATCTGCCGATGGAATTGTGGGTATCAGCACTGAGCGCAAGCTACAACAAGCTTGTCTTGCGAGAAATTCTGGTGGCACTATCACCGGCGATTTGCGGCAAGGTAGTCGCGGTGCTAGAGTCTCCAAGTTGCAACAAGATTTACGCCAATTAGGTTACTTTAACGGTCGAGTCGATGGCTATTTTGGTTTAAATACTCAGCAAGGAGTCATTAAATTCCAGCAAGCTTCCAGATTGCGTGCTGATGGTATTGTCGGTTCTAGAACTATACAAGCAATAGAAGCAATACTCATCAGTCGTGGGGGAATTGGTGACTATCCTATTCTTTCTGAAAATAGTAATAGTCCATCCGTAACCAGACTACAACAGTTATTGAAACAGAGCGGTTATTTTACTCCTAATCCCACCGGTTACTTTGGATCGATTACCAAAAATGCTGTGATTGCATTTCAACGCAATTCCGGTTTACCTGCTAATGGTGTGGCAAATCGCCAAACTTGGGACGCATTACTGAGAACTCCTCAAGAACCGACTGCACCAGGAGTCAGCCTCTCTACTGAGCAAATTAGAGAACTGCAACAGCGTTTGCGAGACCTTGGTTATTTTAACACCAATCCAACTGGTAATGTAAGTCCGCTGACCATAGAAGCTTTGCGTCGATTCCAACAAGATTATAGGCTTTATGCCGATGGAATTGCCGACAGTCAAATACTCGAAGCTGTACGTAGAGCTTGGGAAGACAGATATGCTAATCAAAATCAGCCCAACAGAAATTATATCTCTGTGGGTGATAGAGGAGAAAATGTCAAGGCACTGCAAGAGCGTTTGACGCAGTTAGGCTACTATAATGGTTATCCTGACGGTTATTTCAGCGAATACACCAGATCCTCTGTAATTGCATTCCAGCAAAATTATCGACTTAATCCGACTGGGATTGTCGATTCGCAAACTTGGCAAGTATTAGGGTTGAATGGTTCCCCAGTGGCGAATCGTCCTAATAATAATCGCTATGTGGTAGTAGTGCCGATTTACAATAACGATACTCTTAACATAGTACGTCAGTATGTGCCTAATGCTTTCCCGGCTGAATCGAAATTGGGTAATTATGTGAATGCGGGGTCATTTAGCGATCGCACTCAAGCAGAACAGCGTTCTAAAGAATTGCGATCGCGCGGTTTAGATGCACGGGTAGATTACTTTTAAAAGTCCGGCAAATCACACATATTGTAGAGACGTTCCGACGGAACGTCTTTACGACGGAACGTCTTTACGACGGTAGGTAGGCTTTTATTAGTGTTAATTAAACGGACATGATAGGTGGTAGGGTAATTCTCCAAGTTTATTTATGGAGAGCGCGACTTTCCTCCGCCATTTTTGAGACGATGTTTGCGTTTAACTAGGAATTATGAATTATTTTGTTGTGCCAAATTGGGCGTGGTTTTCTGTCTGGAAAATAGGGTATAAGGAAAGAAATTTTCATTCTCTTGTTTGCCCAATTTGGCATGGCTTTCTGTCTCTACAAATAGTCGTCTAATGCTGAGTGTTTCTACGCCAACGAATAAACAACTTCTCTAGTTCAATCCACACAAAGGTAAGCGCACTAAAACCAACACAGATCATTAATTCCATGAACGTGAGGTAATGGGTGCTAAAGAAATCCCGTAATGGTTCAACGTAAATCAACAACAGTTGCAGTATTGATGTCAATATTACCGATGCCAGAATATAGGGATTAGAGAAGGGATTAATCTCCATAAACAGTGCGGTCTGTACTTTAGGGAAGACGACTTAATCGAAGTTGACCATATCATCCCCAAATCCGAAGGCGGAAAGGATAGGTACGGCAACCTCCAAGCATTACATCGTCACTGCCACGATAGTAAAACTGCTAACGATAACCGAGACTCAAAGCTAAGGGGAAACACCCCCGTGGATGAAGAGTGGTTAGCCGCATGGTAGTTAGAGGTACTCATAACAAGAGCCAATTTATCGAGGAGCCGTGTGAAGTGAAAGTTTCATGCACGGTTCTGAAGACCAACGGGTCTGGTGACAGATTCGTTGAGTTTAATAAAGGACGGAACGATTCATTTACTATTGATGCAAGTGGTAAACCAATTCCTGTTGGTGGTAAATCTGTAAAACTGCCTACGGTTGGATGGGTTAAAACTTATGAAGGTTTACCACATACTACTTGCAGCAAAATTACAATTTCACGCACTGCCGATAGTTGGTTTATTGCTTTCGCTTATGAACAAAACCATGAACCAACTATTAAACAGCATGAGATTGTAGGTGTTGACTTAGGTGTCAAAGAATTAGCTACACTATCCACTGGGGTAGTGTTTCCTAACCCCAAGCATTACAAAGCTAATCTAGAAAAATTCCGAAGGCTTTCTAAAAAGTTTTCGAGAAAAACCAACGGTTCTAACAACAGACATAAATCAAAAATTCAACTTGCTAAACATCACGCTAGGGTAGCAAATCTCAGGAAGAATACGATCCACCAAATCACTACTTTCTTATGCAAAAACCACGCCAAAATAGTAGTAGAAGATTTGAACGTTTCTGGGATGTTATCTAAGGATGCCACTTTTTCCCTTAATACCCAAGTCAATATCCAAACCTTCTTTTTCTACAACCAAATGAACCAGAGACTCAGACTGATGAGTGTTCAGGCAGTCCATAATCAGATTCCATTTTTTGGCATCAGGGTCAGTTTCAATCGTGCGACGAATATGAAGGGCAAAATCAACTTCTGTTCTTGTATCTCCGCAGGTCGGCTCGACAATTTGACCAGTAGCAACATCAAAACTGGCAATTAAACTTTGCGTACCATGACGAACGTACTCAAATTCCCTTCTTTCGACTTTGCCTGGTCGCATTGGCAAGTCTTTTTCTTAGAGGGTGTTTATAAAATAAATCTTAAGCAGTTGAGCAACGATGATTACGGGCTAATCGACGTAACATTAAGATGCGTCATAGCGGCATATATCATGGTTTCACTCGTTTGCGGAAGATATTCGTAATCCTTACTCAGACGGCGATAGCGACCAAGCCATGCAAATGTACGCTCTACAACCCACCGCCCTTGGTAATACTTTAAAGCCCTCCGTGCGATCGCAACGTTTGACAATTTCCAGTCCGCAACCAATGAAATATTTGACCCAATCGACTAAGGAGCCTGCATATCCGGCATCTGCCCAAATTAAATGTAATTTTGGGAACACATGAAAAATTTTATCGAATACGAGCTTTGCCCCGTCACGGTCTTGAATCGAAGCTGCATGTACGACAACCATCAAAATTAGACCCATCGTATCAACAAGGATATGGCGTTTACGACCATTAATCTTTTTTCCGGCATCATAGCCTTTAACTCCTCCTTTTTCAGTGGTTTTCACAGTTTGAGAGTCTATAATTCCGGCGGATGGTTCTGCGTCTCGTCCAGAGATTTCCCGAAGTTGCGATCGCAATGCTGAATGGATTTTTTGCCATACGCCTTTGCGCTGCCAACGTTGAAAATACGAGTATACAGTTTGCCATGCAGGTAAATCATGAGGCATCATTCGCTCCCGTGCAGCCAGCACGCAAGATGTAAAAAATCGCATTTACCACTTCGCGTATATCAACTTCACGTTTTTTTCCACGTTTGCGCTTACGATAACCGGAATCATTGATTTAATCAAATCCCATTCGGTATCGTAAATGTCTGTAGGATAAGGTTTTCGACTCATAGCATCCGATTCAAATACCGCGACTGTCTTTTTAAAAATACCTGTCCTGGGAAATGATTGCGGTACTCTTTATTTTTTATTTATAAACACCCTCTTAGACATCAACCGAATTTAATTATGCTTTGCCCCAAACCCTTAATTAGAGGTAGCACTGCTACGTCTCTACCTTTTTTCTGGAGATGTCTAGTTATGATTTTCTCCGAATCATTCTTCCGGACTAAATACCTTTCCTCCTTACGGTATAAAAAGTTAGCGGAGAGATAGTGGTATAATTTTGCTTATTGTAAACATCCTTAGGTTAATATTATGCCATAAAAGGCGTTATTTGTTTGATACAAAGCTTTTACAACATAGTTAAGTTGACATTATGAATAAAAACTAATCAAATTTGTATGATCGCCAACCTACAGAATATCTTTACTAGATTAGCCTTACCATGAGCCACCGAATGCCCCTCCCTCAACGAAGTAGAGAGGGGATGAAAGGTGGGTTAAAATCTCCACGTTCTTGAAGCATCGTTTTGCAAAGCAAAACAAGTGAGAGAACAGTGGAGATTTTAACAATTTCTGTGTTATGATTACGCTAGTGAGTTGAGCGTA
>JAESGE010000088.1_pt1 | contig 99658 bp, 67 predicted proteins | sample 9269601 | NCBI WGS metagenome assembly JAESGE01 (sample SAMN14515569, study PRJNA621662) | algae metagenome | isolation source: Tolypothrix brevis GSE-NOS-MK-07-07A and co-occurring heterotrophs from wet... | place: USA: Grand Staircase Escalante National Monument, Utah | collected 2006-04-16
AATCCGGCGGAACGTCTGTACAAATCCGGCGGAACGTCTGTACAAATCCGGCGGAACGTCTGTACAAATCCGGCGGAACGTCTGTACAAATCCGGCGGAACGTCTGTACAAATCCGGCGGAACGTCTCTACAAATCCGGCGGAACGTCTGTACAAATCCGGCGGAACGTCTGTACAAATAAGGGTTTTAATATTACAATCATCCGCAAATTTTTTTTTCTTCATATTTCAAATCAGCAACGTCAGAAATATTGTTCAATATTATTAACAAAAAATCAAAGTATCCGGGAATATACTGTGAGTATTAATTCGGTGCATCCACAGTATAAGTTCGCGCAGTGTTAAGAGAGTCACTGGCGAACCCGGAGGGTAAAATTACAGATAGTAGGGACTGAGGCTCTATGACTGGAAACTGGAGACACGGTTGCTTGCGGTTGGGATTGGTAATGGTTTTGGGGGTTCAAGGAGCGATCGCCATACCTCATTATGCCCAAGCTCAACAAGTAGTACCAGATGCTACTTTACCGCTCAACTCAACAGTAAGTGTCAATGGCAACAACTTCATAATTAATGGTGGAACTCAAGCAGGGGGAAATTTATTCCACAGCTTTAGTGAATTCTCTGTTCCCACCAACGGTTTTGCTTTTTTTAACAATGCCCAGACGATACAAAACATCATCAGTCGGGTAACAGGTTCATCTGTATCCAATATTGACGGTATCCTGGGGGCAAATGGTACGGCTAATCTATTTTTACTCAATCCTAACGGAATTGTTTTTGGACCCAATGCCAGATTAAATCTTGGCGGTTCATTTGTTGCAAGTACAGCAAGTAGCTTGAATTTTGCTGATGGGACAAAATTCAGTGCAACAATACCTCAAAATACACCTTTGTTAACAGTCAGTGTTCCCCTTGGCTTGCAGTTTGGCACAAATGCCGGAAGTATCCAAAATCAATCTAGTATTTTACTAGTTCAGCCAGGTAATACTTTGGCGTTGGTTGGTGGCGATGTCAGCTTAAATGGGGGAATTATTGGGACTTTAAATGGTCAAATAGAGTTGGGAGGTTTAGCAGCATCGGGAATTGTCGGGCTGAATGCTGATAATCTGCGCTTGAGTTTTCCTGAGGGAGTGCAACGAGCAGATGTATCACTTACCAATGGGGCTACAGTTAATGTATTTGGGGGTGGAGGTAATATTGCTGTCAATGCCCGCAACCTAAATATTTCTGGAGGTAGTCAGATTGCTGCTGCTATACAGCAAGGTTTGGAAGCACTTGATAGTAGAGCAGCAAATATAGAGATTGATGCTACTGACACGGTGACACTTGATGGGACAACTTCTACAGCATCCCCTAGTGGTATCGCTAATTTTGTACAAGGAGTTGGAACTGCGGGGAATATCTTGATTAACACAGGTTCCCTAAATATTATTGGTAATGCCCTAATAAGTTCTGTGACTCAAGGACAAGGCGATGGCGGTAGTGTGACTATTCGCGCTCATGATGAAGTTTCGCTGTCAGGAAGCTCGATATTGAGCGGAGTAGATTCCTCAGGGATTGGCAATGGAGGTGATATTAATATCCAAGCGCGATCGCTTTCATTATCTGACGGTGCCCGAATAGGTTTTGTGACTACCGGACAAGGCGATGCTGGTAGTGTGACTATTCGCGTTAGAGATGCAGTTTCGCTGTCAGGAAGCTCGATATTGAGCGTAGTAGATTTCTCAGGGATTGGCAATGGAGGTGATATTAATATCCAAGGGCGATCGCTTTCATTATCTGACGGTGCTCAACTAGCTACAAGCACCCTTGGTACAGGTAATGCGGGGAATATCCAAATTAATACACTTGATAACATTTCTATCAACAACGGTTCTTTAGTACGAGCAGATACATTTAGCAACGGAAATGCAGGCAATATCGCGATTCAAGCTGGTGGTGCAGTATCTTTTGATGGCATTGGCTCCTTTGGGGTAACTAGTGGGGTATTCACCTTAGTGGGAACAGGACTAGGGTTTGTTGGTACGGGAAGAGGTGGTGACATTAATATTAATGGGCGATCGCTTTCTCTGACAAATGGTGCTCAACTCAATGCCAGTACCTTTGGACAAGGGAATGCAGGCAATGTAAACATTCGAGCTAGAGATGCAGTTTCTTTGCTCAATGATGCCTTGATAAGTGCTGAAACCTTTGGACAGGGAACCGGAGGAAATATAACAGTTACGGCGGAAAAGCTGGTTGCACAAAACGGGGGACAAATTTCGGCAGGTTCTGGAAGAGAAAACGTGTCCGGAAACTTTGGGCGAGGTGGAAACATCACCATCAATGTCTCTGACTTAGTAGAATTAGATGGGGAAGGTAATCAAAATCGCGGCGGTTTGTTCACTGAAACTGCTAGCCCTAGTCGTGCGGGAGATTTAACGGTTAATACTAGGCAGTTAATTGTCAAAAATGGCGCAGCGGTTTCATCAGGTCACTCTGGTAGTGGAAGCTTAGGAGGCGATGGAGGTAACTTGACTATCAACGCTACTGAGTTCATCGACTTAATTGGACGAGGTAGTAGAAGAAGCGCCCTAGTTACTGAAGTAAATAGCTTAGGCAATGCTGGAAACCTGACAATTACTACTGGGCGACTAAGTGTTAGAGACGGTGCAATAGTAACATCCTCTACTCTTGGTAAGGGAAATGCTGGCAGCATATTTGTGCAAGCTAATAACTCTGTCGAGCTTGACCAAGGCTTAATCTTTAGCATCATTCAACAGGGAGCAGAGGGTATAGCGGGTGACATCGATATTTGGACGCGCCAACTATCTCTGAAAAACGGTGGTCAAATAGCAGCTTCTGTTTCCCGTCAAGAAGGAAATATTCCTGGTGGACGAGGTAGGGGTGGAAATATTCGAGTTAATGCTTCTGAAGCAGTTAATATCTCTGGGGTCGATCCAGATGGTCAGTTCTCAAGTGGAGTGTTTACAAACACTCAAAGAGGGGCAAGTGGTCAGGGCGGAGACATTACAGTTAATACCAATGCCTTTCGTATAGCAGATGGTGCAGTAGTAACTGCCCAAACTCTAAATTCTGGTGACGGAGGAAACATCACCATAAATGCTAATACCTTTGAGGCTGATGGTGGTGGACAAATTCTCACTAGCACTTTTGACCGTGGTAATGCAGGTAATATTATTCTTAATGCCACTAACAGCATCGTCCTCTCAGGCACTGACCCCAACTTTGCTAATCGCTTCGCTCAATTTGGTAGAGATGTCGTTGCCAATACAGGATCTGCTAGTGGTCTATTTGCCAACACATCTGCTGAATCTACAGGGAATGGTGGCACAATATCGATTGATCCCATGCAGCTAACCATCACCGATGGTGCTGGTGTTGCAGTTGGTAGCCAAGGTAGAGGAAATGCAGGCAACTTGAAAATTCAGGCAGGTGTTGTTACTTTAGACCGTCGGGGGTTTCTCTCTGCGGATACATCGAGTGTTAACGGCGGAGATATTACACTACAGGCACAGGATTATTTACTCTTACGAAATAACAGCCGAATTTCTACTAATGCGGGTACAGTTCAAGCTGGTGGTGATGGTGGCAATATAACTATCAACACACCATTCATCATCGCTGTACCTAATGAAGATAGTGACATCTTGGCTAATGCTTTCAGTGGCAGAGGTGGCAGAGTAAACATTACAGCAAATGGCGTTTATGGTATTCAATTCCGTTCCCAACCAACTTTACAAAGTGATATTACTGCTAGTTCCACATTAGGTGTTGCTGGTGTCGTCGAAATTATTACCCCAGATATAGACCCAACTCGTGGATTAAACGCCCTACCCGCAGTTGTAGTCAATTCACCAGGGCTAGCTGCCTCTAATTGTAATGCCTTTATTGGCAAAAAAGGTAGCGAATTTACGATTACCGGACGAGGTGGTTTACCTCTTAGTCCTGATGATTTTCTCAGCGGTGATGTAGTGTGGTCTGATACTCGCGTCTCGGCAATGACGACGCAAAGGCAAAATTTGAACACTACCACTGCCAAGTTTGTTGACCGTTCTCCAGTTGCGATCGCACCTGCTACTGGTTGGATATTTAACAACAAAGGCGAAGTAACGCTGATTTCTCAAGTATCTGATGCTGTTCCTCAGGATTTTGGTACTTGTGCGGGTAGTTTGTCAAGCTCAAATTGAAAGGGAGATTATCTTTTTGGCGTTGCATATTTAGGGGATGTTTTTTTAACGTATTGTAAAGACGTTCCAGCGGAACGTCTCTACGATTCGTCCCTGGATTATTTTTTTAACGCAGAGGTACGCAGAGAATGCAAAGAAAATACATGTTTATTAACATGCGATCGCTCGAAGAAAGTATGATTTTTTAGAAAAGTTAACAAAAATTCCTTGTGTAAGGGAATATACTGTGAATGTCAATTTGAAGATTGCTAGTAAAAATCAGCAGAAAGTGAAGACAATACGTGAAATTACAGAAGTATTATTAGGGAGAGGTAACTCTCAATGACCTACAGTTGGAAACTCTTATGTATTCGATTGGGATTATTGATAATTTTGGGGGAGGTAGAAGCTTTATCTGTCGCAAACAGTGTTTTGGCAGAAAGCACCATGCCATCTAACGAAAGTACTCAGATTCAACTTGGGGAGATTTTAGAGTTAGATGCAGCTTCTGTGCTGTTTCCACCAGCATCAGCAAATACGGCTCAACTTCTCCAGCCAATTGAAACTGCCCAAACTCAGCCACCATCAGATATACTTCGCCGACGTAACCAGAATAATCCCACGGTTCCACCAAGTATATTCCGCCGACCAAACGAAGACAATCCGCCTACTTTACCAGAAAAGATTCCAACTCTCCCACCTCCAGAAGAGTTGTTTCCTTCACCTGTGGCACCTTCGACGACTCCGGAAGTACCTCCCAATCAGTTCTCTGGAAATATCAGAGTTGACCGCTTTAACGTAGTTGGTAATACTGTATTCAGCCCTGAAGAATTTGCGGAAGTTACCAAAGAGTTTGTTAATAAATCGATTACCTTTGCTCAACTACTACAAGCTTCGGAAGCAGTTACTAAACTATACCGCGATAAAGGTTATATTACGTCCGGCGCATTTATCCCCGCTAACCAAACCTTTAGAAGTAGGGGAAGTATCATCACCATTCAAGTTGTGGAAGGTGGTTTGGAAAGCATCCAAGTTAATGGTTTAAGGCGACTTAACCCTAATTATGTCCGCAGTCGGATTGCGGTAGCGACTGGCAAACCCCTGAACGTAAATAAACTTTTACAAGCACTGCAACTGCTTCAACTCAATCCATTAATTAAAAATATTTCTGCGGAACTAGCAACTGGGGCAAATGTTGGTAGTAGTATATTAATTGTCAGAACAAGTGAAACAAAGACATTCACAACTGAAATTAGCTTAGATAATAATCGTTCCCCCAGTATTGGCAGCTTTCAACGGCAAATTCAATTTAACGAAAATAACTTGTCGGGATTGGGAGATAATTTAAATGTTGCTTACGCCAACACTGATGGTAGCAACGATGTTGAGGCAAGTTACACTCTGCCGATAAATGCTTATAATGGAACGTTGCAATTTAGCTATAATTATACAAATAGCCGTGTAATTGAAGAACCGTTTGACGCTTTAGATATCCAGGGAACATCACAAGACTTTTCCATCACATTGCGTCAACCAATAGTGCAAACCCCCAACGAAGAATTTGCTTTGGGAGTAACTGCATCTCGTCGGGAAAGTGATGTTGGTTTTTTGGAATCTGTTATCGGTGAAAGATTGCCATTTCCTTCTCCTGGTGCTAGGGATGGAGAGACACGGTTATCAATATTACGCTTTTTTCAAGATTGGACTAAACGCAATAGCCGACAAGTCTTGGCAGGGCGATCGCAATTTAGTTTTGGAATAGATGCATTCGATGCTACAATTAATCCAAATGCACCCGATGGTCAATTTTTCTCCTGGCGAGGACAAGGACAGTGGGTCAGGCTTTTAGCTCCAGATACATTACTCATAGTCCGTGCCGATGCTCAATTATCAGATAGACCATTAGTGCCTTTAGAGCAGTTTGGTTTGGGAGGTCAACGCACTGTGCGCGGTTATCGTCAAGATTTGTTGCTAGTTGATAAAGCCTTTTTAGCTTCTATCGAATTAAGATATCCAATTTTGCGCGTTCCACAAGTGGGAGGTGTGCTACAAATTACTCCATTCGTTGATTTTGGTACTGGTTCGGGTGGTACTAGTACAGAGGTTGCCAATGCTCCTAATAGTCTTGCTTCAACTGGGTTGGGTTTATTGTGGCAAAGCGACAGAATCAATGCTCGTTTTGACTGGGGCATTCCTTTAGTTTCTGTAGATTCACGTAGGAATTCTTTGCAAGAAGATGGTTTGCATTTTTCTATAGTTTATAGGCAACCATTTTGATTTTTTGTAAATCAAGTTTTTGAGAAAAAGTTTTCTTAAAAGGTAGTAAGGACTTCAGTCCTTAAAACGATTGATATGAGCGCTCTTTGCGCTCACTACGGTAGAGTATTTTACGTTTTTTATATTATATAATTTATGTCTAAAGTTATTATTCTCGCCTTTGCTCAAATAGCAGTCGTTAGTAGCACATTTGCTTTAACGGCTGATGCAGTTTCTAAACCTAATTATCCAATTGAGATTAGTCAACAAATTCAGTCTCGTAATGGGAAACAACTGTTGCAGCAAGGTTTGAAATTATATCAAACAGAACAGTTTTCCCAATCTGTGGAAATTTTACTAAAGGCAGTTCAAGCCTTTAAGAGTCAGGGGGATGGCTTAAATCAAGCTTTTGCGTTAAATTATCTCGCATTAGCGTATCAGCAACAAGGTGATTTACCCCAGGCAAGTAAAGCGATCGCCGAAAGTTTACTGCTATTATCAAAAAATCAAAGAAATTCTCCAGAATATTTATCAGTACGCGGGCAAGCTTTTAATACCCAAGGTCAGATACAACTAGCTCAAGGGCAATCTAACAAAGCTCTTGCTAGTTGGGAAGAAGCGACTTCTATATATAGTAGAAATAAGGATAATGCTGGTAAAATTGGTAGTCAAATGAACCAAGCCCAAGCATTGCAAACCTTGGGACTTTATCGACGCGCTTTGATTACTCTAAACCAGGTAAATCAACAGTTGCAACAACAACCCGACTCTCTGCTCAAGGCAAATGGATTATTGAGCTTGGGTAATGCTTTACGAGTTGCGGGAGTTTTAGATCAGAACAGAGAAAGTACTAGCATAAATAGCCTTGTGACTGGGCAAGCTATATTGCGAAGATTAGAAGAAAAAGATTCAATAGCCTTGCAATTCAGCCGACTGGGTTCGCTACAAGCTTTAGAGCAAAGTTTGACAGTAGCCGAAAAACTCAATTCTCCAGAAATGGTGGGAGAAATTCAGCTAAATTTAGGAAACACTGCTCAAGCGCTGCGAAATACTACTGAAGATAAGGAAAAGTATACTAATCTTGCATTACAATATTACCAGAAAGCTGCTGCAACTGCTGTTTTACCCACAACACGACTGCAAGCACAACTGAATCAACTGCGTTTATCGATACAAACAAATAAACCAATTCCTTCCCAAGTTTCCTGGAGGGAAATTCAATCTCAACTTGCCACTTTAGCACCTAGTCGCAAGATTATTTATGCGAGGATTAATCTTAGCCAAAGTCTAGCTTGTCTTAAACTGAAAACTGAAGCAACGGCAATGAATTTACCTTGTCTGAGTCCAGATATTCAGGAAAAAGAAGCACAAATCAGTGATAAAAGCAAGGCTACACCAATTATCAACGCTCAAGCATCAGAGACTCCCGAATGGCTAGAGATTGCTCAGATAGCAAAAACAGCCGTAGATCAAGCCAAGAGTTTAGGAGACAAGCGTGCTGAAGCTTATGCTTTAGGTACTTTGGGAGGGATATATGAACAAACTAACCAATTAGCGATCGCTCAAACACAAACTCAGCAAGCTTTGACAATAGCTGAAAGTATTGAAGCACCAGATATCGGCTATCGTTGGCAATGGCAGCTAGGACGAATATTAAATGCCAAAGGGGAGAAAAAAGGAGCGATCGCTGCATATACTAAAGCTGTAGACAACCTCAAGTCTATACGTCGTGATTTAGTTGCCATCAATCCGGATGTGCAGTATTCTTTTAAACAGGGAGTTGAGCCAATCTTTCGTCAACTTGTCAGCTTGTTATTAGAATCTAAAGAACCTAGTCAAGACAATCTCAAGTCAGCGAGAAATGTCATTGAATCACTGCGATTGGCTGAACTAGATAACTACTTTCGGCTAGCTTGTATTAACGCACAACGCGTCGAGATTGACGAAGTGGATCGGACAGCAGCAGTGATTTATCCAGTAATTTTGAGCGATCGCTTGGAACTAATCGTTTCCCTACCTTCCTCTTTATCTAACCAGAAAGCTAACCAAAAAGCCGAGCAGACGTTTATTCATCGCACAAAAAATCTCTCCAAGGATGAAGTTAGAAAAACTGTCGAACAACTGCGGCAAAATTTAGAAACTCGCTCTACTAATGAGTTTAAAAAACAGTCCCAAGAAGTATACAACTGGATAATTGCACCAATCGCAGCTGAATTAGCAGAGCGTAAAATCAAAAACTTAGTATTTATCTTAGACGATCCTCTAGGAAATATTCCCATGGGTGCATTGTATGATGGTAAGCAATATCTGATCGAGAAATATAACGTTGCTGTTACACCAGGTTTAGAACTGCTTAGCCCGAAACCCATCCCACGTAAAGGTTTGCGAATTATTGCCGGTGGATTAACCGAAGCTAGCCAGAACTTTCCAGCGTTGCCCAACGTGAAAGTTGAACTGGATGCCATCAAATCAAAAGTTAGCGATACTCGTGTGCTGCTCAATAACAAATTTACCAAAAATGCGATCGAAGATGCCGTGCAGTCGTTAAGTGTGCCTGTAGTTCACTTAGCAACTCATGGTCAATTTAGTTCCAAAGCAGAAGATACCTTTATTTTGACATATGGTGATCAAGTCATCAATGTTAGAGATTTGAATGGTTTACTCCAAAGCAGAGAAACCAACCAACGAGGTGCTGTTGAGCTACTTGTTCTCAGTGCTTGCTCAACAGCTACAGGAGACACACGATCTGACTTAGGAATTGCTGGAGTTGCCGTGCGTTCTGGAGCACGTAGTACATTAGCATCGCTTTGGACTGTAGACGATGAAGGAACTTCTCTCCTCATGCGTGAGTTTTACACACAGTTAAAGCAAGGTAATATTACTAAAGCACAAGCGATTAAGAACGCTCAAGTTAGCCTGTTGAAAAATCCTCTCTATGAGCATCCATATTATTGGGCACCCTTTGTTTTGGTAGGTAATTGGCTATAAATTATCTAAACTTTGTAAAACTTCCTCTACCGACTGATATCGCTTTTGAAAGTCAAAAGCCACCATTTTGTTTAAAATATCAACTAACTCTTGAGAAGTTCCTACTGCAAGATGTTGCCAAGCAAGTGCTGTTGTCGATTCTCGTTCGATGTTTCTAGTAGGTGTTCCAGTTAAAGCTTGAATGCCAATCATTCCAACAGCATAAATATCGCTGTTTAATCTAGGTTGTCCCATAAACTGCTCAGGAGGTGCATAACCCGCAGTACCCACCGCTACTGTGGGGTTTTCTCCTGGGATCTGAGGCTGAATTTGTTTAACAGCACCAAAGTCAATTAAAACGATTCGTCTATCATGTTTGCGTCTAATTAAGTTGCTAGGTTTGATATCTCGATGGATGACACCACGATTATGAACAAACTTTAGTACGTGCAGAAGGTCTTTAAGGCTACTTACAACTTCAGCTTCTGGAACCAACTTTTTGGGGGTCAATTCTTCTTGGAGAGTTTCTCCCCTAACATACTCTTGTACTAAATAGAATTCATGAGACTCTTCAAAATAAGCCATCAACTGGGGAATCTGATTGTGATGACCCAAAACATCTAAAATTTCAGCTTCAGTTTTAAATAGACGTCTGGCAATATCTAAAAATACTTCATCGGTGCGAGCAGGTTGTAAATGCTTAACTACACACAACGGTTTACCTGGTCGATGAATATCTTCAGCTAAATAAGTATAACTAAATCCTCCAGAACCAAGGGTCTCAGTGATTTTATAACGGTTGTTTAATACTCTTTCTGGTTGTAAGCCATTATGAAACCCCGTGGGTATCTGCGTTCTGGAATTTCCTCCTTCCCTTAAAAGTGCTTGCAATAGGGAGATATTTTCATTTTGTTCTTTAATTTGAAGTGCTATTTTTTCTTTTTCTTGCTTGTTTTGAAATGAGGTATAACCCAGAACGCCCACTGTTGCTATAATAAAGCCTAAGGCTGGGGATACTAAAGGTATCCACCCTGCATAAGTAAAAATAACAAAACCGCTAAAGAATAGTATTACTAAAGTACCGACGCCCAAGAGTCCTAAACGGAGTGGATGCTGAATACGCCATCCGAGTATACCACCGGCGAAAGTCCATCCCCAGATCCAGAGAATTTCTCCCCATTCAGGTAAAAACCAAAATAGAGGTCGCTTTCCTGAAGCTGCATCGAGAATCTGGCTGACCATATGTGCATGAATTGTGACTCCAGGCATTTTGCCAGAATCGTCCCGTTTGCCATTACTATAAGGTGTATTACGAATATCTTGGGAACTTGGTGCAGTGGAGCCAATCAAGATAATACGATTTCTTACCCAAGTTGGTTTGATGCGATCGCCTAGCACATCTGATATACTGACTTGTTGAGCAACGTTATTCTGCGATCGGTAGTTTAACAGTATTTGAAAGCCATTGGCATCGATGTCTTGATAACCACCTGAGTTAGCTTCTAAGCGTTTAAATAACGTTTTCCCTACTTGCATTCCTTTAGCACTGAATGTTGGTTGAATATTTAAGTACTGAAGTGCTAATTGGAATCCAAAAGAAGCTGGAGTTTTACAGTTTGACTTAGAATCGGGTGTCACCACTAGTAAATTTCGCCGAATTAATGTATCTCCGTCTTCCGGGATATCAGCAAATCCTGCATTCTCCGCTGGTATACCCATCGGTGGTGGTACAGATTCAACATTGTTTGCACCCACTGTACAAATAGGAATAATGCGGGAACTATTTTTGATGTGTGCTAATAGTTTCTCATGACCAGGTTCAACTGGGCGATCGCGAAATAAATCTAAACCAATGACTTTTGGTTGATAGCGCTCTAGTTTAGTCAATACTTTGTCTAAAGTTTCCCCATTTGGCGATCCCTGGTTCAATTTTTTAATGTCGTCTGCGCTAAATTCCACAATCAACAAACGGGGATCTGGAGCTAGAGGAGCACGTCTTTGCATCATCTGGTCAAAAGCTATCAGTTCTGCCGACTCTAATACATCCTCTAATATTTCCACCCGTTGAGCTCCAACCAGCAATATACCTGTAATTAAACTAATAATAACTACAGGCTGTGTCAGCACATTTCTCAAGTTGGTAAGCATAAGCAATTAAAAATAAAAAATATAAATTTCTGATTTGATTCTGTTTTTTAAATATACAGCCGATTGCGTTATTATTGAACACACGTAGAGACGTTCCGGCGGAACGTCTTTACAGGGTTTTGGGTTTTACTCATGTACCTCATGTAGTTGAAATCTGCTGTAATACCTTCTGAGAAGTCTATATAACGGTTCTCGGTTAGGTGAGGTACATAAAACCTCACCCTGGTAGTTTCAGACACCCCTCCCCTCTACGCAGTGTAAGGAAAGGGGAACCAGAGCGCTAATTTAGTCGTCCAGAAGCAAAATCGCACAATCGGGAAATCTTTTCGATATCTTTACATTAGACATGTATTGTTCTATTATCATTTTACCTTCTCAGATGATTAGCCAATTAAAGTAGCCCTTGACAAATCAAGGTTTTAGCGCTTTCCCTTCAACTTTTACGCTCTCAACTGGGTTTTACAGTTTTTTCTTGGGGTTGATCTACCGCACAATATTAAAAAATGAATCAATTAACTGAAAGACCTATGAATCAGAGGTTGCATCTTCATTATTTGGATGGCTTACGAGGAATTGCATCTTTGTATGTAGTATTTGTCCACGTTGAGCCATCTCTAGGAGAAAATCTGCCCATATTTTGGTTATTTTTTCAAAAATTACTGCGTTATGGTGGATTTAGTGTTGTAATTTTTATTGTGCTTTCTGGGTATGTTTTGATGCTGCCAGTAGCTCGCTCTCAAAATGGTCATATATCAGGAAGTTTGATTGATTACATTAAAAGGCGATCGCGTCGAATTTTGCCCCCTTACTACGCTGCTCTTTTTTTATCACTGTTCCTAGCAATTACAATATTTGCACTAGAAAAATTTACAGATTTCCAGTGGAATGAAGTTGCTGGAGAAGGTCCATTTTCTCCAAATTTTTCCTTGATTGATGTTTTATCCCATCTGCTACTAATTCACAATTTCAGCCTCAGCACATCTTTAACTATCAACCCACCTATGTGGAGTGTGGCTACGGAGTGGCAATTATACTTTTTATTTCCGCTATTATTACTACCTCTTTGGCGGCGCTTCGGTTTATTATCAGTTGTGATAGCCGCCTTTGTAATTGGGATAGCACCATTTTATCTGCTAAATGGATTTTCAATGTCTACTAGTTCTTGGTTTATCGGCTTATTTACCTTGGGGATGGCAGCAGCAGATATTGGATTCTCTCAAAAACCTCAGTTAATAACAATAAGAAATTCCCTGCGGTGGGAAATGCTTGCTATTATCTTCACTGTTATTGCTTTTTTAACTGAGTGGAAAAAACTAGGATTAGATATGTGGATTGGTCAGAGTTTTTGTGGGTTAGCGGGTGCTTGTCTATTTATTTACTGCACCAAATTGATAATTGAGGGCAAAAACTTGCCCTCAATTATCAGGCTATTGGAGCATCCTTGGGTGCTTCTATTAGGAGCATTTTCTTATAGTCTGTATCTAACTCATGGACCAGTATTAGTGCTAGTGCGTTACTTTCTTTTTAATCTGCCAATATCTCCATTTATGTTTGCGGCTACATGCTATTTGGGAGGTGTAGGGATGTCGTTACTAATTGCCTACTGGTTTTATTTAGTCTTTGAGCGACCATTCATGTCCAGTTTCTTAAAAAAGCGCTTTCCTTAAATCTGACAAGTTGATCAAACAACTTTAAAAACTCTTCGGTATCAACATCTAAACAGGCTTCTACATTAGGTGGATTGGTTTTTTCATTTCGGCGAAATCGCCTATCTGCCAGTGATAACCCAGTGGTAAATCGTCCTTGGGTTTCCACCATCATATAGAGTAACTCAGTCTTTACCAGACTCGGATTAATAGCAACTGCTATCGCCAAAGGATCATGTAAATAACAACCATAAAAGCCTTCATTATCTCGATAGAAAGCCATATAAATTCCCGTGCAATCGGCAATAAACTGGGTGACTTTTGAAGGATGGCGCTGTAAATTATCTTCAACAACTTGACGCGGGAAAGGGGCTTTCATCGTCACATCCAAACCCACTAAAGTGAGAGGAATGCCTGACTCCATTACGATTTGAGCCGCATCAGGATCTACAAAAAAATTAAATTCAGCCGCAGCTGTAATATTTCCAGGTACGGTAACAGCCCCACCCATGATGATAATTCGCCCTATTTTTTGCATCGTGGCGGCATCTTTTTGAATTGCTGTTGCTAAATTTGTTAGTGGTCCTAAAGCCACAATATTCAGACTGTCGCCGTACTCTTGGGCTGCCTTGAGAATGACATCAATAGCATTCTCTGTAGATGCTTCAATCGTCAATTTGGGATAGCGGGGTGTGCCATTAGCTTCTTTAAATTGATCTAATTCACCAAGCCCATCAACACCGTGAATACCTGCGGCATTAAACGGCTGTTTAACCAGTGGTTTTTCACAGCCTTTCGCAACAATAGGTAAGGTATTGGGTTCTACAATACTTAATACCCGCAATACATTATTAGCTGCTTGATCCACATCGATATTACCAGCTAAAACGGTAATTGCTTTCAGGTCTAATTGCGGTGAATTCAACGCCATAATTAGCGCCAAGGCATCATCAACACCTCCATCTGTATCTACAAGCACTGGGATGGGCTGCTGCTCAAAGGTTGTCATACTCGTTGCTTTTCTTGTTTAAGAATGGTAGGGAACTAATTTCTTTAGAAACAGCTTTTTAAAGAGTTAGCGATCGCCTTCTCAACATCTACAGCATATTTCACTCCTTAGGAGGTACATGCATAAAACCCAAAACCCTGTAAAGACGTTCCGGCGGAACGTCTCTACGTGTATTCAATAAAAACGCAATCTGCTGTATTACAATACACATAGGCGTAAAAATTAATTATGCGTTGCCCGAAACCGTTGTAGAGACGTAGCAGTGCTACGTCTCTACTGGAGATATCTAATGTGTTTTACCTGATTACAGTATGCTTTGTGGTTGACAACCAGATGACATACCGATGAAACTGCCAATAAAAAGCAGGATGCCAAACATCAACAATAAACCGCCACTGACTTTAATCGCAATATTTCCATCAGGTCGAATTTCTGACCGAGATTTATCACTATTGATCACAAGAAAAACACCAGAGACAATTACAACAATTGCTCCTACCAAAAATTTATAGCAGTTCATAAATCCTTGCTTGTAAAAGAGTTTTTTTCTAAGATTTGACTAATTGAATTACACCGCAGGCTTGACGACCACCACCAGCTTCATCTGCTGTACCCCCAGCTTTCTTTTGATCGACTAACTTATGTATAATCACCGCACTACCATCACTATCAAATAAGCTTGTGGGACTATTAGAAAGAGTAAAACTGCTAGAAAAAGTTTCCATTCTCCCCTTGCCGACAACATTAATTTCGATATTTTGTAAATCCCCCAAATGATAAGGATGATTTTTTTCTACAGGAGTTGATGAACCGAATGGACCTGGGTCAAAATGTCCGCCAGCAGAGCTAAAAGGCTTTTCTAGTTGAGGTTCACAGACAGCTTTTTCATGTATGTGAATGCCATGAAGTCCAGGCTTTATAACTTTAGGATCGCCTTGAAGTTCAACAGCAACCCAGACAGAACCATTTTCCGTCTGCATTGCTTTAAAGGTTCCTGTGATACCAGAACCTGCGATCGCAGCTTTTGCTTGCACGTTTTTACTGACATTTTCTTCAGACGAACTACAAGCTGATATTAATAGTAGCAATATCAAAGCCAGGTGGTAGATAAATTTCATAGATCGTTATCAAAGGTAATTGGGCAATGGGCAATGGGGATAGGGCATAGGGTAATGGGAATTAAAGAAGTTCAAGAACGCTCATGTGTGAATAAATACCATTCTTTCCATGCCCAATGCCCCATTCCTCCAAAAATCTACGCATCAATTACAACTTTGCTACCAATAACAGGGTAAGAAATGCAAGTGAGAATGTAGCCTTCTTGAGCTTCGCTTTCATCCAAACCTTCGGGTTCACCTTCTAACCTCACTTCTCCTTCTAGCTTGCGTTTCTTGCAGGTACCACAATTTCCAACACGGCAACTCCAGCGAATTTTCACCCCTTCCTGGTTAGCCAAATCCAAAATGGGTTCTTCCCCATCAGCATCGACTTCTTTGCCTGACTTAGAGAAAACGACAACAGTCTTTCCAGAGGAGGTTGACTTGGGTAAGCTGGGAGTTGGTGCGGCTACTGATGCACTTACGGCAACGCGATCGCTACCATTTGATTCTGGAATAGTTTCTGTAGACAAATTCCTCATCATATCCATGAAACCAGCAGCGGGAGTTTTAGCTGTGCTGCTAGGGACAGTTTCTTGTTTAGGCTGAACAGACTTGGGTTTTTTCTTTGGAGGTCCAAAGCTTTCTTCATAGTAGTTTTGCATGGGGAAGCTGATACTTTCGAGCATTTGTTTAGTGCCTTCCATGAAAGTATCTGGTCCACATACATAAACAGTGCGACTTCGATAATCTGGCGCAACAACTTGCAACATAGCTGCATCTAGTCTGCCAGTTAAACTTAACCAACTATGACCCGGTTCATTACGAGTTGTGGAGACTGCTAAATGAAAATTCGGATACCGCGAAGACATCATCTCTAGTTCCTGCCGATAAATGATATCACGGGGGCTGCGAGCGCAGTGAAAAAAGATAATATCGCAATTAGCGCCAGTATCGCATAACCACCTAGACATAGACATCATCGGTGTGATCCCGCTACCGGCAGATATTAGCAAAAGTTTTTGCGATGGATTGGCGAAGCAGGTAAACTTACCCAAAGGTCCATTGATCTTGATGATACTGCCTGGTGTAACGTTGTCGTGCAACCAGTTAGAAACTAGACCTTTTGGTGTATTTGGTTCACTACCACCAGGAGGTGGGACGCGTTTGACAGTGATTTCTAAAGTGTGGGGACGTGAGGGAGTTGAGGAAATGGAATAGGAACGCGATATCTCTTCACCATTGATTTCTAAATCAAGGTTGATAAACTGACCTGGTTTGTAAGTGAACAACACCGGAGGAACACACGCAAAGCGAAAGGTTTTTACATCATGTGTTTCATCGATAATACTGATGCAGCGGACTGTTAAATCTCCTTTTGTCCAGCGTTGGAGGTCAGTGGGTTCTATCATCGCCACTGGCATATATTCTTGAGGAGCGACAACAGCAGCGGGTAAAGGTGCTTCTACTGGTTTCGTCTCAACTTTTTGCGACGAAGCAACTGCTTCAATTATTTCTTGATTGTCTGATTGGGGGCTTGTTTTTTTTGCCTGTGGTATTTCTACTATCGTGTCTTCGTTTGAACTTGTTGCTACTGAACTAATTTCTACAACCATCAAGAAATATCTACCGACTTGAATTAAGTCATTAGCTTTGAGAAGATAATCATGATTGATTTGGGCGTTTTCACCATTCAGCCGTGAGCCACAGCTGCTTGCAAGGTCAGCATAATAATAACCTTCATCTTTTTGGGAAATTTTCCCATGCATCCGGCTGATTTCGGTGCCTTCTAAAACTAAATCACAGTTCAATAAGCGCCCAACATAACATTCCTGATTGAGTTTTGTTTCTAGATTTAAGTCTACTTCTTGCAGTTGTTCTGGCTTCTTTGGATCTATTACTTTAATTTTAATCACGCCTATTGTTCCTCCAAGAATGTTAGTTAAATTGTGTAATAACCCCAATGCACATCTCCAGAAATTAATTATGCGTTATCCCAAACCCGTGTAGAGACGTACCAGTGCTACGTCTTTACCTATGACTCTGGAGATGTCTAATGGCGAATTGATATTACAATCGCTACCGGCTTTGAAAGTTATTTCCTTAACGTTGCTAAGAAGTATCTACAGTCTAACTAAAGACAATTACGGAAAACCACTATAAATAATATCAGATTTTCTTGAGAGTTTATCAAAAAACTTAGTTCATTTGTAGCGCCCATTTTATGATACGAATTTGATTTGTGGTTGCGCTCAACAACGCAACCACAAATCAAATTAAATGTGTGTAACGGCAGCTATTTGCCCTAAACTATGCTGAAGGCGAACACTGACCATTTTTAAGACATTCGTTGCTAGTAATGGGTCTTGTGAAAGTACTGCCTCGAAATCTTTTGTTTTGATAGCTAAAGTCCGAATTCTGGCTTCACCTGCAACAACAGTTGTTGCATATTGGCTATGGGTCAACACTTCTAATTCACCAATAGTTTGCCCAGAGGAAATTGTCATACCTTTGCCTGTATTGCTGGGAAGTACTTTTGCCTCACCATCAATTAAAACTATCAGTTCAAGGGCAGGTCTTCCCTCTTTACAGATTTCTTGTTGAGGCTCATAAATGCGTACTTCGCTATTACCTGCAAGTTCAATTAAAGCATTTGCCTTGATATCTTGGAAGAAGCTGCTGCCATAAAGCCATAACAGCTTTTTTAAAGTTCCTACAGATTCGCTGCTTGTATTGTGGGGCAAAGCTCGCATTTCCCACTGGACGTGGATAACTAAATCATCTCCAGTGCTAAAACGAACTAAATCTCCAGATTTCAGTTGTTTTTGCTGGTTTTGAATGTGTTCTTTCCCAATACGTACACCGTTGCTGCTTCCTAAATCTTTAACGCTGAGTCCTTTTTCATCCAGATAGAATATAGCGTGCTGTCGCGAAACACGCTTATCGGGAATAACGATATCATTCTCCTGTCCCCGTCCAACTTGAATTGTTGACTGCTGGAAAGTCTTCTTTTCTGGGCGTCCCGTTGCTTTGATTTGAGCAATTAGAGTTGGTACACTAGCACCACCATTTCCTTCGGGACTTTGACCGACAATTAGTTGTGCTGTTTCTTGCACAAGCCAATCATTATTTTGCTTGCTATCTAGCAGTAAGCGAGCTTCCTCAAAGGCGAGAGAAGGATTACATTGATCCAAGGCATAAAGACAGGCAGCTTGTACTAAAGGATCTACATCTTGTAAAAGTGCAAGCAAAACATTATTAATTGCCTCTGTACTCTGAGGGGCTTTATTACCTAAGTAAGTAGGAGCAGAGTTAAAAGAATAAGATTGTGTTGGTTGCTCAGAGTAATTGTTGGTGACACCAAGTTGTGTTGATATGGGTACAGGCTGAGTTAGCTGATCCTGTTGTCGTAATGAAGAGATTACTCTTTGACTCAAACGGTTTTGCCATCTTGACTGCTCATCGTGCAGCATTTCTTCGGTGACATTTGCTGCCAATACACCGATTGAACGACCAATATTAAACGCTTCTGGTGAGTCTCCGAGCAATTCTAAAATGCGGAATAACTGAATGGCAATGAGTTTTTTCTTTTCTTGTACGGCTTGTCGCAGCAAGACATAAACAGGTGCGTGGGGGTTTGGCACTGAGTTATACAGCATTTGCCCATACACGGCTAAATCTTCCAGTTGAGCTAATAAAACTTCAGCTTTTTGGAGAAGTGGACCATCTTGATTAAACATTTCTGCGAACACTTGTTCGTGTTCGTCTGTTGTGATGGCATACTCTTGTCTTAATGCGATGATTTCCTTTTGCCTGCGTGCGATCGCTTCTTGTAAGGGTGTGCCACTTTCGAGCAATTGCTGAATTAGCGACTCTGATGCACGTCGATAGCCTTCGATCCGCAATTGAGTTTCTCGACTGCGTTGTTTTGTCGGTTCGAGAAGGGTGTAATCTTCAACTCCCAGTTCTGCTAAAACGCCGTAATGTTCTTCATCAGTTACGTTTAGTTCTTTCCGCATATCTTTGAGAACTTCCAAACTGTCTGCGGAACTATTTACTTGTCCTTCTTCTAAGGCTTCGCGCAAAACTCCTTTATAAACTTGTACTCGATCTGCACGCTTAAAACCAGGCAATACTTTGGCGAGAACATACACTTCATCGGGAATTAAATCTTGCAGCGAACGTCCTTCAAGTAGCTTTGACCAATCTACTGCTAGTTTGTTCAGTTGACGACGCAAATTACTTGCTAGACTTTCGCGAGAATAACGCTCTCGGCTGCGAGTTAAGCTGCGATACATCCACAAGCTGCTGACGACGATGATAATACCGTTCAATGCAAGGATAGCCCAATTTGGCAGTAAGCTGATATTCGGACGTCCGCCAAACATGAAGAAGCCGTTGAAGGAGACAAATACACACAAGACAAAAACGACGTGTAGTACTTGTTCTTCATTTAAATATTTGTTTTTAGAATGCAGATAAGCTCTATAGGCTTTCTCTAAGCCTACAGTTAAGAAATAGCTAGCGATCGCAAAAACTGCTAAAGTCAAAGGTGCGGCAATTAACTTGGGAATGGGAATTGGTTGATTAAAGAAGTAAAATCCTGGATTGAAGAGTGTGCGTAATTGCGTTTCTTCATGAGTCCAGGCACCAGAGTAATAGTAGTCCCAGTTGCCAGCGTACAGAAAGTAGAACCAATAAAATCCGAACATCAGACCAAAGTAACTGTAAAAAAGTATCTTTTGGTCTGGTTTGGTGATTCCCTCCCAGTATGAACGCTCGGCGTCAATGTCCATACAAGGAGATTGACAGCTTACACAAGCACTTTTTTCTTGACCCGAACTATCCACAGTCCGACAAGTTGACTGGGTGATGCTTTGGGGTGGTTTGTCGTGAGCATCAGTTCCTAATAAGCCCCGTGGACCTGTGTAAAACATTTGTACAGGTGCCATTGGGCAAAAATACTGACACCAGCTTCTTCCTTTGTAGAGAAAGCCGACTGTAATGGCTGAAATGATGGTAAATAGCAGAAAAATCGCCATTGCCGTGCGATCGCCATTCACAAAAAGGATGCGAATGTTCAAACCCAAGTAAAATAAACCTACTTGCAGATATAGATAATTGCGTCCCAGCCAAGACTCTTTCTCTACACCTGCCTGTTCATAGCGAACGTTTCCTGTGTCTGGGTTAACGACTTTCTGCTTGCGTTGAATGCCTAAGGCACGAGGAATTTGCGAGAAGAAATACAATGGACAAATCCGTCGCCAAAATTCATGACCGAACACTAGTAACACCATGATTCCTATCGGCAGAACCATTGCCCAAAATATGCGTCCTCCCATACCATATGGCTGCTCGGGTAGACACACACCCTGAACTTTGACGCAACTTGAGGGATCGAGGTATTTTTCTGGATGGAGATGAAAAGGACTAATGAGATTACTTGGATCTGTGAACGATATCGAAATTGGATCGTAGAATAAAGAGAATATTAACGTCAGCCAGCCTATCGCTAGTACCCACCTGACGAGATGCATTTTTTTTTCTTCAACTTGACTAATCATCTGTTTTAGCTTCTCTATAGTAAGACATGAAAAACAGTCATGATATTGTACAAAAGAGGAGAGTTTTACCCTGATCTTATGCACAGTAGGTAGAATAATCCACTATTCAGGTGCTTTCAAAAAATGAAAGCAAGAGTTGAGACAATAGTACAACTTTTCTCAAACAATTTCAAAAATTATTGATTTTTGCAACATTCTATTAATGGTGCATCGGTAATTGCCCCCAAATTTACAGAACGCAGTAAATCTTGCCAGTCAGTTTTTAATTCGGCATCATTAGGACGTTGACGCATTAACTGCGCCAAATTTGTCAAGGCATCGGTTAAAGAGCCAGACAATGCATATATACTAGCACGCTGCCGTATATCTGAAGACGCTAAATCTCTTTGCAATTTTTCATCGGGTACTAGCCGAACAATTGAACCTTGTACAACTAAGTCTCGACTGCGCTCTTTTTGATCGCACACTGCTGAGAAAAACCAACGATAGGTTTTGCCTACCTTAAGTTCTGGAGTTGAATTAGCAGGTATTACGCTGACAATTCCTGATTTTGCGGGAGTTTTAAAAGTTGATTTAGTAATTATTTGCTGGTTTTCATCTTGTAAAACTAGTTCTAATGCTTGAGCATTAGTTTGGGGAACGTAGAAAAACAATGTCGGAGAAGAAAAAGTTGTTATTTGAGGATCTTCTAAGGGTGCAAGAGCAATAATTGGTTGATTGCTGGATGTGCAGGAATTTCCTCCCCTAGTTCCTGCTGATACCCGCCTAGCTGGTGTACCTAACGCGGCTGGAGGAGTGAATTTTCTACTTCTTACATTATCTGCATTTCTTCTATTGACGGCAGCATCGGACTGAGTTGCCTGAGGACTAGTATTGACGGCAGCACCGGACTGAGTTGCTTGAGTACTAGCAGGTTGATTGACATTATTACCTAAAGCTATTGCAGTTTCGTTGTCTGGTAGCTTTTGTACCCGCGTTCCTGCGGGGATCAATCGTCCGGGTTGCCCGAAGTCGAAGTTAGCAGGTATATATAAAATATTGCGTCTTGATTTGCTACCGAGGAGGCGATCGCGTTCCATATAACTTTGAATATTGTTGATAGCGATCGTCGCATATGTATCCCCAGGTCTTGCCTTTAATGCCTGTTGGAAATAATTTAAAGCAACTGGGTAATTACGAAGCTTTGTGGCATCATAACCTTGTAGCATATACTTGCTGTAGTTACTTTGGCTAGATTTCGCTTCCACCAGTATCATTGTGGGAACATTTGCTGCCATCTTCATGGAGCAGCCACCAGGTAATACCAAGGCAACAATTGCCACAACGCTGATATATTTTGTCCAGATTTGGTATTTCACGGTTGATGCGCTACTAGTAGCGCTACTGATACTCTATACTTTACTACAAAATTGGCTCTTGTGATTCCGCAATTACACATGTGATAATATCAAGGTGTAATTTCCACCCTATTTTCCGGCATAAGTATAAATAAGTTAAAGTATTAATAATATTTCTAAATATTGTTCGTAGTGAGCGATTAATCGCTCAAAGCGTTTTTTCTGAAGATGCGTCTAATTTAGCCCACGCAGGTGTTTCTCATCCAGAAAAGACGTAGCATTGCTACGTCTCTACAAGGGTTTCGGGCAATGCATAATGAAATTCGGTCGATGCCCATTGGGTGCATCGGCAGTCAGCGCTACGTCTCTACAAGGGTTTCGGGCAATGCATAATGAAATTCGGTCGAAGTCCATTGGGTGCATCGGCAGTCAGCGTCACCTCGCCCTGATCATTAAATACCCAGCCAGTTGCGGGTATAATCTCCACGGGATCAGGGCGAGAGGATATGGTTGCTGTAGTTTTTGAACTAGGCTTTTGACCCGTAGTAATTAAGCGAGTATCTGACCACACCACATCACTACTGAGAAAGTCGTCAGGACTAAGGGGTAAGCCACCGCGTCCGGTGACGATAAATTCATTAGTTTTTCCGGCGTTGCGATCGCCACAGCTTTGAGCAATTTGTCTTGAGGCATTGAAGACTTCTGCTGGTAATCTAAGTATCCCACGACTGGGATCAATATCCGGCGTGTTGATTTGTATCATACCATTTACCCCCAGTTGAGAACTGGCAGTAATGTCACTTTCGGGAGTTTGTACTTGACGAGGTTGGATGCCAAAGATGCCTTGAGTTGTAATATTAATATTTCCTCCCCGACCTCTGAAAGCATTGGCAGTAATGTCACTATTTTCTTCTGGGAGAGCGACAATCAATTTGGAATCGATATTTATATTGCCACCAGCAACGTCCGCACCAAGCTGTGAAGTGTCTGCATTTGTAGTTATCTGACTGTTGCGGCGTAACAATAATAAATCTGTATCCTTTATTGAAATATCCCCACCTCGACCGGATGTGGTTTGTGCCGTTAATTTTCCTGTTGTATCCAAACGGATGGAGCCGGCTTGTATTTGAAGATTACCTGCATTCCCCGATCCTAAACCTTCCACAGTTACTTGTGCCCCATCTTTAACAATCAACCGAGGTGTGGTAATCATCAACGAACCCGCATCTCCAGTACCGCGAGTCCGAGCAACCAAGCCACTGCCAGACTGACTATTTGGTGCTGTTCCACTTATTTCTACAGAATCGCTGGCGCGTACTGTAAGATTACCCCCCTTGCCCGTGCTATTTATACCAGTGCCAGCTGTTACCTGCGCTCCATCCTCGACAATTAACTTCCCTGTGTTAATCGTCAAGGAACCCGCATCTCCACTACTTAGAGTTTGAGTAAACAAACCGCTAGACATCCCATTAATCATGGAAGTTCCACTGAGTTTTACCAAATCTGAGGCTGTGACGTTCAACGTTCCCCCCGAACCTTGGCTACCCTCAAAAGCACTAGCTGCTATGTTTGCCCCGTCTTCCACAATTAACTTCCCTGTGTTAATCGTCAAGTTGCCAGCTGCACCTGTACCACGAGTTTGAGTGAACAAAGCGCTAGGCAAGCCATCTGCATCAGTTCCCGTCACTTGCACAGATTCAGAGGCATTCACTGTTAAACTTCCCCCTGATCCAGCACCGAAAGTAGAAGTTGATACTTGGGAACCATCTTTAATAGTTAACTGTTCAGCCTGGATAGAGATTCCTTTGCCGTTTTGACTTCCCAGATTTTGTGCGACAAGTCCTGACCCATTAGCAAGGGTGACACGGTTGCCCTGCACCTGAATATTACCGCTGCCTTCGCCTTCCTCACTAATACCAACTAACGCATGGCGACTAAGTGATATATCACCTAGCGATACGTTATTGGGAAAAATAAAGGGCAGGTTGTTACTATCAAGGTTTAATCCTATCGTTCCCTCTCCAAGTATCCCTCCTAAAACGATCTGACCAAGTGGAGCTGTTAGAAGTCCGCCATCTAGGGTGACATTGCCACCAATTAATGCCAAGGTTTTACCAGGCTCTACCGCTATTCCCCCTTGCACTTGAATATCTCTTGGAGTCGTGCCAAATTGCAGCCCAATGGGTACGCTGACCGTTAGCAAGGGTGTTGTAGGGCTTGCAGTGGCACTAAATTCAGTGCCATCAGCAAACTTGATGCTGCTAGCTGTACTACCCACAAAGGAACCACCCAAATTTAGTGCAGCATTTGGTCCAAAGACAATTCCATTGGGATTAATCAAAAATAAATTGGCATTAGAAAAAGCAAGATTGCCGTCAATCATCTGGAAAGTCCCAAGGGGACCGAGAATTTCCGAGCGGTTCCTACCCGTCACCCTTGTGATAATATTCTGAATATTACTGGAATTCAAGAAAAAGGCAGCGCGTCCTTCACTGACATTAAGTTCCAAAAAACTGTGGAACAGATTGTTACCTCTAGTTGCACCACCCATCAGCACTTCAGTAGAACCACCAAACTCGTTTGGTACAACACGAGAACTTTCATTTCCTAAAGTGCTATCAGGAATAATCAGGCTTTGGGCAAAGGCGCTATCTGCAAAACCAGAGGCAATTGCCCCACTAATTGCGAAATAAATTGCTAATCCCAGTTGCCAAAAACAACTGTTCTTATTTTGAAACATATCAGAATTTGTCTCTGAATCAAAAACTGAAAATATCGATCTTCATATCCCCGACTTCTTAAAGGATACAGCTATTGCGAATGGTAGGTCTGACCCCTCATTTCATTAAAAAACCTCGTAGAGACGTTCCGGCGGAACGTCTCTACAATTGTATGGAATGTCGAAAAATCGTGAGATAAGGGGTGATACCCCTGAATCGCAATAGCTGTATCCGTAAAAGTTGTCGGGGATATTCCTTGTAGAGACGTAGCAATGCTACGTCTCTACGTGTATTCGATTAGAGCGATAGGCTGCTGTAATGGTGAAGATCGCACGCAACAAAAAGCAGATTGCAAAATGTCTACACTAATTACCGCACCTGGTTTCTAGGGGCAGACTGCTGTAGTTGCTGTCTATAGTTTGGAGCCAGTTGTTCCAGCCTATTTAATGTTGCTGGATCGCCTTGTCTTAGCTTCTGTATTGCTTGTGGATCTTCCCGTTGTAGCTGCTCTATTGCTTGTGGGTTGAGCTTGTTTATTCGCTGTAGTTGGAATGGTGGTATCCCTCGTGGATTCCCCGGCTCGGGCGTCCATCTTGGTGTGATTTTGAGACATGGCTGCCCAGGCAAACAGGGGGTTGCAAAAGCATACCCTCCACTTAAAGCAACGATCGCTCCACTCATCACTAAAGCACTCATTACCCTCAACTTCCAAAAATCTTGTAGATGATTTTGAGTCATACCAGTTTTGCCTTCCTAAAATGCTTATTTAATTCTTATAAGTAGACCGGGTTGTAATTTTTACAACGGCGATTTTCAAAGGATCAAACCCAAACCATAATGTTATTATTCTATTATCCTGCGTATCATTCCGATATTGGTAGATGTGTTACATAAGTTAATAAGTTATACCGAGCTAGCGGTAAATTTAACACCAGCATAAATCGGTTTATCCGCCCTTGTTCTGAGGGTATAAATCCGGGCTTACCGACAAAAAACCAGGTTTCTATAGATTAAATATTTGATATCATGTCCGGTTAATTAACACTAATAAAAACATCGTAACCCTCGTAAAGACGTTCCGGCGGAACGTCTCTACAATATATCTAATTTGCCGGATATGATTTGAGAGATTGCTTTCAAAACTTGTAGTAGTTCAATTGAAGATTCAACACGAGTAATGTCTAGTTTTGGTAGTAATTGATAAATTGGGGGATTTCCTTGCTGAATATAGACAAACTGATAATCCATACCATTAGTAGTTAGTCCCCAAACTGATGATTGTTGTTCTATGCCTTGATAAGCATAACTGAGCAATTGGGGTAAACCATCAAAGGCATTCAGACTACTATTTTTAGCTTCAATTACCAATATCCAAAATGGTGTATTCGTGGTTCTACCTTCAGTTTGATTAACTGCTAAAATATCCATCCTTCCTTTGATGATTCTATCTTCATCTTCAACGGATATTTCCGCAATATTTTCTTCTAAAGTTATTTGAATATTAGTCCGATAAAAGCCCGCTAACTTCATTAATGGAGCCAGAAAAAGAAACTTTATTTGCCCTTCGGAAATTTTACCTTCTGAGTAGTAGCTACGAAAGATATTTTGGATTTGCAACAGTTCTTGTTGTTCAAACTCTGTTAAAGATTCTAGAGAGAGTAATGGTGTAAATGAATTATTGAGTTGTTCTTCAAATTTGAAAAGCTGCCGGACATTTTTTAGGCTGAGATTTCTTGCGTCTAAAGTTGTGGTCATTGTTTAATTTTTCAAGTCAATGGTCAATGGTAATAGGAGTGGAAAACAATGTAGAGACGTAGCACTGCTACGTCTAATCAAGGGTTTCGGACAATGCATAATTAATTTATGGAGATGTCTAATAGTCGAGAGTCAATGGTGAAAAAGCTTATAAGTCAGGCTTTAGTAGTTTGACAAAAGTTGCTGAAATTTCTCAATTGTTAATCCAGCATCTTTGACAATTCCAGCGATCGCATAAGCATTGACAGGATTTGCTCTGTTAAAGACAATAATCCTTTCTCCATTGGTCATGACAACATGTTTACTCTGCCGTAAAATAATAAAACCAGCTTTCTCAAATGCGGCGATCGCTTCTAGATGATTTACTCTTGGTAAGCTGGGCATATTTATACTACTTCTACATAACGAGCTTCAGTATCCGGGATCATCTCTTCCACTGTATCGAGATACGCTTGGATAGCATCTTTGATATTTTCTAAGGCTTCTTCTTCGGTGTCTCCCTGTGACCAACAACCTAGTAAACTTGGACACCAGACAGCATAACCTTCTTCAGTCTTTTTTAACTTAACTTTGTATCGCATATTGTTATCTGGTAACTTTTACTCTTTTTTGATTATATGAACAGCATTCTAGCCAGAGAAAAGCCGTCATGATGTAATAATTCTTAATTTCCTGTGGCAAAATGTTGCGAATCTTGATTTAATTGATAGACTTGTACCTTATTAGCACTTCTACAGATAGCGCCTTATGGTGCATATCAAGCGCGTTGAACTTACTAATTTTAAATCCTTCGGCGGTACTACTTCTGTCCCTTTGCTGCCGGAGTTTACTGTCATTTCTGGTCCTAATGGTTCCGGAAAGTCTAATATCCTAGATGCGCTGCTATTTTGCCTCGGACTTTCTAGTTCTAAGGGAATGCGAGCCGATCGCCTTCCCGATTTGGTAAATAATACTCAAACGGGTAAAGGACGTTCTACTGTCGAAGCTAGTGTGACAGTGACACTTGATTTGGGGAATGAGGATTTCTCACGCAAAGTCGCTAAGACGCAAAGTGAGGAAGATGGGGAAGTAGAGCAAAGTGGAGAAGTTGCGGAAGAAGAAAATCCCAAATCGTCAGATTGGAGTGTGACTCGCAGGTTGCGGGTTACTCACCAAGGAACTTATACATCGAATTATTATATTAATGGTGAAGCTTGTACACTGACGGATTTACATGAGCAATTAAGTGAATTGCGGATTTATCCTGATGGTTATAATGTGGTTTTGCAAGGCGATGTTACCAGTATTATCTCAATGAATGCGCGGGAGCGGCGAGAAATTATTGATGAGTTGGCTGGGGTAGCATCGTTCGATCGCAAGATTAAACAAGCTAAAAGTACTTTAGACGAAGTTAAGGATAAAGAAGATAGTTGTCGAATTGTTGAGACTGAGTTAACTTCACAACGCGATCGCCTTTCTCAAGATCGTGCTAAAGCTGAAAAATATCAAAAGCTTCGCACGGAATTTCTCGAAAAGCAATCTTGGGAAGCTGTGTTGTCATGGCGTAGTTTACAATTATCACAGGAAAGGTTAGCGAATCAAATTCAATCAGGCGATCGCACTTCTACGGATATTTCAACTCAATTAACAACCCTTGCTTCTCTAATCGCTCAAAAAACTGTTGAATTAGATGAACTTAATCGACTTGTCAAGGCGTTGGGAGAAGAGGAAGTTTTAGCGGTACAATCTAATCTCGCGACTCAAGAAGCGGAACGCAAACAACTTCAACGTCAACAAGGTGAGTTAGAAGCGGCTTTTCAAGAAACGGCAAAGCGTCTGGAACAACAAACGCAAGAAATTCAACAATATCGAGTTTCTTTGGGGGAATTCGCAGGACAACAAATTGTAGAGACGCGATTTATCGCGTCTTTACGGGAAGAACGAGATGAAGCGCGACAATGTTTGGAAGGTTCTCGTGAAGCTGCTGCGGAAATTGCTTCTGCAAGTGAAGTTTGGGTACAGCAACAAACTGCGCTGAATCGTCAAATTGATACTTTGCTGCAAACTTTGGAACCGCAACGCACTGAACAAGCGCAACTTAGAGAACGCAATAATCAATTACAAGAACTAATTCAAGAACAAACTCTGTTAGTTGAGCGTGATGAACCGAACTTAGCAGAAAAGCAAGTTGAATGTAGAGAAGTGGAAGCAGAATTTAATGCTTCTACCGAACCGATTCAAATTTTAGCGCAAACTTTAACTGCTACAGATCAAGAATTAGTCATTCAACAAGAAACGCAAAAGCGGTTACTTTCTGAACAACGTGAAAAACAACGTTCTTTAGATAAGTTAGAAGCGCAAGTTGCCGCACAGCAAGAAGTTCAAGGAACTCAAGCAAGTAAGGTTATTTTACAATCGGGAATGCCGGGATTGTGCGGGTTAGTTGTACAGTTAGGAAGAGTAGAACCGCGCTATCAACTCGCTTTAGAAATTTGTGGTGGTGGACGTTTGGGACATATTGTGGTAGAAGATGATAGCATCGCCGCTGCGGGAATTGAATTGCTCAAACAAAAACGTGCGGGGAGAGCGACTTTTTTACCGTTAAATAAAATTCACGCATCTAAATATGTTCAAGATGCAACGCTGCGTTATGCGAACGGCTTTGTGGATTATGCGGTGAATTTGGTGGAGTGCGAGATCCGTTATCGAGATATATTCAACTACGTTTTCGGTAACACTGTCGTCTTTGACTCCATTGAGCAAGCACGCAAGCAGTTAGGATTATACCGCATTGTCACCTTACAAGGCGAATTGTTGGAAACTAGCGGTGCAATGACTGGTGGAAGTAATACCCAGCGATCGGCGTTGCGATTTGGTACGGTGGAAGCTGGGGAATCTGATGAAGTTATTGGTTTGAAAAGTCGCTTAAATGAAATTGAGCGCGTTTTAGAACGTTGTGGTGAAGCCATAAATACTCTCTCAGTTAGGAGTAAAACCCTTTCAATAGAGGTAACAGAAGCACGTCAAGGGAAAAGAGAACAACAACTGCAATTAGAGCAGTTACAAAAAGAAATCAAAACTTTGATAATACAATTAGAAGGAACGCGATCGCACCTTGCTCAAAATAGCCAAAAGTTAATTACTGCTCAAACCCGTTTGGAAATTTTGGATCGGGAATTACCAGGTCAAGAGAATCAACTGCAACAATTACGACATAGTTTATCGGAGTTGGAAGCGTCGCAAACTCCCAGCGAATGGCAAGAAATTCAAGCAAGAATTAAAGTTCAAGAGCAACAATTGCAACAACGGGAAACAGCGTTAAGAGAAGTTGAACAAAAATTAAAAAATCTCGAAAATCAGCAGCAGCGTTTGCATGAGAAAATTCAAGAAGGGGAACAGCGAATAAGCGAGTATCAAACGCAACAGACATCATGTAGAGACGCGATATATGGCGTCTCTACACAAATGACCGCGATTAATGAAGAAATTAGTCAAATTCGCGCTAAATTGAGCGAACTAGAAGGGAATTTAGGAGAAGAGAAACAAAAACGCGATCGCACAGAACAAGAATTACGATCTGCCTTACTGCGTCAGCAACAATTACAATGGGAACTGGAAAAACTACAAGAAACTCAACAAACAAGGGCGGAGGAATTAGTCGCAGTTAGGGAGCAATTGCAAATTCTAGCCCCAGAATTGCCCAGTCCTTTACCAGAAGTACCAAATAAAGTAGACTTAGAAGAATTGCAGAAAGAATTGCGATCGCTTGCCAAACGCCTCCAAGGGATGGAACCAGTCAACATGCTTGCGCTGGAAGAATACGAACGCACTTCACAGCGTTTGAATGAACTTACAGAAAAGTTACATACACTAGAAGGGGAACGCACCGAATTACTTTTCCGGATAGAGAATTTTACCACATTGCGCCAACACGCTTTTAAAGAAGCCTTCGACGCGGTGAATGAAAACTTTCAATCAATTTTTGCTACACTTTCTGAAGGTGACGGCTATTTGCAACTTGACGATCCCGAAGATCCATTTAGCAGCGGGTTGAATTTAGTCGCACATCCCAAAGGTAAACCCATACAGAGACTAGCTTCCATGTCTGGGGGAGAAAAATCGATGACAGCACTGAGCTTTATTTTTGCTCTGCAACGCTACCGCCCATCGCCATTTTACGCCTTTGACGAGGTAGATATGTTTCTAGATGGTTCAAACGTAGAACGATTAGCTAAAATGATAAAGCAACAGGCGCAACAAGCACAATTTATAGTTGTTAGTTTGCGGCGCCCGATGATAGAATCAGCCGAACGCACAATTGGCGTTACTCAAGCACGAGGAGCTTACACCCAAGTTTTGGGCATTAAGTTGCCATTTGACCATACATCGGCTTGAGACGCAATTAATTGCGTCTGTACAATAGTATATATATTAATAACCGGATTCGAGATCAGGACTCGGCAAGCGAATGACCTCTGAACAAATAATTAGACGCTCTGATATTTTAAACACCCAGGTAATTACCCGCGACAACGCCAAACGGCTAGGAATCGTCAGTCAAGTTTGGGTAGATATAGACCAAAGAGAGGTTGTGGCTCTTAGTTTGCGAGATAACCTGATCTCTGTTTCGGGTATTCCGCGCTACATGTACCTCAACAGCATCAGTCAGTTTGGTGATGCTATTCTTGTGGATAACGAGGATGCGATCGAAGATGTAGAGGTTGATACTTACAGCAACCTGGTAAACTGGGAAGTAATTACAGAAACCGGCGAAGTATTAGGTAGAGTGCGGGGCTTCAAATTCAACGGCGAAACAGGTAAAATTTACTCAATCGTCATCGCCTCTTTAGGATTACCACAAATTCCCGATCAATTTCTCAGCACCTACGAATTGCCAGTTGAAGAAATCGTCAGCACCGGTCCTAACAGATTGATTGTCTTTGAAGGTGCCGAAGAAAGAATAAATCAGTTATCAGTCGGTTTGCTGGAACGTCTGGGTATCGGTAAAGCACCTTGGGAACGCGACGCAGACGAGGCTTATGATTATACTCCTCGCGCAGTCACACCAGACAAACAACTGCCCAGCGGAGTACCTTTACAGCCACCTAAGACCAAAATTCGCACTCCCGAACCGGTAGTGCAAGAATGGGACGAAGACTATATCGAAGAGGAAGTCCCCGTGCGTCGTGCTGTGGAAGCGCGGCAATATGAGTCAATTCAATACGAAGAAGACGACGACGAAGAAGATAACTGGAGTGAGGCAACGGGTAAAGATAAATATCAAAAACCCATTAGTTACGAAGCCAAACCCGTCAACAACAAGCCATACACCGACGACTACGACGATTACGACGACGATTTAGACACCGACGCTTGGGATGATGCACCAAAACCGCTAAATATTCCTAAGAAAGTTAAAGAAAGACAGCCTGAATACGAAGAAGAAGGCGGATATTAAGTTTATTATCGTTCCCAGGTTCCCACCTGGGAATGTTTTTTTAACGCAGAGGAACGCTGAGGTAAGCGCAGAGTAACGCAGAGTTTTTGTGAGAAATTTCGGCGTTTAAGTTCATCTATACTAGTGCCACTAAACAAACTCCTAAAAGTTTAAAATATCTAACGATTCCTCTATTTCTAACTCTAAAATCCTCTCTCTTGCATCTTTATGTTCTGCTAACTTTCCTTCTTTCCAATATAAATCTGTTGCTTTGTGAAAATCATCGATCGCTAACAACTTATCTCCTAAACAATAACGAGCATTTCCCCGGTTATAATAAGCATCCCCATAATTGTAATTAATCTTAATTGCCTGAGTATAATCTTCTATTGCTCCCGTGCGATCGCCTAAATCAAAACGAGCATTTCCCCGGTTATAATAAGCTTCCGCATCATCAGGATTAATTTTAATCGCTTTCTCGTAATCTTCTAAGTCATAAACAACATTACCACGGTTATAAACAACTTCATTAGAACTAATTTCAATTGACTGAGTAAAAATATCAATAACTCTCTGCTGAGAAAGAGCATTACTATCAACACAATTTGGATTAATCTTAATTGCTTGATTATAATCTTCAATTGCTCCTTGATTATCTCCTATGTGAAAACGAGCGTCAGCACGATTTCTATAAGCAATTGCATCATAAGGATTAATTCTAATCGCTTGGCTGTAATCTTCAATTGCTTGTTCGTAATCTCCTAATTCATAACGAGCCAAACCAAGTTTATTGTAAGCTTTGGCATATTTAGGATTAATTTTTATTGCTTGATTGTAGTCTTGAATTGCTTTCTCATCATCGACTAAATAATAACGAGCTAAACCACGTTTATAATAAACTTCAGCATCATCAGGATTAAGTTGCAATGCGGTGTTATAATTTTTAATAGCCGCTTCATATTCTCTTTTTTGAAAGCATTCATCACCCTGTTTGACATGAAGTTGAATTAAATCTTCTTCAGTATATATATAAGTTTGTTGAAACTGACTTTTTTTATATTGTTTAGATAAATGATTATTTTCAGCAGATTGCAACTGTTCTAAATAGCCAAATAAGCCACCACCATATAACAATTGCTCTATCCCAAATGAAATTCTACCAGTTTTCAGCTTAATCATCTGAGTAGGAAGAAACCCAGCGACAAAAAGGTGATATTCGGGTTGTGCTTCGTTGACTTCTTCTTGAATCAAAATACAGACGACAACGGCATTTTTTTCAACTTCTGCGGAACTAACTGACCATCTAACTCTCTCAATGCTGCCGTGACGCGATTTTACTTCAATACCGATCGCGCGATCGCACGAGAGTGTAAAATCAATGTTACCATCACCACCAAATCGTTTTTCATAATCTACTTCGGTGATAAAATCGGCTAAACGTTCTTTAACAACTTCTTCACCTAGTTTTCCTTTCAAATTGTTGATAAAAACATCCCTAACTGGTGAAGTACGTTTATATTTTTCTGCCATTAACCAGCAAAAATCTCGCAATGATTTTAATCTTTCTCCAGATATTATTGTCAATTCACTATATTGACCTTCAGTTTGACAATGCAGCAAACAACCGGATGACAATCTTTTGATAAAATCAGACTGTAGCGATCGCAGGAGGGTAATCCAGTCCATGCGTGATTTCTGCGATTTTTACTATTATTATCTTATTAAAATATCAAGTCTGCTTTCATTTTTCAATTACTTGTAAGCAATTATATTTTATATTTTATCGGATTTACACACTTGACAAATGCGACATCATGTGGATAGAGGTAATTTGCTCGTTCCAGGCTTTTGACAATTATCTCTATTATGGGTAGCGATCGTTGAAAAATCAGGTTTGAATGCCTGAAACCCATACCTCATATTTTTCCTTTTTTATTAAGAGTCATTGCGAAAAGACGTAGCAGTGCTACGTCTCTACTTTTTCATACTTATGTATAAGATAGGACTCGTATTTGATTTTTCAAAAGATACGTAGGGGAGCTAGTGCGTTGTAGCAACTGGCGTTGTGTTAGGGACTATAGCAACGCACCAAAACATAAAGGGTGGTGTTGTACTGTCGTCCATAACACACCCTACGTATACTTATATTTTTTCAAAAATCAAACCGGATTTCTATATGTATGATTTGATTTACATATTTTTTTGAACATTTGTAAACACAATTATTCGATTGGTCAAACAAGATTTATTAAAGTATAGTATCTTTTTAATATGAATATTAATAGTAACTTTTGCACAACTTGCATTTGAATTATTTTTGTCATCTAAATTAACCATAATTCAAATTTATTTTATGAAAATATTACTTGTGGAGGATGACGAGTTTGTAGCTGAGGCTCTCGTTGCAGTTCTTAATAACCAAAACTATGTAGTAGAAGTTGCCCCCGATGGTGAAACAGCTTTGGATTTAGTGGGAAGTTATTATTATGACTTAATACTTTCAGATGTCATCCTCCCGAAGTTAGATGGTATTAGTCTTTGCCGTCAAATAAGACTTCGTGGTTTGCAAATGCCAATCATGTTGTTGACTGGGTGCGATAGTAGTCACCAGAAGGCTATAGGATTAGATGCAGGTGCAGATGATTATCTGGTTAAACCCTTTGATCAAGAGGAATTAATTGCACGAGTGCGATCGCTGTTGCGTCGGGGTGTTATTCCGTCACAACCTGTGTTGGAATGGGGTAATTTACGGCTCGATCCGGCAAGTTGTGAAGTCACTTACGCGGAACAACCACTATCATTAACAAAGAAAGAATATGCGTTGCTAGAACTTTTTTTGCGAAACACTCACCGCGTATTTAGCTGTGGCATGATTTTAGATCATCTTTGGTCTTATGATGACGTTCCAGGTGAAGAAGCTGTTCGCACTCATATTAAAGGATTGCGAATGAAGCTTAGAAGTGTGGGGGCACCAGGAAATCTGGTTGAAACAGTTTATGGAATTGGCTATCGTCTGAAGCTACGGAAAGAGGAAGAGGGGACAAGGGGACAGGGGGACAGGGAGACAAGGGGACAGGGAGACAATGAGAATAATTCTTTCCCCCCGTTCTCGTCTCCCACTCCAAACCAGACATTATTAGCCATTGCTAGAGTTTGGAACCGATTTAAAGGACGGGTAAGTCAACAGGTAACTTTGCTGGAGGAAGCTGCTGTTGCATCTAGTCACAATGCTTTGAATCAAGAACTCCGCAAACAAGCATTTAAAGAAGCTCATACTTTAGCCGGATCATTAGGTACTTTTGGCTTTCCACTAGGTTCAATGTTGGCACGAAAAATGGAGCATCTACTGAAAACTGATCAAGTTTTGACCTTCACGGAAACGACGCAGTTTCAAAGTTGGGTAGAGTTATTGCGTCAGGAAATTGAGCGAAATCAGGATGAGAGTGTTTCAGTGTCACTTCCAGAAGATGAATATCCTTTACTGTTGGTGGTGGATCGCGATCGCTCTTTTGCAGAGCAACTTGCAATTGATGCAAACTCAAATTTCAAAGTTGCGATCGCTACCAATATTCAAACTGCCATCCGTAAGTTATACCAAGAACATCCCAGTGTAGTATTATTAGACCCCAGCGTTTCCCCACTTGAAGAGGACAGCTTGCGCTTTCTTTCTGAGTTGAAAGACCGCAAACCCCCAATCCCAGTGATAGTATTTACAGAACTTAGCGATTTTAGCCATCGATTACAAGTTGCTCGTCACGGTGGACATACATTTTTACAAAAACCCTTATCCATTGCAGAGATACTAGAGGCAGTGACACAAGTCTTGCAACATGCACCTGATGCAGATGCTCATGTCTTAGCTTTAGACGACGATCCGAAAATAGGTGCGCTATTGCAAGTATTGCTAACTCCTTGGGGAATCAAGGTAACAACCGTCAACGATCCACAATGTTTTTGGCAAACTCTGGAATCTATAAAGCCAGATTTTCTGATTTTGGACGTGGAAATGCCCGATGTCAATGGTATGGAAATTTGCCAGGTAGTACGCAACGATCCGCGTTGGAGTGAATTGCCGATTTTATTTTTGACAGTTCATAGCGATGCTAATATTATTAATCAGGTGTTTGCAGTCGGTGCAGATGACTTTGTAAGCAAGCCAATTGTCGGACCAGAACTTGTCACTCGCATCATCAACCGTCTGGAAAGGGTTAAATTACGGCAGCGTCTTGCCCAAACCCACCAAGCTAAAGCTCCTGCTAGCAAGAATGACATAACCCAATACGGTTCAGTTAAGCCCAAAATACGAGCGTAAAAAGAGGTAGATCGCAGGAAATGGCATATTATTTAATTTTTGTTCCTTACCTCTTACAACTTTATTTTTGAAGCTTTATTTAGCGCAGCTTCAGAAATAATTGGTATAACATTTTAAAAAACAGTGTCACTTTACACCATTTGAAAATTAAATTTTCTTTATAATATTTATTAGGTTCTACCTGGGAATTACGAAGTGGCTTTATTTTGCCACTTCTTTTTATGAACAGGACTTACAGCAAATTTCAGATAGATGAGGTACATGCGTAAAACCCAAAACCCTATAGAGACGTAGCACTGCTACGTCTCTACGTGTATTTCATAACAAAGCAATCTGCTGTATACCATGTCCGTTTAATTAATAGCAAGAAAAACCTACCTACCGTCGTAGAGACGTTCCGTCGGAACGTCTTTACACTGCCCTCTTCGTTTCAAAGAGGGGTTGGGGGAGAGTGCTTCTGACTTTATCAGTCACTAGTCATCTCATCTCGCAATCTTGAGCGATCAGTAATTTCTCCTTCATGCGATCGCGCTTCTAGCCAAGTTTCCCAAGATAAGGCTTTCTGTCTTTCCACATGATTGATAAACTGCATAATGGATTGATCTGCCTTAATCGGGGTTCTCATCTCAAACTTTATTGTTTGGAAAATCTTCATATCACCTTTGGCAAAGTAGTTGCCTACCATCTTCGTCAGTGATAGGACAACTTTGTTAAACAACCAACCGAAAAGACCTTTGCGTTTTTTCGTAATGAACAAAGTTTGACCTTCAGCTTTTCCTCCTTCGGTCATCCGCAGGGTAAACATGATGTGGAAGTGCAAAAAGTCGGGTCCAACTGTAACTGTACCCGTGCTACCATACCAATAACACATACTGTAGGTAACGGCGTTTTTGTAGAAAGGACGAATTAACTTGATAAAAAACGAATCGTCACCACCGCGTGTAGTATTGCTAAAGGCGATCGCATTCTCATTCAGTTCGTCTTTGTGAAAGACAATTTCTAACGGCAAATTGTGAACTGTATTGAAGTATTGAGCGTCAATTGCATTAATCATCACCACATTGGGATGACAGTTTTTGATGAAGCGAGAACCTAAAGCGCTGTAACATTCTTCATCTTCCAATTCTGGCACAAAGGGTAACGGTTGGTGTGGAGTTTCCCCAGCCCAAACCCAAATCATCCCATATTTCTCTCCCGTGTGCCAAGATTTCAACTTCATCGGCAGCGGTTCCCCCAAACAGGGGATATCAACACAAACCCCATCAGCATCAAACTTCCAGTTGTGGAAAAAACAGCGCAATTCATTACCCTCAACTTTGCCTTCTGCTAAATGGGCACCCATATGGGGACAGTAGGCATCAAAGGTAATTACTCTTTTATCTTGCCCTCGGTAAATAACTAATTCGCGACCGAGAACAGTGACAGATTTTACCTCTCCCTTCCTTAAATTGCGCGAGGGTAATACCCAATACCACCCCTCGATAAAGCGCTGTGGGTTATTGAAAGTCTTTTTTTGGCTTCTTGCGCTAAAAATCTGCGAGTTGATATTCATGTTGAGGTTTTCGCTTCTGGTGAAGCAGCTGATTATATAATTCCTAATTTAGTAGTCCTCAAAATGTTGCGATCGCAAAGCCACTCTAAAACAGTATCGCAGGTTTTGCTTTGTGAGTATTTTTTTCCAACCCCCATTCGGCTGGAAACTGTTGCTGCTCTTGAATAGGGGAATTAGCGAACCACATTCGTCTCTCTGCATCTGTCAGGTTTTCTTCACAAATTTCTGTCAAATCGCATCCCCATACAATAGACATCTCCAGAAAACAATGTAGAGACTATTCTGTGCTACGTCTCTACAAGGGTTTGGGGCAACGCATAGTTCAATTCGGTCGATGTCTAATGCAATTGTGACTCGATGCAATGCGATTGCTTGTCAGATTGCCGATACTTATATTGCAAAATGACAAACTAGATCCCCGACTTCTTGGAGAAGTCGGGGATCTGACCACTCGTAGCTGGACGCCTTTTTTGTTAATTATGAAAATTCCGCAAACGTAAAGCATTAGTCACCACAAAAACAGAACTAAAAGCCATTGCACCCCCAGCAATCATTGGGTTGAGCAACCATCCAAAGATAGGATAGAAAACGCCGGCAGCGATAGGAATACCCGCGACGTTGTAGATAAAAGCAAAGAAGAGATTTTGCCGGATGTTGCCGATGGTAGCACGACTCAATTTAATCGCCGTGACAATGCCTTGCAAATCTCCCGAAATTAAAGTAATGTCAGAAGATGCGATCGCTATATCTGTTCCCGTCCCAATCGCAAACCCCACATCAGCCTGTGCTAATGCTGGCGCATCATTGATACCATCACCCACCATCGCAACGAGAGATTTTGGATTGACATTTCTCCTCGTCCCCCTGCCCCCCTTGTCCCCCTCTCCCCCTCTCCCCCTCTCTCCTTGCAATGACTTAATCACCGCTACTTTTTCATCGGGTCGGACTTCGGCAAAGATATTAGTAATATTAACTTGAGAAGCGATCGCTTCTGCGGTTTGTCGATTATCTCCGGTAAGCATCACCACTTCTAAACCGATCTTTTGTAGTGTTTTCACCGCTTCTTGTGATGAAGGTTTTAAGGCATCAGCAATGCCCATCAACCCTTCTATTTTCCCATCAACAGCAATCCAGACAACTGTTTTACCAGCCGCTTCCCAGACGGGTTTCAACTGCTGAAAATAACTTGTATTAATACTTAATTCTTCCAACCAGCGCTGTGTACCAATTTGTACTAGCTGATTTCCCACAACACCTTGAACACCACTACCGGCAATAGCTTGAAAATTCTGGGCTTCGGGAAAATTGACTTGTTGCGATCGCGTATAATTCACAATAGCTTCAGCTAAAGGATGCTCAGAATTACGTTCCACTGCTGCGACTAACTGCAAAAGCTTCATTTCATTATTATTCGCAGTCCCATTAACAGTTACAAAGTCGGTAACAGTCGGTTTCCCCTCAGTCAAAGTCCCCGTTTTATCCAGCACAATCGTTTTAATTTTGTGCGCCATTTCTAAGCTAGTTGCATTCTTAATTAAGATGCCATTTTCTGCACCTTTCCCAGTTCCCACCATCACAGAAGTTGGTGTAGCTAAACCCAAAGCACAAGGACAAGCGATAATTAACACACCAACGGTAGTAATTAAAGATAAACTCAAATTTCGTGTGACACTAAACCAAATAATGAAAGTAAAAATAGCAATAGTAATTACTGCTGGCACAAACCACCCAGTTACTTGATCTGCTAATTTTTGAATTGGTGCGCTACTTCCTTGTGCTTGTTGTACCAGTTGAACAATTTGTGCCAAAAACGTATCTTTGCCGATTCGTGTTGCTTTGAATTTAAAGCGACCTGTTTTATTAATTGTAGCTCCAATTACTTCATCACCTGGTAGTTTTTTATTAGGTAAACTTTCACCAGTTACCATCGATTCATCGACTGTAGAATTGCCTTCAATCACTTCACCATCAACCGGAATTTTTTCGCCGGGACGCACTAAAATGACATCATCAATTCTTACTTCTTGAATGGGGATATCAATTTCCTTGCCGTTGCGAATTACTCTCGCATCTCTAGCTTGCAAGCCGATAAGTTGACGAATTGCTTCAGAAGTTTGTCCCCTAGCGCGACTTTCTAACAAATTTCCTAAAGATATTAAGGTAATAACTACCGCTGCTGTTTCATAGTAAACCTCTGGCATCAAGCCTTGATTCACAAAAAAGTGAGGAAAAATAGTAGCAAACAAAGAATAGAAATAAGCTGCACTTGTACCCAAAACAATTAGCGTGTCCATCGTCGCGGAACGATTTTTTAAAGCTTTCCAGGTATTGATATAGAACTTGTAACCGCACCAAAATTGTACAGGTGTAGTTACAATTAATTGGAACCAAGGATTATGCAACCACGCAGGAATGAAAGGTAAATGCAAGCCAATCATCATTGGCAGTGAACCAATTACCAGTACAATACTAATTACTGCTGCAACTGCTAGCTTAATTTTCAAGTTGCGTAATTCGGCAAGACGAATAGCTTTTTGGGTATCATCTTCCCCACTCATCATGCCTTCATCTTCTAGAGAATAAGCCGAGTATCCCGCTGACTCCACAGCTTCTTGAATTTGCTTTAAATTAGCTTTGCGGGGATTATATTTAACTACAGCTTGTTCTGCACCAAAGTTTACGTTACATTCAGTTACACCTGTAACGGAAATAATCGTTTTTTCGATTCTTTTAGCGCAAGAAGCACAACTCATGCCTCTAAGTTTGAGTGTGAGAGTATCCATATTCAACAATTCCAAATCCAAAATGCCTAAGTACAAAATTTCATTAATTTGTAGCGAATTCTCTGCGCTCCTTTGCGTTTACCTTTGCGAATCTTTGCGTTTAAATTTCAATTCTCAATTCGCCACGATTTTACGCAAAGCTGTACTAAGAACCCTTGGATAGACGTAGCAATGCTACGTCTTTTCCACGCCTATGTCTAGTACGTTAAACTAGATTAAAGTACCCTACGAATGTCAGCTTGACTAAAACTATTGTAAAATCTCTAGTTAGGTGGAGAGTCAAGCAATTCTCAAAAAAAGCTCCCCGACTTCTTGGAGAAGTCGGGGAGCTGACGAAGGTGAATTTTTTTATCAGATTTGAACTTGATTTTTATCTATCTGTAGTGTGATAAGTTGAGAAATCCACCATGTTAACTAAAGATAATCAACTGTTGTTAATTGGTCAGGTAACAGACAAAAGCGAAGTTCCCATTAGGACGATTCGCTATTACGAAAGTCTCGGTTTACTCAAGCCATCAGGACGAACCGAGGGAAACTTTCGGCAATTTACCGCAGATGTACTTACGCGGTTGTCATTTATAAAACGCGCTCAAAAGTTGGGGCTGAGTTTGGAAGAAATTGGCGAGATATTGCAAGTATACGATAGCGGGAAACCAGCGTGCGATCGCATTCATGAAAAGCTAGAAGATAAAATACTAGAGATTGACCACCAGATAGAACAATTGTTAACCTTGCGAAGCGAATTAAAAGGAGTACTATCAGGATGGGAAAGTTTGCCAATCAAGTCAGAAGATACAATTTGTCCTTTGATTGGCAAGTGAAAATCTCAAATATTAAATAATTCTGTTTAATTTGCGCTTTAATGTCAAACCTGCACCTAAAGCACCAAAACCTAATAAACCAAAAGTGAAACTAGGTTCAGGAACAGTCGCAATGCTTAATCTATTAATTCCAAAAGGACGATTTGACACAGAACTGCTAAAAGCCAGCCGCTTAATATTAGCAATATCGCTGCTAACACCAAGAAAAACAGCAGAATTATCCAACGCTAAAGAGGAAGTTGCATCTAAAGAAAAAGTCCCCAATTCTTGATTTGCTTCATCAAAAGCTGAAACAAATGCTTTATATGGATTTAGTTCAAAAGCTACAGCTAGTTGAGTACCAGCGCTTTTGACAGGTTTGTCAAAGGTAATACTTAAAGGACTCGAATTTCCATCTAGGGGAGGATTGAATTTAGCGCCTGACAACAGGATATAATCACCAATAGCAAAATCACTTGCTATACCAGGTGCAGGTAAAGTATGAAAAACAAATGGTGCGCTAATACCCGGTTGAGGAAGCGGAATATCTACATTTAAATTTAAACCGCGTTGAGATTTTGTTGAAAAAGAATTTGGTAAAATATTGAAAGGATTCGTTTCACCTAAATTAGACCAATCTACTTGATCGTTACCTTTTAAAGCAGTCCTATCAGTAACAAATGTCAGGGCTTTAACTGGTAGTGGGAAAACAGCAACTAAAGCTGTAAATGCAGCGATTATAGTCGCAGACAAACCTTTATTTGAAAAGTTGATTAATTTGGTTTCCATATTAAGTCTTTGCTAAATCCTTTTTCAAAAGTAAAAGATGTATAAAGACATTACTACACTTGTCACTTGAGGGAAATATGTGTTAAAAAGCTTCTTGATAACTTTACTAAGACTTCATAAATAATTCGTCTTCCCAAAATGAGAACAGACTTATTACATTACATATGTGCGTAAAAATCAACGTAGAAAGACATAGCAGTGCAATAGGCATAGGAGTTAAAACAATGTAGAGACGCGAAATTTCGCGTCTCTACATTCTTTGTGGACAACGCATAGTTTATTTTCCCAAATGTCTAATGTAGAAAGACGTAGCAGTGCTACGTCTCTAGAAGGGTTTAGAAAACTGATTCGGTTTGTTTACGTTTTATTTTTTAAGAGCGATCGCACACTTTCCCAAAGGTGACATTCTTCGCAACAATGGTGCTAACATATTTGTTCACCAGTTAGACCTGACCATGAAATTAGTTTGCTCCCAAAGCGATCTCAGTACCAACCTCTCAATTGTTAGTCGTGCAGTTCCATCACGTCCAACTCATCCGGTACTTGCTAACATCTTACTGCAAGCGGATGCTCAAACTAACTCGGTAAGTTTAACAGCCTTCGATCTCAGCTTGGGTATCCGCACAACCTTTAGCGCTGAAGTTATTCAATCCGGAGCGATCGCACTTCCTGCTAGACTACTCGTAGATATTACCTCGCGCCTTCCCGAAGGCGAAATCACCCTAGAAGATGAATCTGCAAATACTGCCGAAGCCCCAGGGGGTGAAGGTATAATTGTTACACTCACACCCAAAAGTGGACGTTATCAGCTTCGAGCAATGGGTGCCGAAGAGTATCCAGAATTACCTATAATCGAAAATATTGAAGCAATTCATCTGACCACCTCTGCATTAATTGAAGGATTGCGCGGTTGTTTATTTGCCACCAGTAGCGATGAAACTAAGCAAGTGCTTACGGGCGTCCATTTAACACTTAAACAAGACGCGCTGGAATTTGCAGCTACAGATGGACATCGTTTAGCAGTTGTCGAAACACTCAACGAAAGTGCGATCGCTAGCAGTGAAAATCAACTAGAAGTAACAGTACCAAATAGAGCCATGCGGGAACTAGAGCGGATGTTGGCTCATAGTTCCTCTGAAGAAGAAACTGTAGCCTTATACTTCGATCAAGGTCAAATTGTCTTTCAATGGCAAAATCAACGCTTAACAAGCCGAATTTTAGAAGGACAATATCCCGCTTATCGGTTACTTATTCCTCGTCAATTTGAGCGACAATTAACGCTCGATCGCAAACAATTAGTTAGCACCTTAGAACGAATTGGTGTCTTAGCCGATCAAAAAAATAATATTGTCAAAATCAGCATGGACGGTGATGCTGGGGAAATTACCTTATCTGTAGAATCTCAAGATGTGGGTAGCGCTATTGAGTCGATGCCGGCACAAATATCAGGGGAAGATATAGATATTGCCTTTAACGTCAAATATTTAATGGAAGGCTTAAAAGCATTGCCATCTCAAGAAATTCAAATGCAGCTAAATGGAAATCTCACTCCAGTGATTTTTACACCATTAAGCGGTTTAAAGATGACTTATTTAGCAATGCCGGTGCAATTGAGAAGCTAAAGAAGGATGAAGTATGAAATATGAAGTATGAAATAAGACTCATTTTCTTTTCTTCTTTCATCCTTTATCCTTTACCCTTCATACTTTACATGTAATCGGGATTTGAATCCAAAATTCGGTACCTGACTTTGGTTGCGAATTACATTTGAAGACACCACCATGCTTGTTTACCACAATTTGGTAACTAATTGATAGACCTAAGCCAGTACCTTTTCCCACTGGCTTTGTGGTAAAAAACGGATCAAATATTCGCGTTTTGATGTCTTCGGGCATTCCGGAACCATTATCTTTGATGCGAATCACCACTTGATCGTTGTTTATAACTTCGGTACTAATGCGAATTTGGGAGCGATCGCTTATAATTCCAGGGCTTTTTTCCAGTGATTCTTCTAAAGCATCAATGGCATTGCTTAAAACATTCATAAACACCTGATTTAATTGTCCGGCATAGCATTCTATTAAAGGTAGGTTGTCGTACTCTTTAATTACCTCAATACCGCGACTGTTTGGTGCTGGTTTCAAACGATGCTGTAAAATGAGTAACGTGCTATCAATACCTTCGTGAATGTCAACTTTTTTCATCTGGGCTTCGTCAAGCCTGGAGAAACTCCGTAAAGACAGGACAATCTGACGAATGCGATCGGTTCCTACTTTCAACGACGACAGTATTTTGGGCAAATCTTCGGCAATAAATTCTAAGTCTATATCTTCTGAGCGATCGCAAATCTCAGGGCTAGGGTTAGGATACTCTTGTTGATAAAGAGCTAACGTACTAAGTAAACCGTTAGCGTATTCAGAGACAGGGCTAAGATTGGCATAGATAAAGTTTATGGGGTTGTTAATTTCGTGTGCCACACCAGCCACCAATTGTCCTAAACTGGACATTTTCTCAGTTTGGATTAATTGGGTTTGAGTTTGTTGTAATTCTTCTAGCGCTTGAGCGAGTTGTTCTGCTTGATGCTTGGTTTGGGCAAGCAATTCAGCTTGCTGGAGCGCTACCCCAAGTTGCACCGCAATTTGACTGAAGAAATTAACTTCAATATCATGCCATTCGCGAGATCCAGAGTGTTGATAAGTTGCTAACAAACCCCAAAGTTTTTGTCCGACAAAGATGGGAGCAAGCACAAAAGCGTGAATCTGAAACTGCTCTAGATTGTCGATATGACACTGAGTAAACCCCATCTTGTAGATGTCATTTACTGCAAATGTTTCATCGTTGCGGTAGCGTCCTCCCTGTGTAGCTTGTAAGTAAGTGTCGTTCCAAACAGTATTAAGACCTAGTTTGTACTCATCATTCAAGCAGTTGGGACTAGCAGCTTCAAAATTACCGACAAATTCACCACCCCAATCAGAATCAAAGCGATAAACAGAAACACGATCAGTTTTTAATAGTTGACAAACCTCTTTAGCAGTTGTTTGAAAAATGGTATCGGTGTCAAGAGACTCACGAATTTTGGCAATGACTCCAAACACAGCTTGTTGCTGTTGACTTGTCCGTCGCAGTTCAACGGTGCGCTTTTTAACTTGATTTTCTAAGTCGGTATTAAAGGTTTGTACTTGTTGGTATAATTCATATTGCTCACATGCCGAGGAAAAATGTTTACCGATTTCTTCAGCTAGTTGAATCTCTTCAAACGTCCATTCCTGAGCCTGTGCCTGTTTAAATTCACGCCAAATATCAAATGATAGACGGGGTTGGAGTTGCCGCTTGTCACCATCACATTGACCTGCCCACAGAGTTTCTGTGTCTATTTCATCTCTAAAAATACTTAAATAACCGAGTAATTGCTGACGATAATGAAGCGGAATCATCAAGATGCTGCGAATTTTGGTTGATTGAAAAGCAGCTTGTAAAGTTCGTAAATTTGGAGTTTTATATATATCTGAAATAGCCCAAATATCATAATATTTACCAGACTTGTAGTGTTCCTGCCAAACGTTATACTGCTCCATCAATGGATATATTGTTTGTTCTGATATTGCAGGTTGTTTTCCACTAATATAAAGTTTGACAGCATCGCTTCCAGGTATTAAACATTCCGCGAAACTTCTGAAGCTGCGATTTTGATAATTAAAAGCTTCATTTCTAATACAAAGTCTGCCACCAGAACCGCCAAAAGCAACAATAGCTGCTTCTAAAGCTGGCTGTAATACAATTGTCGGCAGTGAATGTAATAAAGTCGCAATGCGGCTAACGATCGCTTCTCGTTCAGCTTTTTCACGAGCTTGAGTTAAAAGTGTACTGTGTGCGATCGCTATCTCTAACTGATCTACCACAATCTGTAACATTTCCAGTTCATCTTCCCCAACAGAACGCGGTTGCGAGTGGTGAGATACCAACAGTCCCCAGAGTTTTTCGTCTACCAGAATCGGCACTACTAGAGATGACTGTACACCCATTGCGGTCAAATATTCAACATGACAAGAGTCTACAGGACGATAACGAAAATCTTCAGATATTATTTCTTTGGTTTGGCTGTCATACACAGGACTTTGACCAATTTTGGCTTCGTCCACATTTACAAGCGATCGCACTCGTGATTTAATAAATAATTCCCGTGCATGAGGTGGAATATCCGAAGCCGGAAAATTAAGCCCTAACAAAGATGGTAAGGAGCGATCGTTTATAGATTCACCAATGACTTGACCGCTATTATCGACATTAAATTTATAAATCATCACTCGATCTGTGCCGAGAAACCAACGCACCTCTCCCACTGTTGCTATGAGAATATCTTGCAGTTCTAGCGTCAGACGAATACGATTTGTGATGCGATGCAGCAAATTTTCTTGATTTCGACTTATCCGCAAGTCTTCTTCTCTGGTAAAGGTCATTGCTTTTAGTAAAATTACTAAGATAATTGCTAGAAAATATATATAAGTATTGTCTTCTTTCATCAGTGATTTAGTCGTCAGCAAAATCACTGATTATATTTATATAAATCTGATTAATTGCTAATATTCACAAGACAACATCCTATCAATTATTATATATAACAATCCTAAATAAGAGCGTAAAAATTGAAATTGTAGAGACGCGAAATTTCGCGTCTCTACATCTGCGTAGAGACGTTCGATCCGGAACGTCTCTACCTAACTAATTTTCCCAGCGTCAGCAAAGCGAATTTTTAGATAATCATCTTCCATCTTTGCACCAGATGGTTGCAATGCTGCTAAAGCTTGCGGCAATACTAAATTACGGCGATGATTGCCAATTGTAATGTTTAATTCGTCTCCACTTTTACTAAGTTGAACCTGGTTTTTGGGAATCCCAGGCAAATAAAGTTCCAAACTGTATTGATTATTATCCTGCACGATTCTAATTGTCGTTTCTTTGTAATAAACTTGAGTTGGATCTTCATCTTTATATAGCGTTTCCTTCAATCTTTCTAACGCTGCTATACCGCAAAGTTCTTCAGAAAAAAGCGGTGCTTCTTTCACAGGCAGAGGAAGGAAGTTATCATGAATTTCTTGACGATATTGCTGCTGATTTTCTTTCCAACGTTGGAAAAATGGATCTTGTACTTCGTCGGGAATGATGCGATTAGCTATAATTAAATCCGTTGCCACATTATACAAACTTAAATAAGCATGAGCGCGAAGAGACTCTTTAATCACCATTTTTTCTGGGTTGGTAATCAGCCGCACAGAGGTTTGAGTATTATCAGTTAATACTTTTTCTAAAGCTTCAATTTGCTCATAAAATTCATATGGGGCATCCATTACCTCTTTATCTGGCAAAGAAAAACCCGCGATTGGTCTAAAAAAAGGTTCAACTAAAGGTCTAAGTGCCACAGAGATGTTTTGAAACGGTTTGTAAAATCGGCGCATATACCAGCCACTGATTTCTGGTAAACTCAACAGACGCAATGCTGTACCAGTAGGGGCTGAGTCAATAATCAAAACATCATACTCACCTTCATCATAGTGGCGTTTCATCCTTACCAAACCAAAAATCTCATCCATGCCTGGTAAAATTGCCAATTCTTGGGCTTGTATCCCATCCAAACCCCGTGCTTGCAAAACTTGGGTTATGTAGCGTTTGACGGCGCCCCAGTTGGACTCTAATTCTAACAGCGCATCGAGTTCCGCACCCCACAAATTTGGGCGAATTTGTCGTGCTGCATGTCCTAGCTCTAAATCAAAACTGTCCGCTAAGGAATGTGCCGGATCTGTACTTAAAACAAGTGTGCGATAGCCTAGTTCTGCACAACGCAGTCCTGTAGCTGCGGCAACGGAGGTTTTACCTACACCACCTTTGCCTGTCATCAAAATTACACGCATGGATTCACTGTCCTAGCTGAGGATTTTTTACATTTATTTACATTATCGACTTTTTAACGGAAATAAATGCTGCTTTAGCACGTCTAAACGCGAACAATTCCAATAATCAATGTGAGAAATAATCAGATTATCAGAGTTGAGGCGTAACTCACTCCAGCCAGGGATAGAGATGTGTGGTTTCCAGGGTAGAGGTGTATTCCAGTTGAGTGTCCACTTAGTTTTAATTGTGTCTCTTTCTTTTTGAATATCGTGTAAATCCATTTTTGGATTTAAAAAGAAAGTCTTGATGAATTTAATCATCAGTTTGTATCGTTTAACCCCACGAAATTTGTTAAGCGGATCTTGAAAATAAACATCTTCAGCGTAAATGCTGTAAGTTTGATTTACGGGAAATCTTTGATAGTCTTCTTTGAGAATTTGAATAATATCCATTTTGAATGCGTGATTTTTTTATGGTTTTACTTCGTTCCAAAGACGTTCTAACTGACGTTGCCAAGCTGCGATAACTTCTGCTTGCGCTTCTGAAGTTTGTTCTATTTCACCTAACAATCCTTCAGCGTAAAAGCGTTCTAAAGTTTGCATAGTAGCTTGTAGAGATTGTCCTTGCTGTTTTGCTGCGAGGATAATTTGTTGAATGCGGCTTTCAATTAGCCGATTGAAGATATCATCTAAACCAGCTTCATATAAAGATACTAATCTGGCGATCGCACTCTTTAAATCCGCACTCACCAAGGTGCTACCATTATGATGAAATACTCCCCAGACTACACCTTCATACACGGCATAGCGTACTTCTTGAGTCTCATCAAAATTCGCCTCTAACAACTGTTCTAATAAAGGTTGAGCTTCTTGTATTGGTACAATTGGCAGCAACACTCGCAACCATGTATTATCTTCGCTAACTAGCACCAATAGCCGAAAACCAGAAGTTTCTACTTGCCAAGATGCCGGTGCGATCGCTACAACAGCTGCTTCACCAAATAACTCTGCCAGCGTTACCGCTATTTCATCAAATTTCATAGTTTTTTCTCATCTTCAGCCTCTAGGGTAGCGTTTTGCGGTTACATAGGCGATCGCCTAAAGGCTAAAAAACTATCAAAATCTATCCATCAGTCTGCTGTACTGCTTGCTGAACTACTTCTAAAGGTAAATCTAACAATTGAGCGATGGCATCTTCACTCAACCCAAACTCTACCATTCGCGGTATTGTTTCTAACTTGTTTTGCTGCTTACCTTGTGTTAAACCTTCTTCCAAGCCTTGCTGCTTACCTTCTTCTAAGGCTTCCTGATAAACTTTGGTTTGTTTTAATTCACTTAAACCTAACATTGCTTCAATCTCCTCGCGGCTTTTTTGTGGTAATTTGTAAACGATGATTGTCTCAATTAAGTTGATGAGGTCACGCTTACCAACTTCATCAGTTAACTGTTGTTTTGCTTGGTCGATTAAACGTCTTGCTAATTGCGGTGCGGTTTCTTCAGCCTCAATAACAAGTTTAACAACACCAACCCCAAGGGAGGTTTCTGCAACTTCACCTAACTCATCTAAATAAATGCGTCTTACTCGATTTATAGCTAACATTTCACTAAATTGTGAAGTTTGTTGTCTTTCTATACTGCGAGTGGGATAAATAACTACAACTTGCCAAGGTGATACAGGTTTGTATTGCCGCAAGTAGAGAAATAATTCAGCAAATAAGCGATAATATAGATCCTCATCGGCTTGAAACTGAACTTCAACCACATAGAAGGGTTTTTCTGGGTTGCTGGTTGGTAAGAATAAACCGTCAAGTCGAAAGGCAAGTTGTTTGACTTCGCAAGAGGTAAATTCATAGCCAACTGCTTCCGCTGGGGATTTGTTAATTAGTTCAAAGAAGATGCTAGGAAATGTCTGAAATAAGCTATAGAAAATGCTGTCTGTTTTCACTGTGATTTCGCGTACCGAAAGCTGCTGATGATAGCTTACCAAAAAGGTTTTGTTTCAAGAGCGATCGCCACCTAGTATACTTAAGGCAGCTACATAAAAGAGCGATCGCTTCATTTACTCCACTCCTGCTCTTTGACAGACAAAGTTTTATCGAGTTCCTAAGTCGTCAGGTAACTCTAGATTATGCCACAATAGCGAAACAGAAGCGATCGCATACATGGAAGGAGTTTTCATTGTGGAGTCCCGATATAACCCAGCAGAAATTGAGGCAAAATGGCAAAAAACATGGACTGAATCAGGCTTAGACAAAACACCTACAAACAGCGACAAGCCAAAATTCTACGCTTTATCCATGTTTCCCTATCCATCGGGCAGCCTACACATGGGTCACGTCCGTAATTATACGATTACTGATGTGATTGCCCGCCTCAAACGGATGGAAGGTTATCGGGTACTGCAGCCGATGGGATGGGATGCATTCGGCTTACCAGCAGAAAACGCCGCCATTGATCGAGGTGTTCCACCGGCAAAGTGGACGTATCAAAATATTCCTCAGATGCGGCAGCAATTGCAGCGTCTGGGTTTGTCAATCGACTGGGAACGGGAAGTAGCTACATGTTCCCCTGATTATTATAAGTGGACGCAGTGGATTTTCTTGCAATTTCTCTCTTCGGGGTTAGCTTACCAAAAAGAAGCTGCTGTTAACTGGGACCCAATTGACCAAACTGTACTGGCAAACGAGCAAGTTGATAGCCAAGGACGTTCTTGGCGTAGCGGTGCCATAGTCGAGCGCAAGTTGCTGCGGCAATGGTTTTTGAAGATTACCGACTACGCCGAAGAATTGTTAAATGATTTAGATAAATTACCAGGCTGGCCCGATCGCGTCAAGTTGATGCAGGTAAACTGGATTGGTAAATCCACAGGTGCGTATTTGGAATTTCCCATCGTCGGGATGGATGAGAAAATCGGCGTTTACACCACCCGTCCGGATACAGTTTATGGCGTTACTTACGTAGTTTTAGCACCGGAACATCCTTTAACCAAGCAGGTTACAACCCCAGAACAGCAAGCAGCGGTGTCAGCGTTTGTTAAAGAAGTTACCAACCAAACTGAGTTGGAACGCACTGCGGAAGATAAGCCGAAACGGGGTATACCCACTGGTGGTAAGGCAATTAACCCGTTTACTGGGGAAGAAATTCCGATTTGGATTGCCGATTATGTACTGTATGAATATGGTACTGGGGCGGTGATGGGTGTACCGGCACACGATGTCCGCGATTTCAAGTTTGCTAAAGAACAGAATTTGCCCATCAAAGTGGTTATTATACCAGAAGATGGCGAACAAGAAACATCACAAGCATATACAGAACCAGGAATTATGATTAATTCTGGTGACTTTGATGGTATGGCATCTGGTGAAGGCAAGAGTGCGATCGTAAAATACTCCGAAAAACAAGGTTTTGGGAAAGCGCGGGTACAATATCGCTTGCGGGATTGGTTGATTTCCCGGCAGCGTTACTGGGGGGCGCCAATACCAGTAATTCACTGTCCTAATTGTGGGACGGTGCCAGTACCAGACGAAGATTTACCAGTGCAGTTGCCGGAAGATGTAGAATTTAGTGGGCGTGGTGGTTCACCCTTAGCACAGTTGGAATCTTTTGTCAATGTGCCTTGTCCGAGTTGCGGCACTCCCGCAAAGCGAGAAACTGACACGCTGGATACTTTTATTGATTCTTCGTGGTATTTCTTGCGGTATCCTGATGCGAAGAATCAACAGCAGGTTTTCGATCCAGCGAAGACGAATGATTGGATGCCTGTAGATCAGTACGTGGGTGGTATTGAACACGCGATTTTGCATTTATTATATTCGCGGTTCTTTACTAAGGTATTGCGGGACAGAGGATTGTTAAATTTTGATGAGCCTTTCCAACGTTTGTTGACTCAAGGTATGGTGCAGGGTTTAACTTACAAAAATCCGATCACTGGGAAGTATATCCCATCGGCACAAGTTGACCCCGCAAATCCGAGAGATCCAGAAACCGGGGAAACGTTACAAATCTTCTACGAAAAGATGTCTAAATCGAAATATAATGGCATCGATCCTGAGCAAGTTTTAGCGAAGTATGGTGCGGATACTGCACGCATGTTTATTTTGTTTAAAGCACCGCCAGAAAAAGATTTGGAATGGGAAGATGCTGATGTTGAAGGTCAATTTCGGTTCTTGAATCGAGTTTGGCGTTTAGTGACATCTGTTGATAATAGGGATGCGATGAATCGCATCACTACGGGGGAATTAAATAAGGCTGAGAAGGAATTGCGACGGGCAATTCATACTGCTATTAAGGAAGTGACGGAAGATTTGCAGGGGGATTATCAATTTAATACTGCTATTTCCGAATTGATGAAGTTGAGTAATGCTCTTGCTGATGCTAGCTGCAAAGATTCACCAATTTTTGTTGAAGGGATTCAAACTTTGGTCATGTTGCTGGCACCTTTCGCACCACATATTAGTGAAGAATTGTGGCATTTGTTGGGCAATAGTGATTCAGTTCACACTCAAACTTGGCTAAAATTTGACCCTGCTGCTTTGGTTGCTGATGAAATTACTTTGGTGATTCAAATTATGGGCAAAACTCGCGGGTCAATTCAAGTGCCGGCGCAAGCTGATAAAGTAGCTTTGGAAAAGTACGCTCGTGAATCGGAAGTTGCCCAGCGTTACATTGAGGGTAGGGAAATTAAAAAGGTGATTGTGGTGCCTGGGAAGTTGGTAAACTTCGTCATCGGGTAAATTTCAAGATAACGATTTTGATTAAGCATCTAAGGACATTGTACCAATGACTAACTCACAACCAGAAGATTTAACAACACGAGTAGCGACAATCGAAGAACAGTTAGAGCAAGTGCTTGAAAGTCTTGATTTAATCGGAACTATTCAAAACGGTGTTCGTGTTGAAGTTCGCGCTACCTCACAATCAACGGCAAGGTTAGAGCGCACAGTAAGACAACTTGCCGAGATATCAGCGAGAACACAATCAGCAGTCGTGCGACAGCAAGAAACCATTAACCAACAGCAAGAAACCATGAACCAACAGCAAGAAAACATCGAACGAATTTTAACTTATTTAGAAAATCCGAATCGTGGTGATACGATGCCCAATTAAACTAAAAATAAACTGATCATTTTATACAAACACGAACAAGCGCTTGAGAGTTTTGCTCACTCAAGCGCTCTTCCGTATAACTGTATACCAACCCACTCGTTTGATGCAACATTTGGAACTAGCAATATCCCTTAATTAGAGAAGATTGCAAAGATAACATGTAGCAAACATATTATGAAGTGGTATCACTCCTTGCAATATCAAGAATATCTCTTCTGCCCTCAAGACGGGATTCTGGTGAGTGACACTTTGTTAACTGACACTTGTTTATCTCACATAACTTATGATTGATGGTGATAAACAAGACTAAGCTTAACTGTTGATAATTTAGGGGATAAGTATAAAAACATAGTCAGTATTTAATTTGATGGTTGGCGATCGCACATCGACAATCATCAACAACGTGCAGAACGCGGTAGCATGAATTTCTCACCCTCTGCCGCAAAGTTGCCCCGAACCATCAGCAGAGAATCTCCATCAAGAATGTGAGACAATGCTTGCACATCGGCTTTTAGGCGATCTGGGCTGAAATAGATCGCAACTTCCTGAATGCGTACATTAATTCTTTCGAGAATCTCAGCTAAAGTACAGATTTTCGTCCCAACCACATCGAAAAGCTGAAGTTTTGTATCTTTTATTTCCATACAAATGATAACATCCAAGTCTGGCGCATAGCATAGAGGGTTTTTTCCCTCATTGACGCAGAATACAGCCTTTTCATTAACTATTCCGACGATATTCGACACAGGTTCGCGTGTTTCCAAAAGTCTGTGTAGCAATTTAACATCATTAGTATCTGAAGTATCAATTAATCTGAAGCCTTGACTACCTACTGAGTCACATTTTGCGATGAAAATGTGTTCTCCAACAACCCGAAAGCCAAAAGGTTGATATAACTCTGGTTGTGCTGTTGTGAGAACAAGGGTATCGTAACGGCATTGGCAATAATCAAGCACTTCTTCCATAATTTCACGGTAATAACCGCGCCGGCGAAATTCCGGATGGGTACATACTGCGTGGATTCCCCCAACTGTGATATTTTGTCCCATAAGTTGCATGGGAATTTCCAGCACTCCCACATGGCTAATTGCAACATTATCATGCAAGCGGATGAAGGGAGTAGAAGCAGATTCCCACGAGGCACCGAGCATTCTACCGACTTGCGCTGCGTCGCTAATTTTGATTTGGGGGAAGACAATTTCCAATAAGTCGAAAAGGCGATCGCTTAATTTTGGATCTTCAGCAAATGACTTTTGAAAGCGATACTGATTCATAAGGGACTTACCAATGAATGTACTACATACACTACACATTAAATTTTACATATTCCAGGATAAAAAGCAATCAATAACTCCACTAGTAGCGAGACGGAGCTTGTAACAACTAAGTCTTACGTGTTTGACTAGATCGTTGAGACACAGGGTGATACCTACTGCTGGATACTTCCCCAGTTTGGAGTTTTATTTTTGAGAAAATGAAGATTAGACTTAGATTAAATAAAAGTTATATTAACTTCAAATGAAGATTTAATTTACTTTTAATAAAGAATTAAAACCTTGATAAACTAACTTTTTTTACTTGTAAAACAGAAAATTTTAGCTACAGTTACAGTTAGTAAGTGAACAGGAATTAGAAATGCTGTGTCTTCAGACGAGTGACCTTTAGAATTTTCTTTTTCCAAAAAATATACATCACAGAAATGAGAAACAATAATGCTCTCTGAATGTGAAATTCATTAAATAACAATGAGGAAAACTTGCATGAAAAATCAACATTTTTCGGTTAATTTAGAGGCGACTGAAGTTCGTTCGTGGTTTGCTGATCAGCTTAATAAAATGGCTCAAACTTTAACCCAATCAGAAAAAAAAGCAAAAGGAGAAGGAGCATCAGGAGAGTTAGCATTATTTTCCCTTATAGATAACTTAAACAGGGAAATCGAGAAATTACGAAATGCAAAATTTCGCTTCTTAATCATTGGTGACTTTAATCGTGGAAAGAGTAGTATTTTAAATGTTTTATTTGGGCAAGAGTTACTCCCAATGGGAGTGTCAGCTACGACAGCTATTCCTACTTTTGTTCGATACGGTGAACGGCAAAAGGTCTTAGTTCACAAAAAAGATGGTACAGAAGAAAATCTCAGCTTAGAGGAATACAAAAAGAAATATACGCTTAATTCAAAGGATGTAAAAGATAAAATTAAGCGTCTTTATAACTCAGTAGGGGATTGGCTAAATCCTTTAGATTATGCTGATTTTCATTATCCAGTCGAATTGTTATCGAGAGGAGTAGAATTTATTGATACAGCAGGGCTGAATCACACGGCAGAAGAAGATAAAAAAACTTTGGCGTATATTCCCCAGTGTCACGCCATTCTCTTTGTCTTAAGTGCAGAGCAACAATTGACTGCTACGGAAAAAGATTACTTAGAAAAATTTATCAAGGATAAAGTCGAAACCGTATTCTTTTTAGTCAATAAATGGGAACTGGTAAAAGAATCAGACAAGGAAGAAATACATGATGTCTTTGTTGAAGAATTATCTAAATGTTTGGGAATAGAAGAAAACAAGGTGGAAAAAATGTGGGGAAATACAATATTTGATGTATATGCCCAAACAGCTTTAAGTAAATTAACAAAAAAAGAACCTCTTGATGGTACTGGGTTTATAGAATTCAGCAACAGACTTGATGAATTTCTGATTCACGAGCGATTAATTGCTGAACTATTTTCATCTGTTCAGACAGCCACATCTGTTACAAATCAAGTAGATAAAACAGTTGACGAGAGATCACTCGTTCTTAATGAAACAGTAAAATCTTTAGAAGAAAAAATCAAAAAAGTCAATCCTCATATTGATGTGATGAAGAGGATTGTAAAAGGTTTGGAAACTCAGACTGAAAGTCAAAAAAAAGCTTGTATTAAAGAAATTGAGGGAGAGTACCAAAGTTACTTTGCCCAAATACTCAGCAAAATTGAAAATGATTTTCAAATGCCCTCAGTAGATGGTTTGAAAGACAATCAGAAAGAGGAGTATCTAAAAAATTTAGACAAGCAATTCCAAGAATATCAACAAGAGAAGCTCAAAGGATGGAAAAAAATAAGTGAAGGTATAGTAAAAAATACATATCTTGATTTAACAACATTATTTAATCAAGATAATAAAGAATACGAGGAAAAAAGAGAGGAGATTAAGGAAATTCTTAGCGAAAAAGACCTTAGTGTTCAGAATCCAACACAGTCGTTAACCTATCAAACTAGCTTTACGGTAGAAACTTCTTTTAAAGTAATCGATGGTAGTGCAACTGGCAAAATGATTTTGGCTGGGGGAGGCGCTACAGTGGGTACAATAGCATCAGGAATTGGAGTAGCAACGCTAGCAAATCTTGCTGGCGGACATATACTACTAGGAACAATTGGAGCAGGTTTGGCTTTAACTCCAGTAGGATGGGGTTTAATAGGTCTTAGTCTCCTAGGAGGAGGAGTTGCGGCTAGGTGGGGAGGAAGTTCAGAAAAAGAAAAATTTAAAAAAGGAATGCAGAAACAGCTAACACAAGAATTCCAAAAACTGCTTGAACCTGATAAGGTATCGGGTATTAAAGAGAGTGTTGGGGCGTTATTTGTTCACTTTGAGAACCGTGCTAAAGATATGAAAGATGATGTTCAATCTTTACAGACTTCTCTTAAAAATTTGTTGGAATCAAAAAGGACAAAAGAAGTTGACTATGAAGCGGAAGCACAACGTTTACAAGCTTTAAAAGCAAATATTTCTGCTCAATGGGAAGGCATCAACGCCAAATATACGGAGATAGCTTCTGCTAAATCAAAATAACGTAAACATCTTATCTTTTTTACTTGCGTGAGCGTAGTTTACTAAAATGATTATTATTTAGTAGGCTACGTTTTTCCATATTAATCCTTATTTTATTGAACTTTTCATAAAAATGAAATCCTCTATTTTTATTTCAGAATCTCTCAAAGCCGCTTGTCAATTTCTTGATGCACAAGAACATCAACAAACTATAAACGATGTAGAATTAGTCTGTCAACAATTAGTTAATCCTAACTTTGGAATAGCTGTGCTTGCACCCTTTAACTTTGGCAAATCCACCCTAATTAATGCTCTATTAGGTAAAGAAATAATGCCTGTTAAAATGGTCAGGACTACTGGAACAGTGATTAGAATTAAATACGGAAAAATCCTAACTACTATTATTACCTTAAAGTCTGGGGAAGTAATTAGGAGTAACGATACAGAAATCCTCAAAGAATTTGCTGTACTGAATCGAAAAGGACAACGACGAGAAGACGTTAGCTCTGTAGAAGTCTTTTATCCTCATTCCTTGCTAAAAAATGGAATAGAACTTTTAGATTTACCTGGAACAAATGATAGAGAAGAACAAGATGCTTTAGTTCGTGACCAATTATTACAGGTTGATTTAGTTATTCAAATATTAAATGCTAGACAACCTTTTACTATGGGTGAACAAGAAACTTTACGTCAATGGCTAGTTGATAGGGGAATCAAAACAGTTATTTTTGTCCTAAATCGCATGAATGAATTAGAAACAAAAAATGACAAAAATGAAGTTTATAACGATATTCTTTTGACAACTAATTTTTTTAAATCTGATTTACCTAAAGGTGTTAAAAACCTATACCGTGTTGATGCACTTCCCGCTTTAAATGCAAAACAAAAAAGAAAAACTGGAGAAATGTTTAAAAGCGGTATTACTAATTTTGAAGTGAATTTATTTACTATAATCTCACTACACCGAAAAAAAACTAATAAAACTAGGTTGGTTCGTGTAATTGCCATAGCGACTAAAGTAAAATCTATTTTACAAAAACAAGCCGATGACTTGACTGTAGAAATTAAGAATGCTGAAAATATCAGAAATATTGCTATTGAAAAAGGAAAGAAACGAGAAACGTCACTGAGAGAAGAATTAAAAAAAAGAGTAGAAACTTATCGAAATTGGCTATCCCTAAACACCCTCGTGGCGAGTTATCAAATAGATGCAGCAAAAGCTTTAGAAAAAAATCAATTTGAGAACTGGAAAAATAGCAAATTTCAATCAACCACTTTTGGTTATACTCAAACCATACAAGAATGGGTTAATCAGTCTTGTAAAGAGTTTCATAAAAGCAAGCCTAGTAGTATTAATACATCATTTCCTAGTTATCCCAATACCTCATTACCTGAGCGTCAAAATAGAAATGCTGGACAGTGGATTGGTGACATTTTTAATGGCGGAGCAAATCGAAAAAAATTAGATCAAGAATATGAAAATGAAAAGTGGCAAGCCTATAAAGTTGCTGTCTATAATTATTTGTACAAATTTAGTAAAAATGCCTTAATATCTATAAATGAATATGAAAAAACTGTTGCTCCATTAATTACTTTTTCTATACCACCAGAATCTCGTGAAGTTGTTCGCAAACGTAATGATTTAAGTTCTATTAATTCTGCACTGGAAACAATTCAAAATATAGAACTACAAAAAGCCAAAATGGATAAATATAAATTGAAAGGCTTAGAACGTCTTAAAGTCTTTTTCCTATTTTGGAAGAATTGGATATTGCATTCTTTTAGATGAAACAAAATTCGATTGTCAAACATTGTCATGAATTATTAACTTGTGTAAGTTCAAGTTTGATTCTAGAATTTACTTATTTCCACTTATTGGGGTAGGGTAAACGCACCTTAATGTAATAAAAAAATGATTCACTACGTAATTGACGCTTTCCTCCCGTGCCTAAATGCGACGGTTTTCCAAATATTTCGAGATAGTTTTTATGAAAATTTTTGTTCCGGGACGCTTGTGTTTATTCGGTGAACACACTGATTGGGCTGGAGGTTATCGCCGTATCAATCCGCAACTGAAAGCCGGCTACACGCTGCTTGTAGGCACGAATCAAGGACTTTATGCCGAAGTGAAGTCTCACCCAGATTGGCTAGTGCTACGCACATCTACCGAGAAAACGCTAATGCCGATGTCCAAGCTGGCTTTGCTGACTGAAGCGAAAAACGGCGGTTTTTTCAGTTATACTGCTGGCGTTGCCTACCAATTTATGACACACTTTCATGTGGGTGGATTAGAAATTGACAATTATTTTACAGATTTGCCGATAAAAAAAGGATTATCTTCAAGTGCGGCAATTTGCGTATTGGTGGCTAGGGCGTTTAATCAAGTGTATAACTTAAAAATGACGCAGCGGGGTGAAATGGAGTTTGCTTATTTGGGGGAAATTACGACACCTTCGCGTTGTGGAAGGATGGATCAAGCTTGTGCTTATGGCGATCGCCCAATTACAATGATATTTGATGGCACTGATACTGATATCATTGAGCTTAATACTCCCCAGGATTTATTTTTTGTCATTGTAGACCTCGGTGCTGCTAAAAATACCCAAGAAATTCTTAGCAATTTGAATGAGTGTTATCCCTTCGCCACAACCGAAGTACAAGTAAATGTGCAAAAATATCTCGGTGAAATTAGTTATCAAATTACCTCTTCAGCAATTGATGCTTTGCAAAAAGGTGATGCTGAACAAATTGGTTTTTTGATGAAACAAGCACAAGCTGAATTTGACAAGCATCTCATACCTGCTTGTCCCCAACAATTGACGGCATTTGTCTTGCACCAACTTCTTAATTATCAACCAATTCAACCTTACATTTATGGTGGTAAGGGTGTTGGTTCACAAGGCGATGGTACTGCACAATTTGTTGTCAAAGATAAAGAAAGTCAACAAAAAGTTATAGAAATTATTGAATATAACTTTCCTCAAATGCAATGTTTGCCACTGACTATTTATGCAAAAAAATAAAGTTAGAAAAGCTGTAATTCCAGCGGCTGGTTTTGGGACTCGTTTATTTCCAGCTACCAAAGTTGTGAAAAAAGAACTTTTTCCAATTATTGATAAAGATGGTAGGGCAAAACCTGTCATTTTAGCGATTATTGAAGAAGCTATTACTGCGGGAATTGAAGAAGTTGCAATTGTGGTGCAACCAGAGGATAAAAAAACTTTTAAAACTTTATTTAAAAGACCACCCAAAGCAGAATTGTTTGAAAAGCTCTCACCACAAAATCAGGAATACAGCAAATATTTAGTAGATTTGGGTGATAGAATTACTATTCTAATTCAAGATAAACAAGAAGGCTATGGTCATGCAGTATATTCTGCAAAAGATTGGGTTAAAGATGAGCCGTTTCTGTTAATGTTAGGCGACCACATTTATGCATCTGATATTGGCAAATCTTGTGCGCGTCAAGTTTTAGAAGTTTACGAACAAGTCAATCATAATGTGGTAGGATTGACGACAATGCCAGCAGAGTTATTGCAGAAACTTGGCTGTGTTACAGGGGTTTGGGAAGAGGAAAATACGATACTTTCGGTTACACAAATATCTGAAAAACCCAGTATTGACTATGCACGTCAGCATTTGCATGTGGAAGGGATGCCAGACGATCAGTTTTTATGTATATTTGGGTTGTATGCACTCACACCGACAATTTTTGATTGTTTAGCGGAAGATATTAAAAATAATGTGCGGTTAAAGGGTGAGTTTCAGTTAACAACTTGTTTGGATAAATTGCGACAGAAAGAGAAGATGTCAGGTTATGTTGTTAATGGGAAGTGTTTTGATACTGGGTTGCCAGATGCTTATTTGCAAACGATGATTGATTTTCGGAATTTATAGCTTTGATCCCAAATATCATATTATTGCCATGACTGCAATTACCATCAATTTTAATAATATCGTCAAACTTAGCGACGACCAATTTTACCAACTGTGTCGGGATAATCCCGATGTCAAATTTGAACGTAATGCTTTTGGAGAAATAATTGTAATGCCACCAACGGGGGGAGAAACTGGGAAACGTAATGCATCGATTATTGCGGATTTTGTAATTTGGAACCGTCAAACAAAACTCGGAGAGGTATTCGACTCGTCCACCTGTTTCAAACTCCCCAATGGTTTTGACCGCTCCCCCGATGTATCCTGGATACAATTAGAAAGATGGAACGCACTTAAACCAGAACAACGCGAGAAATTTCCGACCATCGCTCCAGATTTTGTCTTGGAGTTAATGTCCCCATCCGATAGTTTGAGGGAAACACAAGACAAAATGCAAGAATATATGAATGCAGGTGTAAAATTGGGTTGGCTAATTGATAGAAAAACACGTCGCGTTGAAATTTATCGACAAGGGCAATCAAAAGAAGTATTAGAGTCCCCCACAAGCTTATCTGGGGAAGATATATTACCAGGGTTTGTTTTGGATTTGCAGATAATATGGGGTTAATTCCAATTCCAGACAAAGGTTTAGTAAAAGGTGTGGAATATATCTTTAAGAATTTGGGAGAAGAATATATAATTAATTTTGCGTAACTACTTATCTAAATTTTAAAAGAATGATTTATAGTCAGGACATGACGTTTTTTTAAGCGCTGAAGCGCTTACTACGAAAGATTAATTAACTCTGAGAACTACTGCACGACTGTCTACGTTTAAAACTTGTACTTTTTTGGGGAAGGTGGTCATGGGGACTTTCCAATGAGAATGACCGCATATTACTAGTAAGTCAGCTGCTGTTGCTAGTTCGGCACGTATGGATTCGTTCCCCATCAATTTCGCTTCTGCATCATTAGGACCTTCATGGAGAATTAAAATATTTGGTAATTCTTTAACGATATCTTGGATGGCTTTTCTAAAGTCTTTTTCTAAGCGACGAAAAGGCTTATTTGTTTTGCCAATAATGCCAGAAATGCCAGCGATGCGAATATCATCTACAGAAATAGTATTACCGTCTAAATAGTGTATACCTTGCTCGTTTTGAAATTCCATTATGTTTTCTGGGGTTTTGCCGAAACTGTCGTGATTTCCTCCGACTCCAACTACCCAACGAAAACGACTGCTAAAAGCTTGCCAAACTTCACGTACATCTCCTACACCACCGCGCTTATCTATTTTGGCGTAAAAGTCCCCTGCTAAAATAATTCCTGTTGTTTTTGGGGGTGGAATTTTTCCCTGTTCAGCTAATATTTCTAGTTCTTCAGCGACAAGATGACCAAGAAGACGTTGATTATTTGGATCTCTACCTTGTAAATCGCTAGTGGCAATTATTGCTTCTAAACCAGGTGGTAGTGAATCAACTTCTGCTGGTAAAACCGGCAAAACTTTATCAACCATCCCGGCACCACTGGATGCAGCGGTAATGAATGGTATTTGATGAATAGGATGGTTGGAAATATAGTTTATCTGCATTTTTTTGATTGATTAAGCTGTTAGCAGTTGAAAGGAAAAATGCTTTCATTCAAAATTAAAATTTATGTGACAGCAGACTCTAACATTCGGATTGTCCCAACATTGGCATCTATTTCAACTTCTATACCTACTGGCAAGGTAAATTTATCTTTAATATGACCAATCATTGAACCGTACCAAGCCGGAATGCCTAAAGGAAGTATGTGATGTTGCAATACTTGCATTAAAGTAAATGAAGGTTCATCTCCTAAACTACAATTAGTGCATTGTCCAAAGATAAAGCCAGCTATTTGATTAAGAATTCCGGCGTTTTTTAATTGAGTTAGCATTCGATCTACACGATAAACATCTTCACCTACTTCTTCAACAAATAAAATACTTTTATTCCACGAAGGTAAATAAGGCGACCCAACCATTGCAGATAGTACCGATAAGTTACCACCAACTAGTTTACCTCTAGCTTTTCCTGGCGTTATGACCTGCATTTTTCCTTCTTCAGTATCCAAATTTTTCATTGTTACAGCTTCACCGTTAAATAGGATGCGCTTGACGTAATTCACGGCAAATTCGTTCCAGGTAGATGTAGCAACAGGACCGTGAAATGTCACAATTTTACTGCGGGCGTTAATTGCTAACAATAGCGATGTAATATCACTGTACCCCATCAGGATTTTCGGATTGGAGCCGATGCGGATGTAGTCAAGTAGAGGTAAAATACGATTGCAACCCCAACCACCGCGCATGGCAATAATCGCTTTGACAGATTTATCTGCAAACATGGTGTTGACATCAATTGCGCGATCGCTATCTTTACCTGCTAAATACCCATAACGATCTAAAATATGCTTTCCTAACTTGACTTTTAACCCTAACTGTGATTGTATGGCAAGTTTTGCTTCCTCGACATCTTTAAGCTCAACGATACCCGCAGGACTAATTAATCCTACGGTATCACCCACTTGCAGGCGGGGTGGTTTAATGATGGTGTTAGGCGCGATCTTACCTTGGGCTATAAGCGCTTGCATCGGGGTAGCTAAGGCAGCTAGCCCAAAGGTTGTGATAAATTGGCGGCGATTTATGCTCATGATGGCAGCTATAGTAACATTTGCCACCAATATTCGGTTGATGCAAATTCATGCATTACGCGGAAACATTTCAATGGACATCTGGTAAAAAAGATGTAGAGACGTACATGCGATGTAGAGACGTAGCATTGCTACGTCTCTACAAGGGTTTCCGGCAACGGATAATTAATTTTTACATGCAGGCAAGTAAATTTTTCATAACTTGAGGTAACTGTGGCACGTAAACGCTTGATTATTGAGATGGGGATGGGGATAGATCAACATGGACAAGAACCGACAGTAGCAGCGGCAAGAGCTGTGAGAAATGCGATCGCTCACAATGCTTTGCCTGGTGTTTGGGAAGTTGCTGGTTTAAACGATCCAGATGAAATGATTGTGGAAGTACAAGTAGCAGTCCCCTACCCCGAACAAGTGCGAGAAGCAGAAGTACTAGCTGTACTCCCCTTTGGTCGCAAAACTCTCACCGTGGAGTCTGGGGGTATGATTGTCCAAGGACGGGCAATTCCTTCACTCAACGATAAAAATGACGAAATGTTGATCGCTGTGGCATCTGTGACAGTTTTAATTGACACTGAGTAGAGAAAAGAATAAAGGGCTTTCTTGATTTATGAGTGTCGTCTCCAGTAGTTAGTTTCGAGAACCCAACAGAACATTTGAATCCAAATTACTATAATTTAAATTTATACACAGATATATCTATAACTTGTCCTCAAACAATCGAAGAAGGAAAAGAGTTTTTTGCAGCGGTTAATTGGCTGATAGAACCTAATTTATTACAACGCGGTATTCGTCAACATAATGAGTCTGGTTTTACACAGCTTACTCTAGAAACACTTAACACTAACCTTATCCTTTTTTGATTATTCATATTCTGAAAGTTAAAACTGTATGAAAAACTGTAACGAAAGTTACAAATTTTCTACTTTATCTCGAAAAAAAGGATAAGCTATCCATATCATATATATCCGGTTCGCGTGGATACCGCGATTGGGAGAAGATTTTATGGTTACAACATCTCTGCCACCGCTGGAAACTGCTTCCCCAGCGCATATTTGCCCATTTGACCAAGCCTGTAGTTACTTAGAGGCAGCAGCAAAAGAATTAAATTTAGATCCAGGTCTATTGGAAATACTTAGCCACCCGCGTAAAGTAGTAACAGTTTCCATTCCTGTAAAACGGGATAATGGTGAAGTGCAAGTTCTTGCAGGACATCGGGTACAGCACTGCGATATTTTGGGACCTTATAAAGGTGGCATTCGCTACCATCCAGCGGTGACATTGCGGGAGGTGTCAGCACTAGCAATGTTAATGACTTGGAAATGTGCGTTGCTAGGTATTCCCTACGGTGGTGCAAAGGGAGGTATTGCGATAGATCCAAAACGTTACAGCGTCGGTGAATTAGAGCGAATTACCAGACGTTACATGAGCGAGTTGATTAAAGATATCGGTCCGAGTGTAGATATACCTGCACCAGACATGGGTACTTCATCTCGTGAGATGGCTTGGATGATGGATACCTACTCTGTAAATGTTGGTCATGCTGTACCTGGGGTTGTGACTGGTAAACCGCTTTCTATTGGGGGTTCGCGGGGACGGGAAATGGCAACCGGACGCGGTGTAATGATTATTATACGTGAGGCGTTAAGCGATCGCTCGAAATCCCTGGCAGGAATGCGGATAGTAATTCAAGGTTTTGGTAATGTCGGTAGTGCAGCGGCTTTATTGCTACATGAAGCGGGAGCGAAAGTTATCGCCGTTTCCACAGGTTCAGGAGGAGTTTTTTGGGAAACTGGTCTTGATATCCCTGCATTGAAAGCTTATGCGGCACAGAACCGTAAAAGTATTGTTGGTTTCCCGCAAGCGTCAGCAATTACCAATGACGAGTTGCTAACTTTACCCTGTGATGTCTTAATTCCAGCGGCTTTGGAAAATCAAATCACTGAAAAAAATGTGAATCAAATCCAAGCGCAAATTGTTGCAGAAGCGGCTAATGGTCCTGTGACGCTTGAGGCGAGCCAGTCTTTAGAAGCGCGGGGTGTAACCGTCTTACCGGATATTTTAGCAAATGCGGGCGGTGTTGTGGTGAGTTATTTGGAGTGGGTACAAGGTCTTTCTTACCTATTTTGGGATGAGGAACGCGTCAATCGGGAAATGGAACAGTTGATGGTGCAAGCTTACGTAAGAGTGATGCAACAATCCCAGGTACGGCAAATTTCTCTAAGGTCAGCAGCTTATACTTTAGGGGTTGGTCGTGTAGCGCAAGCGCTGAGTGACAGAGGACTTTATCCTTAAATTCAACATCTCTACAATAGACATCTCCATAAATTAAATATGCATTACCCATAACCCTTGTAGAGACGTAGCAATGCTACGTCTCTACATTCTTTTTCGGAGATGTCTAATAGACAAACGTGGTGAACATTAACCCTCTTTTGTCACTCTCGCAGGAGTATAATTAAGGGTGATCGCGAAAAGTTACGCAGAGAGTATGGTTGAGCCTCGCCGAAGCGCGCCCACAGTAAGATAAAGTTTTCATGAAGCAACGCCAAAATTCTCATGAAGCAACGCCAAAATTCTCATGGTATGTAATCATCAAGTTAATAATGAATTGGGCGTTGATGATACGGTGGAAAGTAAAAACAGTACTACCCAAAATAATGAAAACCCAGTTGTATATGAAGTTATAGCTGCAATATTTGCAATAATAGCAACTTTTTCGTTCATTAAAGCAGTTAATAAGACAACAAACAATACTTTAGAAAAGGCAGAGGGTAGAAGGAACAATTAGTGGAGGATTCAGACTGCCCTTCCTTTGTTTTGGCGGGGGTCTTAAACCCTTGCTCCCTCCGGTTGCAAGAAGCACGGAGGCAGATTCCCTTCTGCCCTCTAGCTTGAAAGAGCAGGGGAAACAGGGTGAGAAAACTTTCATACATGGTAGTGAAAAAAATTTTTCATTGGGAATGCCTCCGTACTTCTGCCTTCTTGATAAAGAGAATTTATATAAATAAGGTTATGGGAATTTACATATTTATAACTATAGCTAGTGCTGTGGTGTCAGTAGTGTCGGGAAATAAAGCACGTGAAATTAGAAATAATCAAAATAAGAAGGAAATAAAAGAACGGGATGAAATTAGAAATAATCAAAATAAGAAGGAAATAAAAGAACGGGATGAAAAAGAGTTTAGAAAAAGAGTGATAATAGCTATTCTTGGTGGTCTGTTTGCTATTGCGGCTGCATTAATAGGACTTTTAAAGTCATAACTTCTGATTTTTTACGCACAAAGTAACTACTTTTGCGATTCGGCAATCAGCCGCACGCAATTTAAAATTTAGTAATAACCTGAGTTCGGGTTAAGCAAATTGAGGCAGAAGCCAATCGAGACGGAGATTTGGTTTCTTAGGGGTAAAAGTAGCAAGCGTGTCATGAGCCGCCACGCAATGCTTGAAAGTACTACTCTGTAAGGGTTACAAAAATAAAACTGCTCTTTAACCCAAAAATCGCCGTTCTACGGAACGCTACGCGAACGGTATGGTGGGGGACTCCTCTTTTGCGACCAGTTGAAAAAGACCTAGAGACGCTCTTTGTATCGCCGTCTCTACAAGGGTTGTGGATAACGCATATTTCATTTACAACAGATGTCTATTTCGTCATGTTTAAGCCTTCACGAGGAAGCCCAAGTTCAACGGCTTTCTCACTAGAAATGCGTGCTTCTTGAGTTCTTCCCAATTTCTCTAAGGCATATGCTCGGTTAGCCCAGACATAAGGATCTTTCGGTTGAAGCTCTTTGGCTCTATCAAAAGCAACCAAAGCCTCATCGTAGCGGTTTAGCTCTAACAATACCGCACCTTTGTTCACCCAAGCATCAAATGAGTCATATCTGCGTTCAATTGCTTTTTCAAAGGATTTTAAAGCTTCGTTATAGTCTTTCATATATTGTGCCAGCAAACTTCCTCGCGTAAACCATACTTGATAATCTAGCGGACGAATTTCAGTAGCTCGATTAAAAGCGAAAAGTGCTTCTTGAGGTTTTCCTAAACCACTAAGGGCATTACCTTTACCAACTAAAGCTTCATAAAAATTATTGTCAATTTTTAGTGCCTTTTCAAAAGAATCAAGCGCTTCTGGAAGACGGTTTAATTTTAGTAAGACAGATCCTCTGTCTGTCCAAGCAACCACATCGTTCGGCTTTGTTCTAAGAAGATCATCGTAAGATAACACTGCCTCTTCATAGGATGTCTTTGCAGCTTGTGCTCCTTTCAAAAGTTCTGTTACCAAACCTATTTGCTGCCAAACACTTGGTTCACCAGGATTGATTTGCTTGAGTTTTTCAAGGGAATCGTTTGCTTCTTTATACTTCTTCAAGCCAATATAAGCTAATCCCTTTCCACTCCAAGCTTCCGGATTATTTTGGTTAATTGAAAGTACGTTTTCATGTACTTCTAAAGCTTCTTGATATCTGCGTAACTTATATAGCGCTTTACCTTTGTTATTTAAAGTTTTTGGATCGCTAGGTTCAAAAAATAGCGACTTATTATAAGATTCTAAAGCTTGCAAATCGCGACCTATACTTAAAAAAGCATCACCTCTTCCTTTCCAAGCTGCGGCAGAGTTGGGATTTATGTCTATCAGGTTTTTAAATTGTTCCAGAGCTTTCTCTGGTTGACGTATATCAAGTAAACGATTACCTTCATAAGAATAATATAAGGGTCTAATAAATGGATGAATAAATTCTATCAATAATACGATCGCACTTAATGCACTCACTACAATTGCAATCTTCCCCAATTTTGACTCTGACAAACTAGCTAGTCTTGTCTTCTGATGAGATGTTGGTGGTTGTCTAGTATTTAAAATATTATTAGGAAGATTACTTTGACTGACAGTTGCAAATTCAGGTATGTTGAAAGGATTAATTGTATTTACATTATTATAAGCTTCGTATAAACTACGTATAAAATCCTCTTCGTTGATTGCTCTGAAGTCACTCAAATCATCGAGAACATCTTCTACCGACTGATAACGTTGTTCCGGATTACGGTAGACCATTTTTGTTAAAATGGCAGAGAAAGATTCATCAATATCAAGTCCATCAGTCCAGATAATATTGTCTTTTGTATCCCGTTTTAAATTTTTGGGTGGTATTTTAGTTAAAAGTTGGATTGCCGTAATACCCAAACCGTATATGTCACTGTAAAAACCTGGTCTTCCTGCCATTTGTTCTGGAGGAGCATATCCACTAGTTCCAATCATTGTCTGGGTATGCTGTTCGTGAAAAGATGAGTAGTTAATATCTAATTGTTTGACTGCACCAAAGTCAATTAAGACAAACTTCTTGTCCTCCTCTCTTCTCATCACATTCGGTGGTTTGATATCACGATGAATCACATTTATTTGATGCAGATATTTTAAAATAGAGAGAATTTCTCGTAAAAAATTAATAACTCTTGCCTGTGTCCATTGCTGACCAATTAGATTTTGCAGAGGTTCACCATCTATATATTCTTGAACTAAGTAATAATGTGTTTGTCCATTTTGTACGTCTTCAAAATAATTAAAATATTTTGGTATCTGTTGCTTTTGTTGCAGATATTTCAAAATAGCAACTTCTCTTTTAAATAAGAGTTTTGCTGTTTCAATAATATCCGAGTTTTGTGGGTAGAGTTGTTTCACCACGCAAGGACAGTTAGACGACATGGTATCTTCAGCAAGAGATGTTATACCAAAGCCTCCTCTTGCTAATTCTCTGATAATTTTGTAGCGTCCAACTAATAATACTTCCTTCTGTTTCGCCATTTTTAGTTAACTTAGTTTTTTATGCTCAAGCGATATCCTTTAACTAAGCATTTTCCGAGCCATTAATCGTATAATTTTGTTCTCCTCTTTCCTTTTTGTACACAGAAATCAATTTATTTATATAACCCGAATCCAAATCTATGTTAAGTGACGACTATATATCATTTTTCAGCTTAACAATTAATTTTTAGTTTTAACTTACAAATAATCAAATACACTTCTACGTTCTTCCCCTGAATACTTAGTTAATTTTTATTATGATTCTAGTGACTAGAAATAACAATATGTGGTAAATAAACTTTAACTAAAATTAATCATAGCCCGTTCATTTTTATACAGCGCCTTGAATAATAAAACTTTTGCTGAGGAGTACATAATACTATGATTCGGGGCAAACATAACAGGGGCTTAAACAATCTAACAGCTTTGTTGATCGTGCAGGCGTTAATCACCTTCTGTAGTCACAAAGCCTTAGCTGAAAGCTTGCCTAATGAACTTCTTGAGGCTGAAATACCTTTTCAGGAATTTTTGACTCCTGATTATAACAGTACAGCATCGCCGATTATTTTATCTCAAGTTCCCAATCCTGTTCCACCAATACCATCACCTCCAGAGCCAATTCCGACTCCCCAGCCATTACCAGAAACTCCTATCGAGGAAACTCCAGCCAAACCTCCTTCATCTGAACCACGCCCAGAGATTCCTGGAAGTATCACAGTTAAAAGCTTTGAGTTTGAAGGTAACACAGCATTTAATGATGAAAAGTTAAGAAAAGTTACAGAGGAATTTACCAATACACCGATTACTTTTGCGAGATTATTACAAGTTGAAGCTGTAATTACAAAGCTCTACACGGATGCTGGGTACATCAATTCTGGTGCTTTGATTCCAGCCGACCAAGCCTTTTCTAGAGAGGGTGCGGTAGTCAAAGTTGAGGTTGTTGAAGGTGGAATAGAAGACATTAAGGTAACAGGTAATCGCCGGTTGAACTCAGAGTACATCCGCAGTCGGATTAGACTTGGTGTTTCTAAACCTTTGAATCGAAATCGCTTGTTGAAAGCGCTGCAAGTATTGCAAACTAACCCCTTGATTAAAAATATTTCGGTTGAACTGTCTGTAGGATCGCGTCCGGAACAGAGTTTACTGGAAGTCAAGGTAGTAGAAGCAGACTCATTTAGAACAGAATTTTTTGTTGATAATGGTCGTGTTCCTAGTGTAGGTAGTTTTCGTAGAGGTGTGCGGCTCAACCAAGGCAATTTATTTGGGTTTGGCGATCGCGCGACGGCACAATATACTAATACCGATGGTAGTAACACTTTAGATTTGAGTTACTCAGTACCACTCAATCCTCGCAATGGTACACTTACTTTATCAGGGGGATTTGCAGACACTAACGTCATTGAACCACCTTTCGATCGCATTAACATCGTCGGTGACTATTTTTACGTAGATTTGAGTTATCGCCAGCCGATAATTGAAACTGCTAGCCAAGAATTAGCATTAGGTCTAACTTTATCTCGACAGGAAAGCCAGACCCAAATTTTAGGAGATAACTTTCAGCTTTCTCCTGGAGCTAACGATGATGGGGCAACTCGCTTATCAGTGTTGCGGTTCTTTCAGGAATATACACAACGCACTCCCCAGCAAGTTGTAGCCCTTCGTTCTCAATTTAATCTTGGGATAGGGTTGTTTGATTCTACTGTCAACAGCCAACCACCTGATAGTCGGTATTTCTCCTGGAGGGGACAAGGACAGTATGTGCGACTTTTAGCACCAGACACCTTGTTTGTATTTCGTTCTGACGCACAGTTTGCAACGAGATCCCTTGTACCTTTAGAGCAATTTAGCATTGGAGGATTGCAAAGCGTCCGGGGTTATCGTCAGGATCAGTATTTGGTTGATAATGGCTTTTTTGCTTCAGCGGAATTTAGATTACCGATTCTGCGGGTAAATCAGATAAACGGAGTTTTGCAAATAGTCCCCTTTATCGATTTTGGCATTGGTTGGAATAATTCACGCAATCCCAATGGCAATCCGAATCCGAACACTTTGGTGGGTACGGGGGTAGGTTTGCTTCTTCAAATGGGCAATCATCTCAATGCGCGTCTTGATTATGGTTTTCCCTTAGTTGAGGTTAATTCAGGCGATCGCACTTTGCAAGAGCAAGGTTTGTATTTTTCAATTAATTACAGTCCTTTTTAGGCGTGGGTAAATAAATGAAAATCCTAATTTTTTGTAGAGACGTTCCGCCGGAACGTCTTTACCAACGATTGTAGAGACGTTCCGCCGGAACGTCTTTACCAACGATTGTAGAGACGTTCCGCCGGAACGTCTTTACCAACGATTGTAGAGACGTTCCGCCGGAACGTCTTTACCAACGATTGTAGAGACGTTCCGCCGGAACGTCTTTACCAGGGATTGTAGAGACGTTCCACCGGAACGTCTTTACCAACGATTGTAGAGACGTTCCACCGGAACGTCTTTACCAACGATTGTAGAGACGTTCCACCGGAACGTCTTTACCAACGATTGTAGAGACGTTCCGCCGGAACGTCTTTACCAACGATTGTAGAGACGTTCCGCCGGAACGTCTTTACGAGGATTTTTTGGTCAACTGAGGAGTCAAACCTAACCCCCAAAGCACTCCCTACGTACATTACTTCAAACCAACAACACACCTTTTTAAAATTTATTACCAAAAAAGATTATGAAACTTAATTGGAAAACGCTTTTTCTCTTGACTACATGTTGCACTCTGGGTTTGATGACCAGCGTTAGAGCGCAAGTTTCCCCTGATGGAACATTATCTACCACTGTTACCAACCCGGATAACTTAAATTTCACCATCAATGATGGGAATCGAGTTGGAGGAAACCTTTTTCACAGCTTCAGAGAATTTTCTGTCCCCAATGGTGGTTCGGCTGTTTTCCAAAATGCTTTGGATGTGCAGAATATTATCAGCCGTGTTACCGGAGGTTCTTTATCTCAAATTAATGGTTTAATTCAGGCTCAAGGTAGCGCTAACTTATTTTTACTCAATCCGGCTGGTATTTCCTTTGGACAAAATGCTCGTTTAAGTATTGGTGGTTCATTTTTTGCCACCACAGCTGATAGTTTATTGTTTGGTGACGGGATTGAATTTAGTGCCACCAATCCCCAAGCACCATTATTAACCGTAAATATTCCCATTGGTTTGCGATTTCGAGATAATCCGGGAAATATTACTAATCAATCTGTAGTGCAGGAGAACAATTCTCCTGTAGGACTTCAGGTAAATCCAGGAAACTCCTTGGCGCTGGTGGGTGGTAACGTCAGTTTAGAACAGGGTGGAAGACTGACAGCAGCAGGAGGAAGAATTGAGTTAGGAGGTTTGGCAGGAGCGGGAACTGTCGGATTACAGACTACTGGAAATACCTTTACGTTGAACTTCCCTGCTAATGGTTTGTCAAATGTCAGTTTACTTGATGATGCACGAGTAGCCGTGCGGAGCAATGGGGGAGGAGAGATTGCAGTTAACACTAATATTTTTACAGCAACCAATGGTGGACGATTGGTAGGGGGTTTTGAAGGTATCGCAACAAGCGCAACAAGAAACGGAGGCGATATTACTGTCAATTCCAATGAGTTTAACATTTCTGGTGTTGGGCAGAGTGGAAGTGGGGCTCAAATCGCTCAACAAGTAGTAGATGGTGCTTCTGGCAATGCTGGTAATATCGTTGTCAATACCAAATCCTTTAATGCTTCTTCAGGGGCGCAGTTGCAAAATACTGTACTGTCTAGAGGAACAGGAAATGCAGGAAACATCTCTATCACTAGTAATTTACTATCCTTAACAAACGCTGTAATAAATTCCAGTACCTCCGGACAAGGGAATGCAGGCGATATATCACTACAAGTTGGTGACGCGATCGCTTTAAGTGACTCTAGTTTAATTACCGCCAATGTACAGACGGGAGGTTCAGGCACAGGTGGCGATATCGACATTCGTGGGCGATCGCTTACCCTCACAGGTGGTTCGCAAATCCAAGCTGGTCTTTTTCGTCAAGTAGACGATATTCCTGGCGGTATTGGTACAGGAGGAAGTATCAAGATTAATGCCACGGATTTTATCGATATTTCTGGTTTCAATCCTGTTTCGCAACTCCAGAGTGGAATATTTGCTCCCGCCGAAACAGGCTCAACAGGACCTGGGGGTAGTATAAATATTACTACTGGTGCTTTTCGTTTAACAAACTTTGGAATTGTAATTGCTGGAACTGCGAATGGTAATAACGGAGGCGATATTACCATAAATGCCAAGACCTTTGAAGCAACAAATGGACAAGTTCAAACAATTCTTATTGGACAGGCAGAAGCTGATGGATTATTCAGTGCTGGTGATATTCAGTTAAATGTCACAGATTCTGTGAGTCTCAAAGATGGTTCTATAATAAATTCCAGCACCTCTGGCAGAGGAAATGCAGGCAATATATCACTACAAGTTGGTGACGCGATCGCTTTAACTAATGGTGCCCAAATAAATTCCAGCACCTCCGGAATAGGAGATGCAGGCGATATATCACTACAAGTTGGTGACGCGATCGCTTTAAGTGACTCTAGTTTTATCATCACCAATGTACAGGCAGGAGGTTCAGGCATAGGTGGCGATATCGATATTCGGGGGCGATCGCTTACCCTCACAGGTGGTTCGCAAATCCAAGCTGGTCTTTTTCGTCAAGTAGACGATATTCCTGGTGGTATTGGTACAGGAGGAAGTATCAAGATTAATGCCACAGATTTTGTTGATATTTCTGGTTTCAATCCTGTTTCACGACTCCAAAGTGGAATATTTGCTCCCGCCGAAACAGGCTCAACGGGACCTGGGGGTAGTATAGATATTACTACTGGTGCTTTTCGTTTAACAAACTTTGGAATTATAACTGCTAGAACTGCGAATGGTAATAACGGAGGCAATATTACCATAAATGCCAAGACCTTTGATGCAACAAATGGACAAGTTCAAACAATTCTTTCTGGACAGGCAGAAGCTGGTAGATTATTCAGTGCTGGTGATATTCAGTTAAATGTCACTGATTCTCTGAGTCTCAAAGATGGTTCTCTAATAGATTCCAGCACCTCCGGAATAGGGAATGCAGGCAACGTCACGATTAATGCCTCTGATATTTCATTGAATGGGGCTGGTAGTGCTATTTCTAGTTCTGTAGAAGTTGGAGCTACTGGTAAAGGTGGTGATATCAATATCCAAACAAGAACCCTGTCTTTAACTAATGGTGCTGAAATATTAGCCCTAACTCGTGGAGATGGTATTGCAGGAAACATTCAAGTTAATGCCACAGATTCTATTTTTCTAAATGGCGTTGCTCCCATAGTACTTCCCGATGCCAGGGCTGGTGGCTTTTCTAGCGGTTTGTTCTCTAGCTCTGAAGATACAAGTAGCGGTGCTGGAGGTCAAATTTTGGTGGAAACACCTAATTTAAGAATATTAGATGGAGGCGTTATCAGCGCTAGAAGCAGAAGCGCGGCGAATGCCGGCAACATTACAGTTAATTCTCAAAACGTAGAATTGAGAGGTGGTGGTCAAATTCTGGCTACAGCTTTCAATGGAGGCAATGCAGGTAATATTGATGTGACTGCGGATAACATAACAATTTCCGGTGCTGATCCCACTTTAAATACTCGATTTAACCAAGTAGCTCAACAGTTTAGTCGGGATATAGCCGAACGAGCTATTGACCCCGTACAACCAGAAAGTGGAATATTTGTCAATAGCACGGGTACAGGACAAGGCGGTAATCTATCCATTACAGGAAATAGCTTAACCCTCGATCGCGGAATTATCAACGCCTCAACTCAATCAGGTAATGGTGGTGATATTACACTGAACTTACGAAACTTTATCCGGTTGCGTAACGAAAGCCTCATTTCTGCTAACGCACGCGGTGAACAAGGTGGAAACGGCGGTAGCATCACAATCAACACGCCTTTCATTGTCGCTTTTCCCCAAAATAATGACATTATCGCTAACGCTGTTAGTGGTGACGGTGGACGAGTATCAATCAACCGTAGCGCTAATCTATTTGGGATAGCCCCACGACGTCGAGCAGATGTTCCAGGTTTAAATCCGAGAAATCTACCCACAAGTGACATCACTGCCTTTTCAGAGCAAAATTTAAACTTTGGTGACAACGTACAAGTTAATTCTCCAGATGTTGACCCCAGTCGCGGGTTAGTTGAACTACCAGAAGCTGTCACCGATCGCACACAACAAATTGCTCAAAATCCTTGTAGACAAGGTTTCGGCAATGAATTTGTTGTCACCGGACGCGGTGGTTTCCCAACAACTCCCAATGAAACTCTCAGCAGTGATAATGTTCGCGTTGATTTGCTACAACCTGTTGCCAGTTCCGGCAATTCTCGTAGTGTAACTAAAAAACCCGTAACCACTGTTACTGCCAGACGCGTACCTGCCCAAGGATGGATATTCAACGACAAAGGTCAAGTAGTTCTCACAGCATACGATCCCACCAACACAGGTTCTCAACGTTCTTTTCGCACTGCCGCTGCTTGCCCTGCCCGTTAAATTTGTAGTAGGCACTTCAGTGCCTAAAATAAGCGCTCTTTGCGCTTACTACGAGTTTATACAGCAGCCTATCACTCTAATCGAATATATATAAAGACGTAGCAGTGCTACGTCTCTACAGGGTTTTGGGTTTTACCCATGTACTTCATCTACCGGAAATTTGCTGTATTGATGTTTTTCGTGTAACAATTTAGTCCGCGCAGGCGGACTTTGTTTGTGTAGCCGCGATTTTAATCGTCGGGACTACGAGTTTATATATGTTTTTCGTGTAACAATTTAGTCCGCGCAGGCGGACTTTGTTTGTGTAGCCGCGATTTTAATCGTCGGGACTACCAGTTTATATATGTTTTTCGTGTAACAATACGCTTGGTGTTAAGGCAAGAGACGCGATAAATCGCCGTCTTTACAATAAAAAGTCCTTTGTAGAGACGGCGATTTATCGCGTCTTTGTGATGTATAATTTTCATCAAAAAATCTTATCCGAACCGTATTGGGAGTTGGGGGTGAGGTTTTGTACTTTATCCACCTAGTAACTCCCTAAAGTCGAATTTAATAAGCAAAAGCAGCTTTGACTTTCTCAAAAGCAGCTTTGACTTTCTCATTTGAGTGTTTTCCGCAAGCAAAATAAGCTTTGACTTACTCAAAAGCAGCTTTGACTTACTCATTTCGGTGTTTTCCGCAAGCAAAATAAGCTTTGACTTACTCAAAAGCAGCTTTGACTTACTCAAAATAAGCTTTGACTTACTCATTTGGGTGTTTTCCGCAAGCAAAAGCAGCTTTGACTTACTCAAAATAAGCTTTGACTGACTCATTTGGGTGTTTTCCGCAAAAAGCCCCGACGATTAAAATCGCACGCCAGGTGCTTCAACGCGCTTAACCCGCGCAACGCACTGGCTTGGCTACACAAACAAAGTCCGGATGGTGCGCGGACTAATCTGGAAATAGGGTTTCAAATTTAATTTGGCGAGAGTAATAAAAGAGCCTTAAAAAGGCACTGCTGCTGCTTGCCCAGCGCGTTAACATTTTTTGACAATTTTATTGACAAAAAAAATGTAATATGATCTCTGACATAAAAAGGTCATATTCTATGGAACGGAGTTGGAAAAGGCTCTTTCTGTTAACTACATGTTGCACTCTGGGTTTGATGACCACCGCTAGAGCGCAAGTTTCCCCTGATGGAACATTATCTACGACTGTTACCAACCCAGATAACTTAAATTTCACCATCAATGATGGGAATCGCGTTGGAGGAAACCTTTTTCACAGCTTCAGAGAATTTTCTGTCCCCAATGGTGGTTCGGCTGTTTTCCAAAATGCTGCGGATGTGCAGAATATTATCAGCCGTGTGACGGGAGGTTCTTTATCTCAAATTAATGGTTTAATTCAAGCTCAAGGTAGCGCTAACTTATTTTTACTCAATCCGGCTGGTATTTCCTTTGGACAAAATGCTCGTTTAAGTATTGGTGGTTCATTTTTTGCCACCACAGCTGATAGTTTATTATTTGGTGACGGGATTGAGTTTAGTGCCACGAATCCGCAAGCACCATTATTAACCGTAAATATTCCCATTGGCTTGCGATTTCGGGATAATCCGGGAAATATTACTAATCAATCTGTGGTGCAGGATAACACTAATTCTCCTGTAGGTCTTCAGGTAAATCCAGGAAACTCCTTGGCGCTGGTAGGTGGTAACGTCAGTTTAGAACAAGGTGGAAGACTGACAGCAGCAGGAGGAAGAATTGAGTTAGGAGGTTTGGCAGGAGCGGGAACTGTCGGATTAGAGACGAATGGCAATACCTTTAGGTTGAACTTCCCTGCAAATGGTTTGTCAAATGTCAGTTTACTTGATGATGCACGAGTAGCCGTGCGGAGCAATGGGGGAGGAGACATTGCAGTTAACACGAATATCTTTACAGCAACCAATGGTGGACGATTGGTAGGTGGTATTGAAGGTATCGCAACAAGAAACGGAGGCGATATTACTGTCAATTCCAATGAGTTTAACATCTCTGGTGTGGGTCTGCAAAGTGGACTTGGAGCTCAAATCGCTCAACAAGTAGTAGATGGTGCTTCTGGCAATGCGGGTAATATTTTCGTCAAGACCAAATCCTTTAATGCTTCATCAGGGGCGCAGTTGCAAAATACTGTACTGTCTAGAGGAACAGGGAATGCAGGAAACATCTCTATCACTAGTAATTCACTGTCCCTTACAAACGCTCAAATAGATGCCAGTGTACTGTCAGAAGCTAACGGTAATGCGGGCAACATTTTCATCAACGCTGGCTCTATCTTCACTGATGACGCTTTATTAAGAGCGAGAAATGAAGGTAATGGATCTGCCGGCAATATATCATTACAAGTTGGTGATGCGATCGCTTTAACAAATGGTACTCAAATCAGTTCCAGCATCTCTGGCACAGGAAATGCTGGTAACATAACTGTTCAAGCTAGTGGCACTGTTAGGATTGCTGGTCGCGATTCAGACGGAAATCGTAGTGGTATTTTTAGCGATGTGCTGTCAGGAGCCAGTGGGAATGCGGGCAACATTTTCATCAACGCTGGCTCTATCTTCACTGATGATGCTTTATTAAGAGCGAGAAATCAAGGTAATGGATCTGCCGGCAATATATCATTACAAGTTGGTGATGCGATCGCTTTAACAAATGGTACTCAAATCAGTTCCAGCATCTCTGGCACAGGAAATGCTGGTGATGTGACACTTCGGGCAGAAAATGGAGATATTTCCTTTGCTGGCGGAAGTGACATCTTCAGTACGGTGGAGTCTGGAGGAATGGGCAATGCTGGGAAAATTGATATTATCACCAGAAATCTTTCCCTAACTGATGGTGCCCAACTGCAAACTTTAGTTCGCGCCGGACAACAGGGTGATGCTGGTAACATAACTGTTCAAGCTAGTGGCACTGTTAGGATTGCTGGTCGCGATTCAGACGGAAATCGTAGTGGTATTTTTAGCGAAGTGGAGTCAGGAGCCAGTGGGAATGCGGGCAACATTTTCATCAACGCTGGCTCTATCTTCACTGATGATGCTTTATTAAGAGCGAGAAATCAAGGTAATGGATCTGCCGGCAATATATCATTACAAGTTGGTGATGCGATCGCTTTAACAAATGGTACTCAAATCAGTTCCAGCATCTCTGGCACAGGAAATGCAGGCAACGTGACGCTTCGGGCAGAAAATGGAGATATTTCCCTTGCTGGAGATAGTGACATCTTTAATACAGTGGGGTCTGGAGGAACGGGCAATGCAGGTGATGTGACGCTTCGGGCAGAAAATGGAGATATTTCCTTTGCTGGCGGAAGTGACATCTTCAGTACGGTGGGGTCTGGAGGAATGGGCAATGCTGGGAAAATCGATATTATCACCAGAAATCTTTCCCTAACTGATGGTGCCCAACTGCAAACTTTAGTTCGCGCTGGACAACAGAGTAATGCTGGTAACATTACCGTTCAAGCTAGTGGCACTGTTAGGATTGCTGGTCGTCAACCAGATGGAATTCGTAGTGGTATTTTTAGCGAAGTGGAGTCAGAAGCCAGCGGTAATGCAGGCAATATTACCATCAACGCTAATTCTATCTTCACTGATGACGCTTTATTAAGAGCGAGAAATGAAGGTAATGGATCTGCCGGCAATATATCATTACAAGTTGGTGATGCGATCGCTTTAACAAATGGTACTCAAATCAGTTCCAGTATCTTTGGCACAGGAAATGCAGGCAACGTAACGCTTAGGGCAGAAAATGGAGATATTTCCCTTGCTGGGGGGAGTGACATCTTCAGTACAGTGGGGTCTGGAGGAACGGGCAATGCTGGTGGCATTGACATTACTACAGGAACACTTTCTCTGAAAAATGGAGCTTCTCTAAGTGTTATTACATCTGGCATGGGAGATGCAGGCATCGTCAAAATTCAAGCTAGCGATATCTCTTTTGACGGAGTAGGAAGTACTGGATTTTCTTCTGGAATCTTCAGCACCGTGCAAGGGGATGCTGTAGGTAACGCTGGTGGCATTGACATTAGCACAGGAACACTTTCTCTCTTCAATGGCGCAATTATAAATGCCAGCACTTTTGCCACAGGAGACGCAGGCATCGTCAAAATCCAAGCTAGCGATAGTATCTTTGCTTCGGGGGTAGGAAGCAATACAGTTACCAGTGGCATCCGAAGTAATGTGCAACAAAACGCCATCGGCAATGCAGGTGGTATTGAAATCTCTACAAAAAACTTATTTTTCAGCAATGGCGCTCAAATAATTGCCAATACTTTAAGTAATGGGAATGCAGGCAACGTGACGATTAGTGCAAGCGATCGCGTATCTTTTGCTGGAGTTAATAGCGGTATCTTTGCTAACACTGCTTCTGACTCTACAGGTAATGGGGGAAATATCACCATTCAACCTTTGCAAAATAGCTTCCCAACAATTGCGATTAGTGATGGTGGTGAGGTAACGGTAGATAGTCAGGGACAGGGACAGGGTGGTAATTTATCCATTACAGGAAATAACTTAACCCTCGATCGCGGAATTATCAACGCCTCAACTCAATCAGCTGACGGTGGTAACATCAATTTGAACTTACGAAACTTTATCCGGTTGCGTAACGAAAGCCTGATCTCTGCTAACGCACGCGGTGAACAAAGTGGAGACGGCGGTAACATCACAATCAATACACCTTTTATTGTCGCTTTTCCCCAGAATAATGACATTACCGCTAACGCTGTTAGTGGTGATGGTGGACGAGTATCAATCAACCGTAGCGCTATTCTATTTGGGATAGCCCCACTCCGTCGAGCAGATTTACAAAGGTTGCTTGGTGACAACAATCTAGATCCCAGACGATTGCCCACAAGTGACATCACTGCCTTTTCAGAGCAAAATTCCAACTTTCCTGACAACGTACAAGTGACTTCCCCAGATATTGACCCCAGTCGCGGGTTAGTTGAACTACCAGAAACAGTCACAGATACCACACAACAAGTTGCTCAAAATCCTTGTAGACAAGGTTTAGGCAATGAATTTGTTGTCACTGGACGCGGTGGTTTACCAACAACTCCTAATGAAATTCTCAGCAGTAACAATGTTCGCGTTGATTTGCTACAACCTGTTGCCAGTTCCGGCAATTCTGGTAGTGTAACTAAAAAACCCGTAACCACAGTTACTGCCAGACGCGTACCTGCCCAAGGATGGATATTTAACGATAAAGGTCAGGTAGTTCTCACAGCATACGATCCTACCAATACAGGTTCTCAACGTCCTTTTAGTACGGCTGGTTGTCCAGCGCGTTAATTTTTTCTATATAACTTGACAGGAGGATTAAAACGTGTATAAAAAACAGTCTGGATTGAGTGGAAAATTGAAGGGTTTTATCCAAAAAATATATAAGAGGATATTTGGAAACTCGTCAAACCCCTCTCGTAGGGAAGTGGGGAAAGGGAGGTTAGGCTCTAAGGGTTTTAAAGTCTTAGGTAAGACTTTGCGAAAATCCTCTAAAAAGCGATCGCTCTTTCTCATAGCTTTATTATTTATTCTATCAGCTGCAATCTCACCTGCGATTGCCAAAATTCCTGCATCAACTTTTGTTGTCCAAAGTCCGCAAAATGCCGAACAGCAAGCTAACAAAGCTATTCAATTATATCGTGAGGGAAAATTCATAGAAGCGGCAGCAGCATGGAAATTAACAGCTAATGTTTTTCTGGCTCAAGGTGATAGATTAAATCAAGCAATGGCTTTGAGTAATTTATCTTTGACTTATCAACAATTAGGACAATGGGAACAAGGCAAAGATGCGATCGCTCAAAGTTTACAAATTCTCAAAACCCAGCCAGAAAATAAAGAAAAGCTTCAAATCCAAGCTCAAACTTCAGACGTTTTCGGTTCTTTGCAAAGGGAAATAGGACAATCGGCAAATGCTCTCAACACTTGGCAAGAAGCTGCGAATATTTATGGCAAAATTAATCAACCTTTAAAAGTTGCCCAAAGTAAGATAAATCAAACTCAAGCAATGCAAGATTTGGGACTTTATCCCCGTGCTTGCAAAACTTTATTAGAAGTATTGAATAAAGAAATTGAAGGGGTAAAAAGTTGTCAAGAATTAGGTCAATTAAGTTTAGATAAATTAACTCGAAAGCTGAAAAAAGTTGAAAATGAATCTCCTAATTTAACTGTAGCAGTGGGATTAAGAAGCCTTGGGGAACTGGTACGATTAGTAGATCAGCCAGAGCAGTCAGAAATCATCTTGGCAACAAGTTTAAATATAGCTCAAAAATTGAATTCTCCTCAAGACATAGCTGCTACTTATTTAAGTATAGGCAACACTGCACGAGACATAGCTGATCTGGAAAAAAACAGGCTTGTCGGTAGAAGATTGGATTATGAAAAAAAAGCATCAGACGCTTATAGCGAGGTGATAAGGCTATCTCCATCAATAATGACGCAACAGCAAGCAAAATTAAATAAACTAAGTTTGTTGCTGCAAATTGACGAGATTCCAGCAGCAGAAGAATTATGGCGATCGCTTAATTCTCAATTGAGTAATTTATCCCCCAGTCGTACCGGAATATATCAGCAAATTAATTTTGCTCAAAGCTTTATTAACTCAGCTCAAACAAAAAAATTGACGTTGGGTTCTAATCCGCAATTACCAACTTTTAACGACATTGATAAAATCTTAGCTAGAGCTACAGAACAAGCCAGAAGTTTGGGAGACAAACGAGCTGAAGCTTATGCATTAGGAAATCGTGGTGGACTGTATGAACTGACTGAAACAACACCACAGACACAAGCGGAAAAATTTACTCAAGAAGCTTTGAGTATAGTTTCAACTTTTGAAGCACCAGACATAGCTTACCAGTATTTCTGGCAGTTGGGAAGAATACGTAATAATCAAGGAGATATAGAAGATGCGATCGCAGCTTACACCAAAGCTTATAATGCTCTTCAATCATTACGCGGTGACTTAGTTGCCAACAATGCAGAACTACAGTTTTCTTTTCGCGATCGTGTCGAACCAATTTACCGAGAGTTAGTTGATTTAGACTTACAATATGTTGCTAGTTTGAATAAAGAAGTAAAAAATGACAAAAAAAGTCAAAAATTGCTAACTCAAGCTCGTGATGTAATTGAATCTCTGCAAGTAGCTGAACTGAACAACTTTTTCCGAGAAGCTTGTGTAGAAGCAAATGCCAAACAGATTGATCAAGTAGACAAAACAGCAGCGGTTATTTATCCAATAATTTTAGGCGATCGCTTAGAGGTTATTCTCAGTTTACCTAATCAACCTTTAAGCGTTCATACAAAACAGATTTCTCAACAAAATTTTGAGCAAACTATAGAAAAGGTGCAGGGTTCTTTGAAAACTCCTAAGAGTATACCAGAGGACTTTTTACCAGAATATCAAAAGTTATATGACTGGCTGATTCAACCCTTAGAAAAGGAATTAGCAACAAGTAAAGTCAGTAACTTAGTTTTTGTCCTGAATGGTGAGTTGCGGAATATCCCAATGTCGATCCTTCATGATGGCAAGAATTATCTCATAGAAAAGTATCCGATTGCTATAAGTTCTGGTTTGCAACTAATTGAACCAAAAGCGTTAGCTGAGATTAATTTAAGAGCATTAACAGCGGGACTAAGTGAAGTTAATAAGGAGGTTCCCGGAGGATTTAAACAATTACCTAACGTGGAAAAGGAACTGGAAGAGATTAAAAAATCTGGAATTTCATCTCGAAAAATCATCAACGCTCAATTCACTACCAAAGAATTCAAAAAAGAGATTGGTGGTGCTGGTTTTCCTATAGTTCATTTAGCTACTCATGGTGAGTTTAGTTCTAAAGCTGAAGACACCTTTATTCTTGCCTGGGATAACCGGATTAATGTTATCGACTTTGGTAACTTATTAAGAAACAGCACATTTAATCAAGGTATACCAATCGAATTATTGGTTCTCTCAGCCTGCGAGACAGCTCGTGGAGACGAACGCGCTGCTTTAGGGTTGGCTGGGGTAGCAGTGCGTGCTGGTGCTAGAAGTACTTTAGCAACACTTTGGTTAGTAGAAGATAAAAGTACTGCTCAAATCATGGGTGAATTATATCGTCAGTTAAAGCAAGCTAAAGAAAAGAAAATAAATAGAGCGCAAGTACTGCAAAATTCACAACTAAGTCTGCTAAAAGATTTGAAAGAGATGAAATACCATCATCCTCATTACTGGGCGCCTTTTGTTCTGGTAGGAAATTGGCAATAGTTGCACTGAATGTTTTTGAATTCGTCGTGTTATATCATGACAGGTTTATCACACATACTGTAGAGACGTTCCGGTGGAACGTCTTTACTTGTCTGTCAATATAAAAATGATGGACTGTAATGTGAGCGTCTCGCTCACGCGGGCAAGATGCCCGCACTACCAAAAACCCCTCAAAACAAAATTGACAGACCACTACGACGGTAGATAGGTTTTTGTTACTGTTAATTAAACAGACATAATATTACAGCAGATTTCAGGTTTAGGAGGTATAGGCGTAAAACCCAAAACCCGCTCACAGACGTAGCAGTGCTACATCTCTACGTGTATTTAATAACAACGCAATCTGCTGTAAATAAAAGTTAAATTTCCTTCTCCTGGGAAACCGAATCAAAAATTTGTTGTGCAGTGAGGTTTAATTGTGGGAAGGTGGGGGATTTAATTAAATCATTCCCTCGGAACATTTTTTTTACATATTCCCCATCAATTAGCTCGCATACAAAGATAGTGGGTTGTTTAGGATAGCCGATAAAATCACGTCCTCCCAAAGCAGCATAATCTACAATCCAGTATTCTGGGATGCCCATAGCTTCATAATCACGAAGTTTGTCGTAGTAGTCGTCTTGCCAGTTGGTGCTAACAACTTCTACTATTAGTTTGACAGAAGTAGTGTTTTGAATAATTGATTCAGTTTCCCAGCGCGTTTCAGTCTTGATAGTTTCTTCATTCAAAATAATAATGTCAGGTTCGTAACCCGATTTGTCACGGTGCGGTTTAACAATTGATTCTCTGGGAATAAACCAAATATCGCGATTACCCATTTTTCTAATGATTATTCCTAACTCTAAGATGAGAAAGCCTGTTAATTTTGAATGTTTCCCTCTAGGTTTCGGCATCTCGACTATTACCCCATCATGCAATTCGTAGCGAACTTCCGAGTTTTCTGGATACCATTCGATAAACTCATCAAAGGTGTATAATTTTGGTTCGGTTTGGGCTTGGGTCATAGTTAGAATCTCCACATATTTGAAATCAGCAATATTCAAAAAGGGATAGGCAAGATGCCTATCCCACAATAGTTATATACATTTTTCAAATTGGCGATACTTACTTGTCGGCTTCACATAGCCAACTTAAAAATTAGGTGGTAGAAGTACTTTGTCAACTTCAATGATCACACCATTGCTAGCGACGGTAGAAGGATATTTACCAATCGCTTCATTTAACTTGGCTGTACCTGTTGTATCGTCAACAACAATTTTGACCTGCTGACCTTCAAGAGTCTTGACTGCACCACTATCGACGTTTTTTTCGGTGATAATACCGTCAACCAAATGATATTTCAAGACTTTCACTCGGTTTTCTGGCTGGCTATATCTTTTGAAGACATCTTTAGGGACTGCGTTAAAGGCTTTATCGGTTGGGGCAAAAATTGTAAATTTACCTTTACCTTCCTTGAGAGTATCTAAAAGACCAGCTTGCTTTAATTCATCCACAAGATTGGCAAATTTACTATCCTGTGTCAGCGTTTGGGCAATGTCTTTATTGGAATTGCGATAGGGGACGCTGCCGTAAGTAGAAGGCTGAAAGAGAGCGTAACGTGGATAAAATTTAGCTAAGACAGGAAAACTAATGAGGGTAGTAACACCAGCAATCCCGACAAAGCAAGTCAACTTTTTGATCCAATTTTTGCTAATTAGGGGGTTTGGATTTTTATTAAGCATAAGGGTAGGTGAGTTCGATCTAGACTGTATAAGAAAAAAGCGATCGCTAACTCTTACAACTAGTATATCTTGAGAATGCGATTGGTTGATAAACGCAAAAATCAGGGTTTTATGATTTAGTATTTGCGTTTTATAAGCATTCTCAACCGATGCAAAAGCTTCTATACTGGCTATGAAAGCAAGAATCCTAATTTAGGATACAAGCTAATGCTTTCACTTTTCCTACAAATCGCTAATTTTCTTATTTTTACTTAATGCGATCGCTTGTTTCGCTAAAATACTGATCAGTCTGGAAATCGTCTCTGTACTTGTGTAGCCTTTATATGGACGCGATTATTCGCGTCTGTACAGTAGGGAAGGGTGCATTATCTGGTACATAGTATATAATCTGGGTTGTGAGTTGAAAGCTTGTCTTTGAACTCCACCCTTTTATCAGTCTTAGGACTTACGCACGAATAATCGGATCACGAACCGCAGAAGACACAGAGGTAACAAAGGAATAAGAGTTTGTTGCCGTTTTTGCGTAAGTCCTATATATTAATGTTTGCGGATTTAACAGTAATGCACAACATCCGCATTGCTTGGGTACCAAACCCGACTAAAATAAATACGCAACTCGCACTTCAACAGGAGTAAATAGTTGTGCAGTCAGATTTGTTAGGTTTAGAAATTACAAAAGGGGAACTTAGACGTTTGACTGGATTTGATCCAGATGATGTCTTTCGACCTTCTATTATCAAAGATAAAGAAAAACGATGGGGATTTTTCTTCAATGAAATGCTTGTTGCTTTAGCGTTGACCCCGATAATTGTCGGGTTTATTTATGCATTTATCATTTTGCCAACAATCGGTTCTTCGATTTTAATCGGAATCAGCTTACTAACTATTGTACCAATTGCTGTGCTACTTGGGCGTTGGTTATGGCGACGAAAAACCTGCCCCCAAGCACTGACAATACTTTTAGATGAAACTGATAAATATCATGGAGTTATTCAAGCAATAGATATTAACGATCAACTGACAACATCGGGAAACGAAAGTACTATCAATGATAGGGACAATGTGATTGCGGCTTTGCAACTTATTAGAGAAGATTTAGTTCGCGCTATGAAAACAGAGCGTATTTTGCGAGATAATAAAAAATTACTCGCAAGTAACCAAGAATTATTTGTGAATAATTTAGCGAATCTGCAAGCTTTACAAGTTAGTAGTCAAGCAGGCGAATACGCTCAACTTCTCAATGAATCATTGCAGATTGCTGTTGAGGTACAAGCCGAGATAAGAAAGTTACATTCTTCTAGTTGATTTTAATGAGCAAAAAACCAAAAATAATTGTTTTGGATGATGATCCTACAGGTTCTCAAACTGTCCACAGTTGCTTGCTGTTGATGCGCTGGGATGTGGAAACTTTACGCACGGGTTTACAGGATGATTCCCCAATTTTCTTTGTACTAACTAATACAAGGTCACTACCTCCAGAATCAGCCGCATCCGTAACTAAAGAAGTTTGCCATAACCTCAAATTAGCTTTAAAAGCGGAAGAAATTAACGATTTTCTGATTGTAAGTCGTTCTGATTCGACTTTACGCGGACATTACCCCATTGAAACTGATGTTATTGCTGCTGAACTCGGTCCATTTGATGCTCATTTTCTCGTACCTGCATTTTTTGTTGGCGAAGCCTCTCGAAGAGAAGGAGGACGGATCACTCGCGATAGTATACATTACTTAATTATCGACGGGGTACCTACCCCAGTACATGAAACTGAATTTGCTCGTGATTCGGTTTTTGGTTATCATTACAGTTACTTACCTAAGTATGTAGAAGAAAAAACTCAAGGACGTATTAAAGCTGATGCGGTAGAAAGATTTTTACTGTCCGATATTCGTGCTGGTAGTTTGGAAAAACTGATGAACCTCAGGGATAATCAGTGCGCTGTGGTTGACGGTGAAACTCAAGCTGATTTAAATCGCTTTGCTTTATATGTGCTGAGTGCAGCGAGTCAAGGGAAACGCTTTTTATTTCGCAGTGCTGCGAGTATTTTAACTGCTTTGGCGGCATTACCAACCCAAGCGATCGCACCCGAAAATATGGCTTCTTATGTCCGCTCAGGTAAACCGGGTGCAGTTATTGTCGGTTCTCATGTCAAAAAAACTACTCAGCAGTTAGAAAAATTATTACAAGCTGACGGTACAGCAGGAATCGAAGTCAATGTACAGCGATTGCTCGATGAGCCAAATCAATCTGCTACACTGCTAAGGGAGATTTTGGAAAGTACCCAGGCAGCACACAACGCGGGAAAAACACCAGTAGTTTATACTAGTCGTCAGGAACTTTCTTTCAAAGATGTAAAAACACGGTTGGACTTTGGAGAAAAAGTTTCCGGCTTATTAATGGATATTGTCCGGGGTTTACCATCTGATATAGGATTTTTAATTAGTAAGGGCGGTATTACCTCAAATGATGTCTTAAGTAATGGTCTAGCTTTGACAAAAGCGCGTTTACTCGGTCAAATTTTAGCTGGTTGTTCGATGGTGATTACTGCCAACGATCATCCCCAGTTCCCTAACTTGCCAGTGGTGCTATTTCCCGGTAATGTCGGTGATGCTGATGCTTTGGCTACTGTATATCGAACATTAACTAAAAATACTGGGTGAGGATGTTGTTGCCTACAACGAATCTAATATTAATAATTGCTCAGTCCATTCGCTTGTTTTGGCTGGTGTCACATGACTGGTGATTATGCTATTTCCGATTTAAATTCTGCCGATAATAACGCAGAGTCAATGTCTAACTTTTTTGATGTAGAAGCAAATTCTACCCCAGGTGATACAGAGTCAAATTCTGTCCTTCCCGATCAAGAAGTAGATTCTGTCCTCGTTTATTTAAAGTCGAATTCTGAACCTACCGAAGGTGAGATAAATTCGGCTTTAGAGGAGGATGTAGAACCAAATGCCGACGCTGATGTAGATTTAACTGAGTTGCCGTTGTTAGATAACACGGTGGATAATAATGTCCAAGTTCAGTGGAAAAGTGAGTCAGGAAGGCTGTTGTTAATTTTACCAACAGAAACCCAAGTGCCTCCTTCAGAAGTCAGCTGGTCGGAAATTTGGCAACAAATGAAACTGCGGTTAAAAGGTGGCGATCGCTTTCGTTTACCGAACACACCAGTGCATTTAGTCGCACGCGATCGCTTGTTGGATACCAGACAACTCCAAGAACTTGCCGAATCTTTAAATGAAGTCGAACTTCAGTTAAAATCAGTATCTACCAGCCGTCGGCAAACAGCGATCGCTGCCGTATCATCTGGCTATTCTGTAGAACAAGTACAAGCTGAGTCTACTCTCAATTTAGCCTCTACAACAGCCGTACAACCCCTAGCAGATGCCCTTTATCTGCAAATGACGGTGCGCTCTGGACTCGAAATTCGTCACCCAGGTAGTGTAATTATCTTGGGAGATTTAAATCCAGGTGGTATTGTAGTCGCAGATGGAGATATTTTAGTTTGGGGTCGTCTACGTGGAATTGCTCACGCAGGTGCTAGCGGCAATCGCGAGTGTCTAATTATGGCTGTACAAATGGAACCTACCCAATTGCGGATTGCCGATGCTCTGGCTAGGGCACCCGAAAAATCCCCGATGCAATTTTACCCTGAAGTGGCACATATCACCCCTGAAGGAATTCGCATTTCTAAAGCAAGTGATTTTTCCCGCTCGCAATTAAGTAAGATTTAAGGGAAAAGGGGAAAAAAGTGGAATTTATAGCCAAGCTATGGAGTTAAGTCGTATGCTATCTAATCAAATTCAGTCTATAAATCAATCACTAAAATAATAAAACCTTTCCCCCTTCCCCCTTCCCCTTTCCCCTTTCCCCTTTCCCCTTTCCCCCTCCTCTCAATCATGACTCGCATTATTGTTACAACTTCCGGTAAAGGAGGTGTGGGTAAAACCACAGTTTCCGCAAATTTGGGTATGACTTTAGCCAAAATGGGGCGTCAAGTAGCCTTAGTTGATGCAGATTTTGGTTTGAGAAATTTAGATTTGTTGCTAGGACTAGAAAACCGCATTGTTTATACAGCCGTGGAAGTTCTAGCCAGAGAGTGTCGTTTAGAACAAGCTTTAGTTAAAGATAAGCGGCAGCCAAATTTGGTACTTTTGCCTGCGGCACAAAACCGCAGTAAAGATACCATCACTCCCGATCAGATGAAGTTATTAGTGAATGCACTGGCACAGAAGTATCAGTATGTATTAATTGATAGTCCGGCAGGAATTGAAATGGGGTTTAAGAATGCGATCGCCCCAGCCAAAGAAGCTTTAATTGTAACTACCCCGGAAATTGCTTCGGTTCGCGATGCCGATCGCGTAGTCGGGTTACTAGAAGCACAAGGCATTAAGCGAATTCATTTAATAATTAACCGCATCAGACCCGCAATGGTTCGGGCAAATGATATGATGTCAGTTCAAGATGTTCAAGAACTTCTGGCAATTCCCTTGATTGGCGTAATACCCGACGACGAACGCGTGATTGTTTCAACCAATCGCGGTGAACCTTTGGTATTAAGCGAAACTCCCTCTTTAGCTGCCACAGCTTTTGACAACATTGCTCGGAGATTGGAAGGGGAAACAGTTGAATTTCTTGAGCTTGACTCATCCTCAGATAATATCTTCACTCGCTTGAGAAGATTACTTTGGACAAAGATTGTTTAATTTCCAGTCTTCGCACACTTAGTCGCAATGATTCTTGAATTTCTCGAAAGACTTTTTTCTCGCACTTCTGACACCAGTCGCACTCAAGTTAAACGTCGCTTGCAACTGGTGATTGCTCATGATCGCGCTGATTTAGATCCTCAGACGTTGGAAAAAATGCGGCAAGAAATCTTAGCAATAGTTTGTCGCTATGTAGAAGTTGAAATGGACGGTTTGGAGTTTTCCCTCGAAAGCAACGAACGAACGACAGCCTTAATTGCTAATTTACCCATCCGCAGAATTAAAGAACCTGTACTAACAAGTGAAAATATTGAAAAACCTCAGTAATTTTATTGCTATAGTTTGAACAACTAAAAACATCGAAACCGTCCTAGAGACGTTCCGGCGGAACGTCTCTACAATTGTTAATTAGGCGTTGCTGATTAGATGTATGAAAATGATTCTGCGCTCTGGTCAAAACCCTTGATTAGACGTAGCATTGCTACGTCTCTACATGCGGATTCATACCTGAATTCAGCAACGCCGTTAATTAACATCAGTTCTCAAAACAAGATTATACTTTTCCAACAATTCCCAAGGAACATCCGGAAGATTAAGAAGTATATCATTCCATTGACTATGAGCTTGTAAAGTCTCCACAACTATCGAAAATGGCTCAGAGAAAATGTTCTCAAAGTCTGCTTCTTGTGGAAATTGAATTTTATAAGCTAATTTTTCTTTTGGAGGGACAAATTGAGCATCAATATTATTACGATTTCCTCTTGCATCAACACGATACCAACCTATTTGAGGCAAGTAGACTGCATTGAAACCATGTAAGGTATAAGGTTCACCATTATCGTTAATGCTCAATCTTTGATAGCAAAATCCTGCGGGAATGCTATTAGCTCTTAGTAGTGCTGCTAGCAAATGACTCTTGGCAAAGCAATAACCTGTTTTGTATTTGAGTACATCTGAAGCTCGACAGGTTACAGGATTCATTTGATAGTCGTAGCTATGATAAATTTCATCCCTTACCCACTCAAAACAAGCTTTGGCGATCGCTTCCGATGTTTCATATTTTAATGCAATCTTTTTCCCAAGTTCCACAATTGTCGGATGTTGCCAATCAATAACTTCACTTACTTTGAGATATTCTTCCATGTTGCTCGTTTCCGGAAATTAATTTCCACTTTCTATGTCTATTATGCCCTCAGGCTGGAAGCCTGGGGCTATACAAACAAGGAACACCTGCGTGGGCTAAATTAGGCACATGTTTATACAGTAATGGTATAACCACTATTAACTAACTATTTTTCGTGTTGTTCGTAAGCAGCGACAATTCGCTGAACTAAAGCATGACGCACGACATCTTTTTGAGAAAATTCACAAAAGGAAATGCCTTGAACATTTCTTAAAATGTGCAACGCTACCGATAACCCAGATTCTTGGTGAGGTAACAAATCGGTTTGTGTTATGTCACCTGTAATCACCATCCGAGAATGAAAGCCCAAACGAGTCAAAACCATCTTCATTTGAGCAGGTGTGGTATTTTGAGCTTCGTCTACAATGATAAAAGCGTTATTGAGAGTGCGTCCCCGCATGTAGGCTAGGGGTGCAACTTCGATTACACCGCGTTCCATCAAATTCGGTACTTTTTCGGGGTCGATAAATTCATTGATGGCGTCGTAGAGTGGACGGAGATAAGGATTTACTTTTTGTTGTAAGTCTCCAGGCAAAAAGCCGAGTTTTTCACCAGCTTCGACGGCAGGACGAGTTAAAATAAGCTTTTCAAATTCGTTGGCAAGAAGTGCTTGCACCGCAACGACAACAGCGAGGTAAGTCTTACCAGTACCAGCAGGACCGACGCAGAATGTCAAGTCTCGCTGACGTAGAGCGTTAATGTACTGTCGCTGTCGAAAAGTTTTGGCACGGATTTCTTCTCCTTTGCGAGTTCTGGCAAGAACATCTCGCTGCAACTCGTGTAACTCTTCTTCGCGATCGCCATCCAAAGCCTGACGAGCTGTTAAAATATCGGCGCTAGTGATGGTATTGCCTTGAGTCCACAAATCTTCGAGCGATCGCACTAATCGACTAGCTAAATCAATTTGTTTTTCTGTACCAGCAATGTGTAATTCCTGTCCCCGTAGCACCAGGTTAGCTCCTGTTTGCCTGGATATGGTTTTGAGATTTTCTTCATGTTGTCCCGCTAACGCTAGCGCGCTCTCGATATTTGGCAGTTGAATTGGCAAGGCACTTACCTACTTATTTGTTAATGTGTGAGGAATTGTTCTTTAATTTCTGAAGTCCCGGAAGTTTCTATGATTCCTTCTTTTTACAAAATTATTTCATATCGACGGGAACTTCAAAGTTCTCCATCTCTTGACCTATTATGCGAATTGTAGCCTTAGCTTCTGCTGGTTGTGCCTCTGACATTTTTCCCAGCCTCAGATATATTTTATTTTATGATTGTAGTCCCAGGGATGCCTTAAAATCTAGCATCAACATTGAATACAGATACTATTACAGCAGTCACATCCAGTTCTGATTCAAAGGTACGCAATTTATTTAACCTTAAATTGCACCCTACTACCTTTTTCTTATTTGGTGAAAAAGGCTAAAATAGAATTGGAAAATAATCAAGTGCAAACTTGACCCATTGCGATCGCATATCAAAAGCTCAAAGCAGAAATTTCCCGAAGCTTAAAAATGCCGCAGTCCAACGTTTCCCGTCTGGAAAGAGAGTCTGATATGTTATTGTCTACTTTGCGGAATTATATTGATGCTATAGGTGGCAATCTAAGCATTTCAGTGGAATTTCCGAATAAACCTCCCGTTCGCTTAAATCTTTTAAGTGACCTTGTGGAGTAGATAAATTTTTCCCTGGCGATCGCGTTTTTCGTGTTTGCGATCGCATTAAATTTGGTTAGTGAGAAAACTGCGATCGCATCTCAAAATCTCTGACAATTTTACGTCCTTCTCAAACCGCAAATTTGTAATGCGATCGCATAGTTAAAATTAAGGATTATTATTCACTTCCGGCTCCAAACCATAGCGACGTAAAATCAATTTACCTTGAGAAATAGTATTAGATAAATTTGTACCTCAGTAGGATGCGGAGCGCGTTTCGCGTAACGCACTCCTGCTTCTTCTAGAACGTAAACAGTACCCGCAGGAACTGCATAACGTCCTCTAGAAAGCAATTTAGTGTCACCTTTCCCTCCCAACCGATAACGAAAGGGTATTGGACGATCAGTGAAAAGTGCTTCTACTTTCCAAACTGTACCTTCGTTGATTTCTTCATCTTGATTCTTAGCTGTTTGCAAACAAACAGGTACTCGCTTTGATAAACGATTGGAACCCCAAACCGCAGGTGTAATTAAAGCAAAGCTAGTTTTTACAGGTTCAAAGAGCAAATTAGCGATCGCACTACAAATAGGTTCGCATCGCACATCAACCATATGTCCCTCACCACCAAAGCGATACCAACCGGGTTTGAGTTCGGTATTGGAGAGATAAACTAAACAAGTTCCAGCATCCATCTGCACTGAGTTTTCTAGAAACAAACTCCCTTGCTCTTGATAATTTCTAATCGTATGTCGTTCGTTTTCTTCCAAATGTGGATGCAAATGTGATAAAAATTTCCAAGGATTTCTCTGGATTTCTTCGGGATTATCCCAGTTATTAATCCCTAACCAGGTATTACTCTCGTATTTATCGGTGGGACTTTTACCTTCTCTATTTAACCATGCTTGTTTTTCTTTGTCCCAACTCAAGCGATCGACAATTTTCCCATCTTTAACTAAATAATTCTTTGGAGTTGGTACATAAAAATTTTGTTCGGTTGATGTTAGCTCATCTACATTCCCCCAAAATGGTCCCGCTAGCATCAAATCGCGGATATCTGCGTCTTTTTTGGAAGCTGCAAATAAACCCGATAAAGTTGCAGCACTGGGAGGAAAATGAGTACCAGAACGTCCGACTAAATTCTCTGGTGATAGGAATCTTCCCGCACTTCCGTAGAGTAAACCCAAGGGTTCAATGATGATTAAATGGGTAAAAGGAGGAGGATATTTTTCTTTCGTTGTATTTTCTGACACATTATCTGTAGTTTCTACTGCTGACATAGGTGAAATCCTACTTTCGCAAGGTTAATAATCCAATTAGTTAAAGCTTTGTTGACTTTGTTTTGGTCGATTTCTTGAGAATTTTCCAGGAAATAACTTTTATCTTCGCCTAAAATTCCCGCATCAATCTTGATTAAATCTGCTTTTTCTGGATGTAATTGCTTATTTTTATCTTTGATTACATCAAGATGCTTGGGAAAATATATTTCCACTAAACCCAATACCACATCCAAACCATCATCATCGAAAGCATGACGGGATTCTAAGACTGCGACATCGTTATATATGTGCGTCCAGTTTTGTTTCCCCTCTCTATCCCGATAACTCGACAACAAACCAGCTTCTAACAACCACCAGGGACACACCCATTCTAAGTGATTACCGTTATTAAATAAAATGCGGAAAGCAATCCTGTCTCGTCCATTACTTTTTGCTGATTTTTCAGCATCTCCACAATGTTGCAATACATCCCGTTGCGGAATACCCGGAAAAGCCCAAACAAAACCAACACTAACAGTAATCTTCTTTTGTTCGTTTTTATTGACTTTATTTTCGTGCCAAATAGACGTTTTAAACTCGCTAAACCAATCAACATAATACCTTGGTTCTAATTTATCTCCGGAATCATCTTTATCATAAAATACACCTAAAAAATCATCACCCCCTGCATAAATAACCCGACCCATTTTAAATGGTTTATTTTTGAACCATTTACCCCAATCTCGCATTTCTTTACTAAAAGCATGAGTTTTTTCTGGGTATTTTTTCAGATAATCACCAGCTTTATCACCATCCCCTTGGAACCAACCTTGAAAACCTCTATCTTGTTGCGTTTCACTATCAATTTTGTTCTTGTATTTATGTCGATTTAAATCTTTAAAAGATGACGGATGTAAATCTTTTGATATTTGTTTAATTTCTTCAATGAGCGCTTCAATATTTGCACCATCTTTGCCGAAAGTAAATTTAAAATGTTCAATTAAATTTTGAGAAACGCTTTCATAGGTAATCATTCGCTTGATTAACTCAGGAATGCTGAGTTCTTCCTTTGGGTCGATAAATGATTCTCCTAATTTATCGCTGAGTGCTTTGTACAAAGCTGTGACATCTTGCTTTTCTTGCTGGTAGTCGTATTTACGAGCATCTACAATTTGACCCAGTTTTGGATATGCGATCGCATCCGCACCAGAAAGGGTAGAACTCTCACCTTGCCAGTTTATCCCAGTCCAATCACGTCCGCGTTTTTTCTCATTAAACTTTTCTCGAACATCACTTATAGTATCACCTGGATTACCTTGAACCCAGAAAAATTCCCATGCATATTTCGTCCACAAACCCCAACTTCTTCTCCAAGATGTGTAATCACCTTCGACATTTTCCTCAATCCATTCACGACAGGTTTCCGTAACACATTCCCAAGCTTTATTTAGTGCATACTCTGCTTTTTTTTCTGGAAAATCACCCTCAATAATAATTTGATTGGGCATTCCTTGAGTGATATTTGGTAAAGCTGGAGAAATAACTTCACAACCATATTGTTTTGCAGCGTTACAAATCACCCAAGATAAATATGAAAGTAGATAAGAACTTCCATACAAATCTCGCAATTTCCGCGATTTCTCGATAAACCCCTGCACAGGTGAAAAGGTGATTACAGTGTAGATTTTGTTTGTCATAGACAATAGGCGATTGCGCCATAACTATTTTACTGATTGGCTCTAATGATCCTGAATTCAGTTCATTAATTTATACATTAATACGAAGGCTAAAGCTTCTATGCTTTGCTTATTAGGCTATTTCGGTAATTATTAAACATCTCCGAAAATGAACTATGCGTTGTCCACAACCCTTGTATAGACGAAGAATTTCGCGTCTCTACATTTTTTCCGGAGATGTCTATTTGGATTCTCTTCGATTTCACATTTCTTCAAGATTTTCTTAACACTTCGTCAAATGAATCAACACCTCAGCTAATGCTTGCACCATCGGACGAGTTGCTAGATTTTCTCCCCGCTTCAAACTATGCACGCTACCTGTGAGTAAAGGTGCTTTTTCGAGCAATTCGCTTGTTTTCTCTTGCCAACCATCAGCAAACAAAACTTCATCTTCCACAGCATCTAACTGACTGTGAATCTTTCCAATGATTTTTAGCCCTAGTAGTTGACAAAAGTCTTCCCACTCTGCAAATTTATTTACATCTCCCGACAAAATAACTGCGTGGGTTGCTGGCTGCATAATTGTCTTATTTTCTGGTGAAGTTTTGCCGCCAACATCAATAATATTTATTAACTGGGTTTCAACAACCATCCCGGCTAGGGGTGGGTTGAAAGTTAGCGAAGTTAAGTTTCAGCGCATATCTGATAAGTTTCAACAACCATCCCGGCTAGGGGTGGGTTGAAAGAACAGTTTGCTCCCGCTCTCCAACCAGGGTTCGAGTTTCAACAACCATCCCGGCTAGGGGTGGGTTGAAAGTATTATTTTAGTTTTCATCATTACAATTTTGTGAAGAGGGTTGAAAGGCGCACTTCGTTCGGGATTTATCCTGAATATTTGCAGTTATATTAGAGTTTGGTGAAGGTTAAGCTTGAACCAGCCCCATAAAAAAGTCGGCGACATTAATTTGTTAACGACTATCACAGCAAGTTCGACGACATTAATCTGTTAACAACGACATTAATTCGTTAATAACGACATTTAATTAGTTATTCGACATGTACAATCGGGATGACTGGATTCGAACCAGCGGCCCCTTCGTCCCGAACGAAGTGCGCTACCAAGCTGCGCTACATCCCGCCACAAGAATGGCATATCATACACAGCATAACATGACGGGTAACAATTAACCACGTTCCTCCGCTCCTCCTGTAGAGAGCCGAAATTTCGCCTCTCTACAACTTCCAATTTGTCTGGAGCTTGCTACCATAAACGAATGTATATCTCCATAAAAGCGGATTGTGACTGTTAAACGAGTCCGGTTGCGAGTAAATGCTATAATGCTCATTATACGGTTTATATAACCGTTCTATAACCAACTTTGAGCATTATTTGAGCATTATGGCAAACAGCGATAAAGTACCCAACAGTAGGGCATCCAAGGGTACTGTGAGCATCAGGTTAGACAGTGGGAGTGTGAAAGCTTGCTTCCCTAGAACGCACTTCGCAGATGAAAAACAACTTAAGCTAGCAACAGGTATCCCTAACGATGCTAACTGGGAAGCGACAGCTAACAAGCTACAACGACGGTTACAGCTAGAGTTAGAAGAAGGCAAGCTTGCTACTGCTGACGGTAGCTTCAATGTAGAGCGCTACCGTGAGATTCTAGAGGAGTACGGGTTAAGGGCAAAGTTAAGGGTAGTTAAGTCAGTTACTACGTCTGACGGGCAATTACCCCCCAAGCCAGAGTTAAGTATCTTGGAAGTCTGGGATATGTACTGTGAGCATATCAAGCCTAGACTCGCAATAACTACTTATGAAACTATTTACACGGGAGATTACAGACGTTACCTTTGTTCCGCTATTAATCAAGTAGGAGAAGATTCTCTATCAATTAGAAATTGGTTAGTTACTAATCGCGATCCTCATAATGCCAAAAAAATATTAAGTCTTTTAGGTAAGGCTTTTGCTTTATCAATTCGTCAAGGTAGATTTTTCGGTCAAAATCCTTTTGAGGGATTAAGTGAAGAAATACAAGACAAAAAGCGAATTAAAGAAATTAATCAAAATGACTACGATGAAGATAAGCAAGTAGAAAATAAAAATTTAGCTTTTACTTGGGATGAAGCTGAAACTATAATGGAATTTCTGAGAAATTCAAATAACGCAAAGTTTAGTCACTGGTATCATTTTATAAGTTTCAAATTTTTAACAGGGTGTAGGCAAGGTGAGGCTATTGCTTTATGGTGGTGCGATATCAATTGGGAGAGAGAACATATTTTAATCAGACGTTCATACAGTAGTAGGTTAAAAAAATTTAAACCTACCAAAAACGAAACAACGCGAATTTTTCCTATGCCTAAAAACGGTAGACTTTGGAATTTATTAAAAGAATTACCTTTGGGTAATCACAATGAAGTTGTTTTTAAGAATCGAGAGAATAGCACAATTCATCATTGTTCCTTTGGGGATAACTGGAAGGGAACGACGGCTCTTAGGAAAAATAAAACCTATAATTATCCCGGAATATGCCAGACATTAGTAAATGAGGGTAAATTATCCAAATATCTACCCTCATACAACACACGACATACTTTCATTACTCATCAAATTTACGACTTGGGGCGTGATAAAGACATTGTTAATGCTTGGTGTGAGCATAGCGAGAAAATATCGGTTAAATACTATCGAAACACTGCTAACATAGCAACACAAATTAACCCTGAGTTCCCAGCTAATGACCTATCTAGCCAAAAGTCAAAAGTAGAGGCATTAGAAGAGCAAATAGAGCAAATGAAGGCAATGATTGAAAAGTTAACCAACAAGTAGTAAGCTAAAATCACGAAAGTAATTTCATTGATACCCCTACAACGTTGTAGGGGTATTTTTTGTGTGTTTGAGTAAATCACTTAAAGTGATTTGAAAATACTAAACAACTAACTCAATTACTTACTTACTTACTTTTTTAACTAGGTTATTACTTACTAAGGTTTTACTTTAAGTGATTACTTTAAGTAAAAATTTTATAAACAAACTAAGCTAACTAAAGTTATTAGGACTTACGCATTGACAAAGTTGTCAAAAGGTGAAGTGAGTGAAAACAGGGAAATTTTCGGGCGATCGCTAATTGACAGGGGTATTGAAAGACGGATAATACCTATGTTGTCTTGATGATCTAG